>ENA-OROH01002085-OROH01002085.1-human-gut-metagenome-genome-assembly--contig:-NODE-2085-length-16234-cov-18.934421_pt1 | contig 16234 bp, 16 predicted proteins | sample MGYA00242125_ERZ509042 | MGnify/ENA primary metagenome ERZ509042 (study PRJEB26280, sample SAMEA2338738) | human gut metagenome | biome: human gut; feature: human-associated habitat; material: faeces... | reverse complement strand
GGCGGTGCGGAGATCCTCTCCGACCGCGTGCGCGGCGAGCTCTGCCCCAACAAGGCCACGGCCGACGAATGGCTCACGGTGGCGCGCACGGCGCACAAGCTCGGCATCAAGTCGAATGCGTCGATGCTCTACGGCCACATCGAGACGATGGAGGAGCGCGTCGACCACCTGCTGCGCCTGCGCGAACTGCAGGATGAGACGGGCGGCTTCCAGACGTTCATCTGCTTCCCGTTCCTGCCGAAGCACACGGAGCTCGGCAAAGAGGTCAAGCAGACGAGCATGTGGGATGACCTGCGCACGATGGCCATCTCGCGCCTGATGCTCGACAACTTCAAGAACATCAAGGCGTACTGGGTCATGCTGACGGTGCCCGTCGCGCAGGTTGCGCTGAGCTTCGGCGCCAACGACATCGACGGCACGGTCCACAAGGAGACAATCCTGCACGATGCGGGCGCGAAGAGCCCGACTGCCCTGAGCGAAGACAACATCATCCGCATCATCAAGGAGGCGGGGCGTACCCCAGCCGCCTGTGACTGCAATTTCAACATCCTGCGCATCATCGAATGAAGGGGGAGCCTATGAAGAACATCGAAGCGGCGCGCAAAAAGGCGGCGGCAGGCGAGCGGCTGAGCCTTGAGGACGCGCTGGCGCTCTACGAGGACAACGACCTGCTGTTCCTGGCAGACTGCGCGCGCAGAGCCAAGGAAAAAAAGAGCGGCCGATCGGTCTACTACACCGTCAACCGCCACATCAACCTGACGAATATCTGCAGCTCGAACTGCCCGCTCTGCGCCTTCCAGGTGGAGGCGGGCGATGCGCGCGGCTTCGTGATGGAGCCGGGGGACATCGAGCGCGTCCTCGAGCAGGCAAAAAAGACGCCGAACTTGTCGGAGATCCACATCGTCTCGGCTTTACATCCCGATAAGCCGTTCTCGTATTATCGCGCCGTCGTGCGCCAGGTCAAGGCGGCTCTGCTGCATGTCGATGTCAAAGCCTTTACGCCGGTCGAGATCGTGAACTTTGCCAAGATGACGGGCAAGAGCATCCGCGAGGTCCTGAGCCTGCTCAAGGAGGATGGTCTCGACAGCCTGCCGGGCGGCGGTGCCGAGATCCTTTCGGACCGCGTGCGGGCGATCATCTGCCCGAAGAAGGCGACGACGGATGAGTGGATCGAGACGATGAAGGCGGCGCACAGCCTTGGCATCCGCACGAATGCCTCCATCATGTACGGCCATGTCGAGACGATCGAGGAGCGCCTGCAGCATCTCATCACGATCCGCGAGATCCAGGATGAGACGGGCGGCTTCCAGGCCTTCATGCTCTTCCCGTTCCATCCGGCTCACACGAAGCTCGGCGAGGAGTATCTGCTGCAGCGCGTCGGCTCTTGGGAGGACATGAAGATGATGGCGCTCTCGCGCCTGATCCTCGACAACATCGACCACGTCAAGGCCTTCTGGATCATGCTGACGCTGCCCGTCGCGCAGCTCGCGCTCGGCTTCGGCGCCGACGACCTCGACGGCACGATCGGCGAGGAGAAGATCATCCATGCTGCGGGCGCGCGGACGAAGACGGGCATCACGCGCACGCAGCTCGAGAAGATCATCCGCGAGGCGGGCTACGAGCCCGTCGAGCGCGATACATTCTATCAGCCAATCGGCGGCAGTGAGGTGAGAGCATGAGACTGACAGAACGAGAAGGAGAAGATCTGCTGCGCGAGGGCGACCTCATCGCCCTCGCGCGCGAGGCAGACAAGATCCGCAAGGAGCGCTTCGGCAACACGACGACCTTCATCATTGACCGCAACATCAACTACACGAATGTCTGCGTCAACGAGTGCCGCTTCTGCGCCTTTTTCCGGCGGCAGGGCAGCAAGGACGCCTACCTGCTCTCCCATGAAGAGATTCTCGAGAAGGTCCGGGAGACGGTCGAGGCTGGCGGCACGCAGGTCATGATCCAGGGCGGGCTCTACCCGGAGCTCGGCCTCGCGTATTACGAGAAGATGCTGCGCCTGATCAAGGAGGCGTATCCTTCTATCACCATCCATTCGTTCACGGCGACAGAGATCCAGCACTTCGCGCGCGAGGCGGGGCTCTCCATCCTCGAGACGCTCAAGCGGCTGCAGGCGGCTGGTCTCGACAGCCTGCCGGGCGGCGGCGCGGAGATCCTCGTTGACGAGGTGCGCCGCAAGGTCAGCCCCAAGAAGATCATGACGGACGACTGGCTGCATGTCATGGAATGCGCGCATTCCATCGGCATGGAGAGCACGGCGACGATGGTCATCGGCTTCGGCGAGACGATGGCGCAGCGCATCGAGCACATGGAGAAGGTGCGCCGCCTGCAGGACAAGACGGGCGGCTTCCGCGCCTTCATCACCTGGACATTCCAGCCGGGGCACACAGAGCTCGGCGGCGAGAAGACCTCGAGCTGGGACTACATGCGCACGCTGGCGCTCTCGCGCCTCTACATGGACAACATCGCGCACATCCAGGGCTCGTGGGTCACGCAGGGCGAGCGCATCGGCCAGCTGACGCTCGGCTTCGGCGCCGACGACGCCGGCAGCATCATGCTCGAAGAGAATGTCGTGCGGGCAGCGGGCACGCGCTACGATATGTCGACCAAGAAGATGGTCCGCCTCATCGAAGGGGCGGGCAGAGAGGCCGCGCAGCGCGATACGGAGTACCGTATCATCAGGCGTTTCTGATTCGTGTGATTCGTGGCGCGGGGCGGGGCATGCATTCCGGCTTCGTCGCGCCGCTGAATGAGCCCTATGGTGTAGCTTACCATTGAGGTGAGTTCGCCGCCTACCGCGGCGTTCTGACATCGGCTTTCTAGGCCAGTGCGCCATAGGGCTCAGCCCTTCGGGCTATCGCTCTGCTCCTGCAGGCGGAATGCATGCCCCGCCCTCAGTAACGGCCTGCTATCCGGCCTCATCGCGCCGCTGAATGAGCCCTATGGTGCGTCTTGCTGTTGAGGTGAGTCCGCCGCCTATCGCGGCGTTCTGACATCGGATTTCTAGGCCAGCGCGCCGATAGGGCTCAGCCCTTCGGGCTATCGCTCTGCTCCTGCAGGCGGAATGCATGCCCCACCCCCAGCGACTGCGTGCGGCCCGGCTTCGTCGCGCCGCTGAATGAGCCCTATGGTGCGGCAGAGTCTTGAGGCGAGTTCGCCGCCTGCCACTGAGCAGCGAGATGTGCGTAAAAACGGGCTGAACTAAGGCCGGGGTGGTGTGTGGCGCCTGGAGCCGCGCAGTGATAGCCCGCAGGGCTGGGGCCCAAGACTCTGCGGCCTCGATTGCTGTGTAAGGCGTCGCGGCAGGCGGCGCAGCAGCCTAAAAGGATACCTTGGCATGGGCCCCATTCAACGGAGCGGCGAAGCCGGCACATACCACCCCGGCCCTTTGCCATAAGCTGCTCCATTCCACGAATTAATCCAGCGTACTACAAAGAAAGAGAGGCATAATCATGGCAAATGAACAGCAGGCAGTGAACGCAGAGATCCCGCGTGCAGATTACGCCGTCGTCGGCGGCTCGGGCACGCTCTCGAGCAATTTCCCGGCGAACCTGCCCGATGAAGATGTGAAGATCCTTGAGGACACTCTGTATTTCGAGACGCCGTACGGCAGGAGCCCCTCGATGCGCCTCTTCTGCGTCGGTGAGAAGCGCGTGCTGACCGTGCGCATGCACGGCTGGCGCTCTGGCGTGACGCGCGCCGATGCCTCGCGGCAGGTCTTCTGGGTCTTCCGCGAAGCGGGCGTCAAGCGCATCATCTCGGAGGGCGGCGTCGGCACGGTCAACAAGCTCCTCGATTTGCGCGACTTCATCATCCCCGACGATTACCTCGACCTCTCGGTCCGCAAGGACGTCATGCTCGACGGGCGCTACCTGCTCGTCATGCGCGATGCGCTCTGCCCCGAGATGCGCGAGGCCTTGATCGAGGCGACGAAGAAGCGCTTCACGGGGCGTGTCTTCACACGCGGCACCTACGCCGTGACGGACGGGCGCCACTTCGAGAGCCCCGCGGAAGTCGCGATGATGAGCGGTCATGCCGACATCGTCGGCCAGAGCATTGCACCCGAGGTCTATCTGGCGCGCGAGATCGGCGCCTGCTATGCCGGCCTCTACTTCACCGTCAATTACGGCGAGGGCATCCGCAAGGCATGGTCGCATCAGGATATGGCGGACATCTTCTACGACGACGCACCGATGATCGGCGAGATTATCCTCGAGACAATCCGCACGGTAGACGCTGACGACCGCCATTGCGAGTGCCTCTCCTTGCGCAAGGAGACACTGCTCAAGGACGTCTACAATGAGGTTTCATCGAAGGGCTGAGACTGCCGCAACAAGAGCATATGAGAAGACGAGCTGTGCATAACTCCGCGATTTTTTCGGAGTTATGCACAGCTCGTCTTGATTTTGTGGATAATTTTGTGGATAAGTCAGGCTTCCTGCGAGGCGGTGTAGAGTGCCTGTATGAACTTCTTGGTGTTGATGTGAACCTTCGAGATCTGCGGTTTCTCGTTTTGCTGGATCATGCGCATAATGCTGCAGACCTCGGCGTAGTCGAAGTAGAACGGGGCGTATTCCTCGAACTTGGGGTTCGTGTAGTCGACGACGCCCATTGAGGCGGTGCTGACCATAGCCTGGAAGACGGCGCGGCGCAGGCGCTGCTCGATAGTCTTGGCTTCTTTCTGGACGTTCTCGGCGGCGTGCTGCTCGGCGACGGCGGTGAAGATAGTCTTGAGCGAGGGGATGGCTGAGCCCTTGTTGTGCGCCTGCAGGTAGGCGATGATCTCGATCAGGTCGTCGTAGCCCGCTGAGCCGGCCACGCCGAGCTCCTTGAGCAGGGAGGCGGCCTTCTGTTGCGGCGTGACCTCCTTCTGTTGCATCATGGCGATGTCCGGATTCAGCGTCGTCTGCAAGGTGCTCTGCAGGGTGTGGGCAAAGCGCTCGAGGCGGATGTATTCCTCTACGGACCGCATCACGCTGATGATCTCATTGCGGTTCAGGGGCTTCGTGATGTAGGCGTAGATGCCGCTCTCATAGGCTTTGCCGATGAGGTCCTTGCTGTTCACCTGCGAGATCATGATGATCTTGCCGGGGAAGTCCTGGAAGCGGCGCACGGAGGCGATGCCGTCGCAGTCCGGCATGAGCATGTCGATGAGCAGGAGGTCGATGTGGCGCGCGATGAGCTCTGCCGTCGTGATGTTTGCGGCACTCGGCAGCGAGGCGACAACTGTGCCGAGCTCGTAGTCTTCAATAATGTCCTGCAGCATATCGCGGATTGCTTCATCGTCGTCGATGAGCATGATGTTCATGATAGCGGTCCTTTCTGTTGAGATGATGCGGCGCCTGCCTTCTCTACGGCTGGCAGGTTGGCTATTGGGTGCGTCATCAGGCTGTTGAGCGGCAGCGCGATGTGGAACGTCACATTGTCCTTGCCGTCCGATGCCGCCGTGATGCTGCCGCCGAGATGTTCGGCGAGCGACTTGACGTATGTCAGTCCCACGCCGCTCGAGGCGCGGCCGTCACTGTCGTACTTCGTCGTGTAGCCGGGGCGGAAGATCTGGCGCAGGCGGCGCAGCGGGATGGAGCTGCCCGTATTCGTGACCTCGAGGTGGAGGTCACTGCCCATGCGCTTCATGGAGATGGCAATGCTGCCTCTCTCATGGATAGCCTCGATGGCGTTGGCCGTGAGGTTGTTGAGGATGGACAGGATCGTGTAGGCGTGGAGCTCCGGCAGTCTGGCGGACACATCTGTCGAGAATTCGATGCGCTTGTCGAGCTGGCGCGCGTATTTCTTCTGAGCGTGGACGATCAGGCGGCAGATCTCGGCAGGTGACAGGTAGTCGTTGAGCTTGTGCGAGTTGTTCTGGCTCGTCATCTCGCTGAGCGCGGCGTAGATGCGCTGGTTGTCCTTCTTGATGTCGTGGACCTCGCCGGCCACGCGCAGGGCCTCCTGCGTGATGCGCGTGAGTTCTGCTGGGTCGTGCAGGCTGCGCAGGTCCTCGTAGATGCCGTAGCAGTCGTGCGTGGCCGTCTCCGCCTTGTGCAGGGCCTGCCTGAGCTCGAAGACCTCCTCGTAGATGTTCGCGATCATCATCGTCAGGCGATTCTTCTCGTGCAGTTCGTGGGCGAGGTGGATTTCCGTCAGATAGAGCTGCGACAGGAAGAAGAAGCTCAAGATGAAGAAGCAGCGCAAGAAAGCGATGCCCGTGAGGCGCGCGAGCACCGGCACCGTGATGATGGCCGCCTGTGTGCCGAGGAAGAGGTCCATCGTGTAGAGCTCCGCTATGCTCGCAATCACCTCGGCGATGATGGCCCAGAAGGCGATCTTCATGGCCTGCGTCGTGATGGGCGCACGGTTGAGCTTCATGCAGGAGAAGCAGATGGCATAGGTAAAATAGTAGAAAAACGTCGGGATGTGCTGGTAGACGCCCGTCGAGATGGGCGCACCGCCAATCGCGTCGAGCGCTCCGCGGAACAGGACGACTGCAATGCCGACGGCGAGGCCCGACACAGCCATCGGCACGTTGCGCAGCCAGAGCAGGAAGAGCAGGAACATCGGCGAGCCAAAGCTCACGCGGAACGAGCTGAACTCATTGCCGAATGGATGGATGCGCGGCTCACCGGCCAGCGGCACGATGAGCAGCATGCATATAAAGATGAAGAGTTCCCGGTGTTTACTGATCATGTTGCCTCCTCCTCAGTGAATTATGTATACTGCCCTATAGTGTATCACACGGTTCTTTTTCCTGGCAACAGTTGTACCTATCGAAATGATAAATGGATTGCATCTAAAACACTGATATTATATCACAGCCTTCCCATTTATGTTACAAGTTGTCAGTAAAAAAAAACTATTTACTCGATATTGTAGGATTCTGTCGATTTTGCTAGGCGATACGGTATATTGAATACAGTAATAAAAAGATAAGTCGTATTAATGACACAGGAGGGAATCATATGTCAAAAGAAAACAGCAGTAATTTGCTGCGTGGCCTGATCTGTGTGGCCATCGGAGCAATCATCTGGTTTATCCCAGCGCCTGCTGGGGTAGGCCCGCAGGCATGGGGCCTGCTCGCCGTCTTTGTCGCAACGATCGCCGGCTTCATCCTGCAGCCGCTGCCGCTCGGTGCCATCGCAATCATCGCCTGCGCACTCCTGCCGGTACTCGGCATCATGAAGGCTGGTCAGGCACTCGAAGGTTTCTCGAACGGCACAATCTGGCTGATTGTATCGGCCTTCATGTTTGCCACGGGCTTCATCAAGACGGGCCTCGGCAAGCGCATCGCTTACCTGCTGCTCTCGCGCTTCGGCAAGAACACGCTGAGCGTCGCCTACGTCATGAGCGCAGCAGACTTCATCATCGCACCGTTCACGCCGTCGAACACGGCTCGTGGCGGCGGCATCATTTACCCAATCGTCAACAGTGTCTCCCTTGCCCTCGGCTGTGATGCCAAGAGCGGCAAGAACAAGCGCACGGGCGCTTTCCTGATGTACAGTGCTTATGCGGCCGTCATCACCTCGGCCTGCATCTTCATGACGGGCGCATCGAACAACGTCCTCGCGAATACCCTGACGGAACAGGCCTTTGGCCAGTCCTTGAGCTGGATGTCCTGGTTTGAGGTCAGCATCATCCCGGGCCTGCTGCTCTCCATCGTCACGCCGTATCTGCTCTACAAGATCATCAAGCCGGAACTCACGGAAACGCCGGAGACGCTGGCTCTCGCCAAGAAGGAACTCGGCGCAATGGGCGCCATGACCGGCAAGGAAAAGGTTCTCTGCGTCATCTTCATCGCCTGCCTCGTCCTCTGGGCAACGGGTAGCATCCATCACATCGATTCTGCTATCGTCGCACTGCTCGGCCTCTCGGCCATGCTCATCACGCATTGCATTGACTGGAGCGACGTCACGAAACAGCATGGCGCATGGGATGTCCTCGTATGGATGGGCGTTCTCGTCAACATGGCTGCTTATCTCTCGAAATTCGGTTTCATGAAATGGTTCGCTGCCACGATGGCAGCAGCTTGCGCCGGCATGTCCTGGATGACGATGCTCATCGTCCTCTGCGTCATCTACACGATGGCACATTACCTGCTGGCCAGCAACAGCGCACACATCGCCGCGATGTTCATCGCCTTCATGACGATTCTCGTCGCAGCAGGTGCTCCGGTCATCCCGACGGCCATCATCCTCGCAATCCTCTGCAACAGTGCATCGTTCCTGACGCACTACGGCTGCGGCGTCACGCCAATCTTCTTCGGCACCGGCTTCATGGGCCAGGGCGAGTGGTGGAAGATCGGCTTTGTCATCACGGTCATGCACATCGTGGTCTGGATGGCTCTCGGCCTGCCAATCATGGGCATCCTCGGCATGATGTAAGGTAATCCCGATATAAGTTCTGATGTAAGTTTTCGTATAAGGTAATCATTGGAGAAAGCATCCGCGCGGTGCTTTCTCTAGATTATCTGCTACAGTGTATACAAAGAAAAACATTTTTTAAAAAAGTACTTGATTGTATTTTGTATACATGATACAATGCAATCAGCAAGCGGGGAGAACGAAGCCCGCTGAACTAAATGATAACAACGTGTACAACGCGAGATGATTTCATTTCAGGCGCCGCCTGGGAAATCAGGCGGGGAAAAGAAAGGAACGTGGAAAACATGAGAAAAGAACATGATTTCATTGGTGAGCTCGAAGTACCGGATGAGGTTTACTACGGTGTTCAGACGATGCGTGCCATCGATAACTTCCACATCACGGGCCAGACGATTGACCCGGATTTCGTTCAGAGCATCGCCCGCGTCAAGAAGGCCGCTGCTATGGCAAACATGGCTACGGGCCGTCTCGACAAGAAGATCGGCGAGGCACTGATTGAAGCTGCTGATGAGATCATCGACGGCAAACTCCTCGACCAGTTCCCGGTTGACCCAATCCAGGGCGGTGCTGGTACGTCCATCAACATGAACATGAACGAGGTTCTCTGCAACCGCGCACTCGAGATCATCGGCCAGCCGAAAGGCCGCTACGACATCATCTCCCCGAACAACCATGCCAACATGGCACAGTCCACGAATGACTCGTTCCCGACGAGCATCAAGGTCTGCCTGAGCCACAAGGCTAAGAAGCTCACGGCAGCTCTCGACCGCCTCGCTACGGAGCTCGAGAAGAAGTCCGAGGAGTACAAGGATGTCCTTAAGATGGGCCGCACGCACCTGCAGGATGCAGTTCCTATTACGCTCGGCCAGGAGATGGGCATGTATGCATCGGCTGTACGCCGCGGCATCCGTCGCATCAACCACGCTGTAGAAGAGATCCATGTCATGAACATGGGCGGCACGGCTGTCGGCACGGGCCTCAACGCAGAGCCGGCTTACATCAAGAAAGTCGCTGAGACGCTCAGCGAAGTAACGGGTGAGACGTACGTCACGGCCGACAACATGATCGACGCGACGAACAACACGGACGGCTTCTCCGATGTTTCGAGCGCAATGAAGACGACGGCTCTCGTTCTCATCAAGATGGCCAACGACTTCCGCCTCATGGCTTCTGGTCCGCGCTGCGGCCTCAATGAGCTCAAGCTGCCGAAACGTCAGCCGGGTTCTTCCATCATGCCGGGCAAAGTCAATCCGGTCATCGCAGAAGTCCTCGACCAGTCCTGCTACCAGGTCATCGGCAATGACCTCGCCGTTTCGATGGCTGTTGAGAACGGCCAGTTCGAGCTCAACGTCATGGAGCCGGTCATGGCCTTCAACATGTTCAACTCGATGACGTACATGACAAATGCGGTCAACACGTTCGTCGACAAGCTCCTCATCGGCCTCGAGCCGAACCGCGAGCAGTGCCAGAAGTGGCTCGACAACAGCGTCGGCGTTGTCACGGCTCTTCTGCCGCACATCGGCTACGAGAACTCCGCTATGCTGGCTAAGGAAGCCTACAACACGGGCAAGCCGATCCGTCAGGTCATCATGGAGAAGGGCCTCCTCTCCCGCGAGAAGATGGAGCACATCCTCTCCCCGCGCCAGATGACGACGCCGGGCATCGCAGAATAATCGGTGACTGACTTCCTATTCCAATAGAAGATCTGGATCATCCCCATAGATCGAATTTCCCCCTAGAGCAAAAGGGCTCCTGCAAGGCTGATGGCAGGAGCCCTTTTTCGTAAGAATTGTTACACACGCATAGCTGCGGTTGTGCTATGATAGAGGTGTTCCATTCATCTGTAGTTGTGTATATATCTTAAGAGGAGGAATCATCATGAAGGGATATGTTGACAAGTCGGCCTGCATCGGCTGCGGCATGTGTGCGGATACGGCACCAGAGGCTTTCCGCATCGGTGAGGATGGCCTTGCCGAGGGCTATCAGGAGATTCCCGCAGACAGCATCGATAATGCGAAAGAGGCGGAGGCAGATTGCCCCGTCGGAGCCATCCAGGTCAAGTAAAATCCATAAGATCGAGAACAGCCGCCTCATGGCGGTTGTTTTTTTTCGATGGATTTTCTATAATAAAAAATAATGATGAATCGTCAGGAAACGAGAGGGCAGATGATATGCGGGAACAGAATGAAAAGGCTGTGCAGGCCATGCGGGCCTTTTTGAAGGCGCTTGGCCTGGACCTGGAGCAATGCGGCATGGAGCAGACACCGGAACGGGTGGCGAGGCTCTATGGAGATCTATTCGATGGCCTTGGCAAAGACCCGGCTTCCATTTGGGGAGAGCGCTTCGCCTCGGAGACAAAGGGAATCGTGGCTGTGCGCCACATCCCGTTCTATTCGGTCTGCGAGCATCATCTGCTGCCGTTCTTCGGCGAGGTCAGCCTCGCGTACCTGCCGCACGATGGGCAGGTCGCTGGCTTCAGCAAGTTCGTCAAGCTCGTCGAGTGCTTTGCGCACCGGCCGCAGCTGCAGGAGCGCATGACGGCGCAGTTGGCCGATGCCATCGCGGATGGCCTCGATGCAGAGGGTGTGCTCGTCGTCGTGGAGGCGGAGCAGCTCTGCATGACGATGCGCGAGGGTATGGCCAGGGGGACGCAGACGGTCACCTCAGAATGCCTCGGCGCATTCCGCGAGGACGCGGTGCTCTGCGAGCAGGCTTGGATGGTACTGGGAGGAAAGAAAGGAAAGAAAGATGACAGCAATACGGAAATACGTATTTCATGACGGCAAGGAACTGGAACTCGGCAAGCGCACGCTCGTCATGGGCGTGCTCAATGTGACACCGGATTCCTTCTCTGATGGCGGCAAGTGGAATACGCATGACAAGGCCCTGCGCCACATGGAAGAGATGGTGAAGGATGGCGCGGACATCATCGACATCGGCGCAGAGTCGAGCCGCCTGGGCTTCAAGACCATGCCAGCGCAGCAGGAAATCGAGCGACTGATGCCGTTCCTCGAAGCGGTGCTCAAGGAGTGTCCTGTGCCGGTCTCGGTCGATACGTTCAAGGCAGAGACGGCGCGCGAGGCCGCGAAGGCAGGCTGCCATATGCTCAACGACATCTGGGGCCTGCAGTACAAGGAAGAGCCGGGCAAGATGGCCGAGGTCGCGGCGGAGTCGGGCCTGCCGATTGTCGTCATGCACAATCAGGAAGGAAAAGCGTACGAGCGCGACATCATCGAGACGATGAAGGACTTCTTCCGCCGCACGATCGCGATTGCCGACCATGCCGGTGTACCGCGCAACAACCTGATTCTCGACCCGGGTATCGGTATCGGCTTCGGCAAGACGCCAGAAGGCAACCTGACGGTCCTGCGCCGCCAGCAGGAACTCCTGACGATCGACGGGGTGGAGTACCCGCTGCTGCTCGGCACGAGCCGCAAGAGCTTCATCGGCGCGGCGCTGGGGCTTCCTGTCGACGAGCGCATGGAGGCGACGGGCGCGACGTGTGTCGTCGGCATCATGAAGGGAGCAGGCATCGTGCGCGTCCATGACGTCAAGCCGATTGCGCGCATGTGCCGCATGACGGATGCCATCCTGCAGGCGGATTGAGTGGAGTGAGGTACTAGGATATGGACCGTATCGTATTAGATCACATGGAATTTTACGGCTACCACGGCTGCCTGTCGGAAGAACGCCAGCAGGGGCAGACCTTCTTTGTGGATGCCGTGCTGCATCTTGACCTCCGGGCGGCTGGCGAGCAGGACAACCTCGCGCAGACGGTCAACTACGCGGATGTCTTCACGAAGATCCGCAGCATCGTCGAGGGGGAACCGGCAAACCTCATCGAGGCAGTGGCGGAGCGCATCGCCTCGATGGTCCTGCGGGAATACCCGAGCATCGTGCGCGTCGAGGTGACGGTCCACAAGCCGTCCGCGCCGATCCCGGGCCCGTTCCGGGATGTCTCGGTCAGCATCATGAGGGAGCGCGGATGAAGCCTTATACGTGCTATCTGAGCCTCGGGGCCAATCTCGGCGAGCGCGGCGAGACGCTGCGCGAGGCACTGCGCTCCTTGGCAGGGCTCTCGGGGACACATCTCGTGGCTGTCTCTCCGTTCTATGAGACAGCGCCGTGGGGAAAGCTGGATCAGCCAGCCTTCCTCAATGCGGCAGCGGCGGTGGAGACAACTTTTTCTCCGCTCGAGCTGTTCAAAGGCTGCCAGCGCATCGAGCAGCAGCTCGGGCGCGTGCGCCACGAGCACTGGGGGGCGCGCACGATTGATATCGATCTGCTCCACATCCCCGATGTCATGCTCGATGAGCCGGAACTCAAGCTGCCGCACCCTTATCTGACACAGCGTGCCTTCGTGTTGCAGCCGCTCAGGGACATTGCGCCCGACCTCGTCATTTCGGGTGCGCCTGTGCGAGATTGGTGCCAGTCCATAGGTGACCAGGGTGTCTCGCCCGCAGCGGAGCTCGCCAATCCCTGGCCGCTCCAGATGATTGCCTGCCTGGACGCGCGGCGCGGCATCGGGTATCGCGGTGAGTTGCTCGCACATCTTCCCGAGGATATGAAGCATTTCCGCGCCCTGACCGAGGGAAATGTCGTCATCATGGGGCGCAGGACGATGGAATCGCTGCCGGGAAAAGAGCCGCTGGCCAATCGGACGAACATCGTGCTGTCGCGCACGCTCTCTGCGGCGGAGGGCTTTACCGTCTGCTGCAGCCTGCCGGCCCTTTGGCGGGAGCTCGGGCTTCTGCACCTCAAGGAGCCGCAGCGGTCGTTCTGGTGCATCGGCGGGGCGGAGCTCTATGCGGAGCTGCTTCCCTATGCAAGGGAACTCCACCTGACGCGGCTCAAGCAGTCGTATGAGGCCGATGCGTTCTTTCCGGCGTTCCCGGGTTTTGCGCTCTGCTCGTCGGATGACAGGGGGGCTTGCGCGTTCGAGCACTATGTGGCAGCAGACAGGCTGCTGAAGATGAAGATATAGAAGGAAGTTGTTAGGCGATGGAAATCTTTCACAACGATTGGGCCGAACTGCTCAATCCAGAGCTAGAAAAACCGTATTACCGCAAGCTCAGGCAATTCCTGATCGGGGAGTACCGCACACATCACATCTACCCGGACATGTACTCGATCTTCAATGCGCTTCACTACACGAGCTATGCCGATACGAAGGTGGTCATCCTCGGCCAGGACCCGTATCATGGCCCGGGGCAGGCGCATGGGCTCTCGTTCTCCGTGCTGCCCGGCGTGCAGCCGCCGCCGTCGCTGCTCAACATCTTCAAGGAGCTGGAGACAGACCTCGGCTGCAAGGTCCCGAATAACGGCTGCCTCAAGCCGTGGGCAGATCAGGGTGTACTGCTGCTCAACACGGTGCTGACCGTCCGGGAGCATCAGGCGAATTCACATCACGGGCAGGGCTGGGAAATCTTCACGGACCGCATCATCGAGCTGCTCAATGCGCGCGAGAAGCCGATGGCATTCATACTCTGGGGGACACCGGCCCGCCGCAAGAAGGCGATGATCACGAATCCGCATCACTACATCGTCGAGTCGCCGCACCCGAGCCCGCTGTCGGCTTCACGCGGCTTCTTTGGCAGTCGCCCGTTTTCCAGGGTCAATGACTTCTTGAAGCGCACAGGGCAGGAGCCGATTGACTGGCAGCTGCCGGACATTTGATTTTTCAGGAGAGCTGTCTCCTGTTTTGGAGGGAATATTGTGGGAGCAAAGGTAACGATCAAGGATGTCGCGGAACTGGCCGGCGTCTCGAAAAGCACCGTATCGCGCTATCTCAATCACGGCTACATCAGCCTGGAGAAGCAGCAGAGAGTGCGTGAGGCCATCGAGCAGACGGGGTTCAAGTCGAACTTCTTTGCCAAGCGGCTCAAGACGCAGGAGAGCAAGCTCATCGGTATCGTCCTGCCGCGCATGGATTCCGTGACCGTCGGCAAGCTGCTGTCGGGCATCAACCGCATCTTCGATCCGGCTGGCTACCAGGGGATCCTGCTCGTCAGCCATCTTTCCATCGAGAAAGAGCTCGAGAACATACAGAATCTGCAACAGCAGGGCGTCGATGGCATTCTCGTGGACTCAGTCGGCCTGACTGACAGGCATATTGAACTGGCCAAGACGACATCTGTGCCAATCGTCTACACGGGCCAGTGGAATGAGGCCGTGCCGAGCATCAAGATCGACGACTGGGCCGCCGGGCGCATGGTCGGCGCATATCTGCGGCAGATGGGACATCGTCATGCCGTCTTTGCCGGTGTCACGCAGACCGATAAGGCCGTCGGCGTTGACCGCAGACAGGGCTTCGTCGAGGCGTTCTGTGAGGACCGTCCTGAGGCGCGCGTGGATTTCGTCGAGACGGGCTTTGACTTCTTGTCGGCTTACAACAAGGGGGCAGCCATCCTGGAGCTCGCACCAACCGTCGTGGTCGGCGCGACGGACAACATCAGCCTCGGCGTCCTGCGCTATCTCCACGAGCGCGGCATCCAGGTGCCGGAGCAGATCTCCGTGGTCGGCTTTGGCGGCTACGACGTCGGAGCTGTTGTCTATCCGGCGCTGACAACTGTGGCCTTTGACTACGAGCTGCTGGGCATGAAGGCGGCACAGTACCTTCTGGACCTGCTGGCCCATCACGCGGGCGAGGAGAATATGACACTGCCGCTCTTCTTCGTCGAGCGCGAGAGCGTGCGCAACCTCACGGAAAAATACGAGACAAAGGCTCCAGCTTCGTATCTCGAACTGACCTGATATTGACAATAAAAATGGACTCTGCCATGGCAGAGTCCATTTTTGCTCAAGATAAGAGCAACTTATTTCTTGGTGAAGGTGATATGAGCCCCGACCGAGAGCGTCGGCTGAGACGGGCCCTTGACGATGATCTGGCCTGGCATCGAACCCGTTGCATTGAAGATGATCGTGCAGTGGCCTTCTTCGCGGATGTTGTCGTTGACCGCATCGCCGACTTTCTCGACCGTGTACTTCACGCCGCCCATCAGGAGCTTGTCGCCCTTCTTGATGTCTTCTTCGAGTTTGCCCGGCGTATGCTCGATGACCATGTCCGAGAGATTCGGGCGGATGCCCTCATCGAGCAGGATCGCACTCTTGTTGTTCTCGAGGAACGTGCGCGCGAGATTGCCGATAGCTGTGATCGAAACATCGTATTTAATTTCCATGATTTTCCTCCCTATATATACACAATATCCATCAAACAACGTCATAAACGCCATGAACGTCACAAGTCGATATCAACTATATTATAACATAACCAAACGCCTGTGAAGGGGTAACGGCGCTTTTTGTACCAGGTTTTCAAAAAAACGGAAAAAAATACTTGCCAAGATGCCAAGGATACGCTATAATGATTTCTGTTGACAGCGACTGGCTGAAGACACAGGGGTATCGCCAAGTTGGTAAGGCACGGGTCTCTGAATCCCGCATGCGTTGGTTCGAGTCCAGCTACCCCTGCCATATGGAGATGAGCATCGCGAAAGCGATGCTTTTTTCGTATCATGGTGAATCTCAGCACATCTGAGGCCGCATGCAAATTTTTTAAAAAAAGTTCAAGATAGCGGTTGACAAATGGCTGCGCGTCCTGTAATATAATACAAGTCGCCGCGAGACACCGGCTCAAGCGAGAACATCGCTCCTTGATTGGAAGCGCCTTGCTGGAGCGGATGACTCAGACAAAAAGAAAAATAAAAAAGTTCTTGACAGTCTGAAAGAGATGCGGTACAATAAATGAGTCGCTTGAAGCAAAGCCTTTCAAACGAAAGCGAGCTTCGAAAGACAGAGTTGTTCTTTGAAAACTAAACAATGCAACATGAATCATTTGTGATTCAAGCCAG
>ENA-OROH01002083-OROH01002083.1-human-gut-metagenome-genome-assembly--contig:-NODE-2083-length-16247-cov-10.634634_pt1 | contig 16247 bp, 10 predicted proteins | sample MGYA00242125_ERZ509042 | MGnify/ENA primary metagenome ERZ509042 (study PRJEB26280, sample SAMEA2338738) | human gut metagenome | biome: human gut; feature: human-associated habitat; material: faeces... | reverse complement strand
AGCAGATCTATCAGAACACCATCCGCCTGTCCATCGGCACCGAGCACATCGATGATATCATTGCCGATCTGGAGGCAGGCTTCGCAGCCGTCCGCGGCGAGTAAATCTTATCCCCTTAGAACCTCCGACAGAATGTGTATGCCTTGTTTTTTCTCCTGATCTCTTCCAAAAATTCCTTATATCCTAAACACAGCAAAAGGGTCCCGGAATTTTCTCCGGGACCCTTTTGCTGTTTGCGGCAAAATGCCGTCAGCCTTTCACGCCGCCCAAAGCAACACCGCGGACGATGAACTTGGAAAGCAGCAGGTACACGATGATGACGGGCAGAATGGCGATAGCCACCATCATGTAAACCTTGCCCATATCAAACTTGAGGAAGTCTGCACTGCGCAGCTGTGCAATCAGGATGGGCAGGGTCTTTTTGTCGGCGCTGTCCAGCACCAGAGCGGGAATGAAGTAGTTGTTCCAGCTGGCCACGAAGGAGAAAATGGCCTGCACTGCCAGAGCGGGCTTCATAATGGGCAGCACGATCTTGTTGAAGGTGTAGAACTCGCCTGCACCGTCGATGCGGGCAGCCTCTACGATCTCCATGGGAAGGGAAGCGTCCAGATACTGCTTCATGAAGAAGAACACGGTGGGCGCTGCAATGCTGGGCAGGATCAGCGGGATAAAGCTGTTCTTCAGGCCCATCTTGGTGATGAGCTGCAAAAAGCCCAGAGCGGACACCTGCGTGGGCATGGTCATGATCAGCAGGATAATGGCGAACGCGGCCTTTTTGAATTTGAAGTTATAGGCGTAGATGCCGTAGGCCGTCAAGGCCGAGAAATACACGCTGAACGCCGCCGAGCAGGCAGAGACGATCAGGCTGTTGCGGATGCCGGTGATGACAGGGATGTTAGCATCGGCCAGCACGTTCTGGAAGTTGGTGATGAGCGATTTGCCCGGCAGCATCGAGAAGCCTTTCTGGATCTCGAAGTGGGTGCGGGTGGAGTTGATCACCAGCACATAGAAGAAGAACAGGCACAAAAAGCTGATGAGCACCAGCACCAGATAACACCATGCGCGGCGTGCAGCCAGTGTTGCTTTTTCCGATTGATTTCTAGGAGTGTGTGCCATAATCATTTCCCTCCTTTTGCTGCCTTTTTGGCGGCGTTCAGTTCTTTGCGCTGGGCGCGGGTCAGGCCGTCATCCTCCTTGGTAAGGGAGAAGTAGACCACAACGCACAGCACTGCGCACACGAGGAACAGCACCACCGAGACTGCACCGGCCATGCCGTAGTTCTTGCTGAACAGGTGGTTGTTCAAGTACATGATCATGGTGGTGGAGGTGCGGTCCGGACCGCCCTTGCCGTTGGTTAAAATCTGCGGCACATCGAACATCTGCAGGCCGCCGATCATGGAGGTGATCATGACGTAAACAAGGATGGGACGGATCAGCGGAATGGTGATCTTCCAGAACATCTGGTTCGGGGTGCAGCCGTCCAGTTCAGCCGCTTCGTACAGGGTGGGATCCACGCCCATGATCGCAGCCATCAGCATGATGGTGGTGTTGCCGAACCACATCAGGAAGTTCATCAGGCCGATCAGCCCGCGGTTGCCCCACACGGTGTTCAGAAAGCTGATGGGTTCTTTGATCCAGCCCATGCTCAGCAGCACGGCGTTCACCGGGCCGTTGTCCGAGAACAGCGCGAAGAACAGCATTGCAAAGGCGGAGGCCATGATCAGGTTGGGCATGTAGATGACCGTCTTGAAGAAGGTCTGGCCCTTCAGCTTCAGGCGCAGATCTGTGAACCATGCTGCCAGCAACAGGGAAATGGCGATCTGCGGGATAAAGCCGATGATCCACAGGATCAGCGTGTTGCCAAAGTACTTGGGCAGATCGGTTGCGAACAGGGTAATGTAGTTTTTCAGGCCCACAAAGTTCGGGCCAATGATCTTCAGGCCGCTGCGGTAATATTCAAAAAAGCTGTAGTAAATGGTGGATGCCAGAGGGATCAGCTGGAATACCGCGAAGATGATGAAGAACGGCGCAATGAAGATGTAGCCCCATTTCGCGTAGCTGATCGACCCTTTCTTTTTCTTTTCTCCCATAAGGATCGCCTCCTGATAAATTTGCGGAAAGAACAGGGGCGGGCGGGAACAGCGTCCGGCCCGCCCCTGCGTATTCACTTTTCCGTTTTAGGGTCGGCTGCTATTATGCGGGCCACACCACGTCGGTCAGCTCAGGATACTTCTCCTTGATAGCGGTCTCAAAGTTTGCCTTTGCGGTATCTTCGTCCACATTGCCGGTGAAGTAATCCTTGAACGCATTCTGGAAGCTCTCATTCATGCCCTGATCGTACGGACCAGCGTTGGACATATCGATCTTGGCTGCAGCCTCTGCAAACAGAGCGATGTGGTTCTGGCCGCCCAGGAAAGCGGAGCTGTAATCGCTGTTTGCGATCTCGTTCATAGCCTTCTCGTTGTTGGTGTAGTCCTGCGTATCCATGGTGATCTGCTTCATGATGGCTTCATCGCAGGTCAGTTTCAGCATGACGTCCTTGATGGTCTCAAGGTTGTCGCTGCCGGCTGCGCCGCAGATCCAGGTTCCGCCCCAGTAGTAGGGCTGAGGGCCTTCGCACACAGCGTAGTCGCCGTAGATGCCGTTTCCAACCTCTTCCTTGCCACCCTCGGAGGTAGGCGTTGCCAGAGAGTTGCCCAGCAGGGTGAAGTTGATGCCCCAAGTGGAGTAGAAGAAGCCGAACACCTTACCGGTGGGACCCTGATCGGCTGCCCACTGGCTGTCCCACAGGCTGGACTTGTTGTTATAGCCCTTATCGGTGTACTCCTTGGTCTGATCGACCCACTTCATAATGTTCTCATCAACGGTAACGGTAGTGCCGGTGACCCACGGAGCTGCCACGTTGTTGGAGAAGGTGCGGTATGCATCATCAAAGCCGGACAGCATCTTGTAGCCCTTGGCGGCTGCCTGTGCAGCTACATCATTGAACTTATCCCAGTCGGACAGGTAGGTCTGCACTTCGGCGGGATCATCGGTGCCCAGAACATCCTTGGCAATGCTGCGGCGGTATGCAAACAGACCGGGAGTTGCCTGCCAGGTGGTGCCGCGCTGGCTGCCGTCCACACTAACGATGTCCTTGGTGTACTGGTACTGGCCAGCCAGATCGTCATCGGTCAGGCCGATGTCTGCCTTGACATCCAGAACGTAATCGGAATCCACATACTTCAGAGCATAGTCAGCCTCGATCAGGAAGATGTCGATCTTGTCGTCATCAGCAGCGCTGTCCTGACTCAGCAGGGCTTCGTCCAGCTTGTTCTGATAGTTGTTGTTCTCGTTGGCATTGATGGTCCACTTCACAACGGTGCCATCCTTCAGGGTGGTGGTGGACTTGTCGGCTGCGATCTCGGAAACTTCCGGATAGTAGTCGTTGAAGCGGCTCTGGAACTCATCATTCCAGCACCAGATGTTCAGCACCTTGCCCTGTGCTGCGGGAGCAGCGGAAGCGGCAGAGGAAGCCGGAGCAGAAGAAGCGGTGCTGGTGGAAGAAGAACCACCACAGGCAGCCAGAGCTGCACCAATGGTCACGGCACCGGAAGCGAGCAGGAAATTACGGCGAGAGATCTTTTTCATAAGGGTAAACCTCCTTCATGGTTTTCCATTATTTGCAAAAGTTTTCTTCATAAAAGGTTCCGTAGCAAGAGCCTTTAGAGACATATTAAAGAATGCTGACCGACCCGCCGTCCAGCAATTTGCCGGAAACACGGATCTGTTCGGGCAGGGTCACTCTTGGATGCTCGATGAGCTCAATGAGCTTGTCGGCAGCGGTGCGCCCCAGCGCGGTGGTGTTCTGCTGGTAAGTCACCAGCTGAGGCTTGACCACCCGCGAGAGGTAGATGCCGTCGTAGCCCATCACCGAAACATCCTCCGGGATCGAAAGCCCTTTTTCGTTGATGGCGTTGTAGCCGCCCAGCGCGGAGAAATCGTCCGGGAAGATGATGCAGGTGGGCGGCTGCGGAAGCTCCAGCAGCGCTTTGGTCTCGGCGGCACAGCGGTCAGCATCATGGTAGATGCCCTCCCGCACATAAGCTTCCGGGATCTTCAGGCCCAGCTCTTCGCAGGCCTGATAGAAACCTGCAACGCGGTTCTCGGTAACGGCGGTCTTTTCGCCGTGGATAAAGGCGATGCGGCGGTGGCCGCAGGCCCATGCCTGCCGCACCAGTGCCTTCAGGCCGAAAACGTTATCCGAGAGGATCGCCATGCGGTTATTGAACACATGATCGATCGTGACCACCGGCACCTCGCTGTTCACCAGCTCCACCACCTGCGGCTCGTAGAAGTTCACGCAGGCGATCACCACACCGTCCACATTGCGATAGCGGCAGTGCTCAAGGTAGCTCATGCTCTTGCCGCTGATATTGTGGTTGATAAAGGTGATGTCGTAGCCGTGTTTCTCGGCTTCCACCTTGAAGCTATCCAGCACGGCGGAAAAGTATTCGTGGGTCAGGCCGCTCTGCCGTTCATCCACGAACAGAACGCCCAGATTGTAAGTACGGTTTGTTTTCAAGGAACGGGCGGCAGCATTGGGCAGGTAGCCCATACGGTGCGCTGCGGCCCGCACCCGTTCTCGTGTGGCAGGCGAGATATCCGGCTGGTCGTTCAGCGCCTTGCTGACCGTTGCCACCGATACGCCGCATTCCTTTGCCAGATCTTTCAGGGACGGCATCGCTCGTTTGCCTCCTTCCGAAGAACGTTTTACGGGGGATGTTCTCCGTCAAGTCCTTAATCGTTTTCGCAATTTCATGATAGCGTATTTTGTACGAAAAATCAAGCTCAAAAGAATAACTTTCATTGCTTTTGGCTCAATTTTGGCGTTTTGTTCGTTTCTGAAGAACCGAAATTGTGCATCTTGGATGGGTTTCGTTACATTTCGGTTAAAATCAAAAGATTTTCGTTGCGGTTTCGTTACGATTTTCGCCGTATATAATATTACCTATAAATTGTGTTTCAGCGTTTTCGCTTACAGGAAACACAAAAAGCGTGCTTGAAATGAATTTTCTGAAAATCATGGAAACATGCGTATTTATGAAAGATATTTTCAGAATTTTTTTAGAAAATCCTCTTGCTTTTTTGGCCTGCTTGGGCTATGCTAGAAGCAAAGAGAATGCTTTGATCGTCCGCCTTAATCGTTTTCGCAAAAGCGATGCCGCCGGGGCTGCCGGCAGCTGATAAGGAGGAAGCATTTATGAAATTCGGCCATTTTGATGACGCACGCAAAGAATATGTCATCACCACCCCGCGCACGCCTCTGCCATGGATCAACTACCTTGGCAGCGAGGATTTCTTCAGTCTTGTCTCAAATACGGCGGGCGGCTACAGCTTTTACCGCGACGCCCGGATGCGCCGCCTGACCCGCTACCGCTACAACAGCTCCCCGCTGGACATGGACGGCCACCACATTTACATCAAGGATGGCGATACCGTCTGGAACCCCGGCTGGCAGCCCACCAAGACAGAGTTGGACAGCTACGCCTGCCGCCACGGTCTGGGCTATACCATTCTGGAGGGTGAGAAGAACGGTGTTTCCGCTGCGCAGGAGCTGTTCGTGCCCACCGGCGATGCCTGTGAGCTGGACCGCCTGACTTTGAAAAATAAGACGGATGCCATAAAAGAGCTGGATGTGTTCAGCTATGTGGAGTTCTGCCTGTGGGATGCCATTGACGACAGCTCCAACTTCCAGCGCAACTTCTCCACCGGCGAGGTGGAGGTGGAGCCGGCCATCATCTACCATAAGACGGAATACCGTGAGCGCCGCAATCACTATGCGGTGTTCTGGTCGAATACCCCCGTCACCAGTTTTGACACCGCCCGCGATGCCTTCTGCGGTGTGTATGGCGGCCCTGCAGACCCGCAGGCCGTCCGCGCCGGGCACTGCTCCGGCAGCATCGCCCACGGCTGGGCACCGGTGGGCGCGCTGCACATCCATGTCACCCTTGCACCGGGTGAGGAAAAGAAGATCCTCTTCGGTCTGGGCTACATCGAGAACCCACAGGAAGAAAAGTTCACGGCTCCCGGTGTCATCAACAAGGAGCGTGCCCATGCCATGATCGCACGCTATGCCACCGATGCACAGGTGGACGCGGCCCGTAAGGCGCTGGCCGACCACTGGGAAGCTCTGCTCTCCACCTACCATCTGGAATCCGGCGAGGAAAAGCTGGACCGTATGGTGAACATCTGGCACCAGTATCAGTGTATGGTCACCTTCAATATGAGCCGCTCGGCCAGCTACTTTGAAAGCGGGACCGGCCGCGGCATGGGCTTCCGCGACAGCTGTCAGGATCTGCTGGGCTTTGTACACATCATTCCGTCCCGCGCACGGGAGCGCATTCTGGATATCGCCGCCACCCAGTTTGAGGATGGCAGCGCCTACCACCAGTACCAGCCCCTGACCAAGAAAGGCAACCGCGATATCGGCACCGGCTTCAACGATGACCCGCTGTGGCTCATTGCCGGCACTGCCGCCTATCTGCGCGAGACCGGCGACTGGTCTATTCTGGACGAGCAGGTGCCCTTTGATAATGATGCCAGCAAGGCACAGAGCCTGATGGAGCATCTGCGCCGCAGCTTCAACTTTACCGTCACCCACCTTGGCCCCCACGGCCTGCCGCTTATTGGCCGCGCCGACTGGAACGACTGCCTGAACCTGAACTGTTTCTCGGAGCACCCGGGCGAGAGCTTCCAGATCACCGGTCCCAGCGAAGGCCCTGTGGCCGAAAGCGTGTTCATTGCGGGCATGTTCGTCAAGTACGGCCACGAGTACGCCGAACTGTGCGACCACCTGAACCTTGCCGATGAAGCCGCTGCGGCCCGCAAGGCCGTGGACGGCGTAGAACAGGCGGCCCTGACCTCTGGCTGGGACGGCGCATGGTTCCGCCGCGCCTACGATGCTTTTGGCAAGCCTGTTGGCAGCAAGGAGTGCACCGAGGGCCAGATCTTCATTGAGCCGCAGGGCATGTGCGTCATGGCTGGCATTGGCAAGGAGACCGGTCAGGCCGCGCAGGCATTGAAGAGCGTAGAGGAACGGCTGGATACCAAGTACGGTGTGGTTCTGCACCAACCTGCATACACCAGTTATCAGCTCAATCTGGGCGAAATTTCCAGCTATCCTCCGGGATACAAGGAGAACGCCGGTATCTTCTGCCACAACAATCCGTGGATCAGCTGTGCCGAAGCCGTTCTGGGGCATGGCGACCGGGCCTTTGAGGTGTACCGCAAGACATGCCCGGCCTACATCGAGGATATTTCCGAGATCCACCGCACCGAACCCTATGTTTACAGCCAGATGGTGGCCGGTAGGGATGCCCCCACCTTTGGCGAAGCAAAGAACAGCTGGCTGACCGGCACTGCCGCATGGACCTTCTTCAATGTGAGCCAGTATATCCTTGGCATCCAGCCCACGCTGGACGGCCTGAAGGTAGACCCCTGTATCCCACATACGCTGGGAGGCTTCACCGTTACCCGCCGCTACCGGGGAGCAACCTATCACATTGCAGTGGATAATACCGCTGCAGTCCAGTACGGTGTGAAGAGCGTCGCTGTGGATGGCAAGCCCATTGAGGGCAGCCTGTTGCCGCTGGCACCAGAAGGCGCTGTGGTAGAGGTGCAGGTGACCATGGGATAACCTTTACTGCATTTTCATAATTTCTCCTTTGTGCTGTTCTGAAAGAACAGCGGCCTCCGCATTACGATCCTGCTTGGCATCATAATGCGGGGGCTTTTTGTTTGGCAGTTTATTTTGTCGGGAATACTGTTTCTGTTGTATCTGTTTTTTCACAACCTCAGCTTACAACAAAAAATGAGATAGGTAACCCCTTTCGGGGAAGTCTATCTCATTTTTTTGTTGGAGCTATTTTGCAACAGCCCCCTACTGCCGCCAGAACACCCCATGCTTATTTCAAAAGCAATCGTTTTTCTGATACTCCAGCATCAGCCCAAGAACGATTTTCAATCCTGTGGGCAAGCTGGCAATGTCCACCCACTCCTGCCGGGTATGCGCCGATCCGCCATCTATCGTACCAATGGTATTGGCCGGGATGCCCAGCGAAAGCGGAATATTACTGTCCGTGGAGTTGGGTGTTTCGTCCGGTTCACGGCCTGTGAAGGTGCGAACAATCTCTTTACTTTTTGCCGTGAATTGACCGAGCTTTTTCTGGTCAACAGGGCCGTTGCCGGGGCGGATGCCAAGCAGCTCCACCTCAAAATCGCCGCCTCTGCCATTCCAGTGCGCTACAGCACGACGGAATTTTTCTTCCATCTCTTCCAGACAATCCTGTGCGGTGGAACGGAACTCGTACAGCATGGATGCCTGCTGTGCAATGGAGTTGACCGTTGTGCCGCCCTCGATGCGTCCCACATTATAGGTGGTGCGGGAACGTACCGGTGGCTGGATCTGGTACAGTTCATTCACGAGTCCACACAGCAGTTGAATGGCACTGGGGTCGCCAAAATTTGCATAGGAGTGACCACCGGGCGTTTTACAGGTGATCTTATACCGATAAGAACCCACGGCACTGCTGCAGCAAAGCGGCATATAGATATCAAAAGAATAGAACCCCTGAATACGGGTGCCGTACTTGGCAAACAACGCCTTCGTACCGTCCAGATTGCCCAGACCTTCTTCGCAGGCATTCGCCACCACCAGCACACCATATTCCAGCGCGGTTTGTTTCTGGATCAGATATTTTGCAGCCATCAGCAAGTTGACGAGGTTGGCAGTATCATCGCCGATGCCCGGCGCAAATAGCTTGCCGCCCTCTTCCCGCAAGGGAAGAGTTTCTACATCTGGGAACACAATATCCGTGTGGGCGGCAAAAACGACCAGTTCCTCAGTGTCCGGCCCCAGTTTGCAGATCACATTTTTAGCGCTGTCGATGCGGACATTTTCTGCCCCTTGTGCCTGGAGCCAATCCCGGCAGAATGCTGCCCGAAAATCCTCCTTTCGGGTCGGCGCAGGCATCTTTCCCAGTGTGCGCAGCAGTTCCAGCTGTTCGGTGCGGCATTCTTCTGCATAAGCTTCCACATGAGCTTTTGTCTGTTCGTTCATAAAAACTTTCCCTCCCTGAACACGCCGAAAACCGCAGACAGTTTCCTGCCTGCGGTTCCGGCCTTCATTTAGCCTTCTAAGTCTTCACCATTGGTGGCGATACACTTCTGATACCAGTAAAAACTGTCTTTTCTACTGCGAGCCAGTGTGCCGTGACCGGCATCGTCCTGATCCACATAGATCACGCCATACCGCTTGGACATTTCCATGCTGCCGCAGGAGACCAGATCGATAAAGCCCCACATGGTATAGCCAATCAACTCCACGCCGTCCTTGACAGCTTCCTTCATCGCCAGCTTTTCGTGATTTTTAATCTTCTAACCCATGGCTCCCGGTTACGGTTTTCAAGTATTTCTCCGGGTCACCGTTCAGAATCAATTCGGCATAGCCCAGCGGGTCATTATAGATGAGATAATCCAACTCTGACCTCTGCGCCATGGTCACGTCCAGTGCATCCTCGACCCCGGTACAGTCAATGGAAATTTTTCTCCCATTCCGGAGCAGCAGTTCTACGCAGCCGGTGTCTATGTTACCCGCTGTTACTACGAAAAGGGAATTATTGGGTGAAGCAAAATAAGCGGTAGTCTCCCGGTAGACATTCCTACAGGTTGGGAACCGCGGCGGAATCTGGCGGTCAGGGCCTTACGGGTTGCGTTTGCTGATTTTTCTGCAGCCCCTTGGCAGGGCTTTGAAAAATCAGAACGCGGCCCCAACAACTCCTCCCTGTTTCAGCCGCTGGCTGCGGTCGTCGTTGCTGTTCAAGTCCTCTTATCCGCAGTTACTGCTAAAGGGAAACTGCCATGTAAAACAAAAAAGACAGTGGACAGTCTGCCTCCCGGTAGACATTCCTACAGGTTGGGAACCGCGCACTAACAAAAGCCCCACTGGGGCTTTTGTTGCCCCGCCTGCGGTGGGGCCGTGCTGTTCAAGTCCTCTTATCCGCAGTTACTGCTAAAGGGAAACTGCCGTGTAAAGCAAAAAAGACAGCTATCAAAAGCTGTCTTCCTTGTGGTGCAGGAATGCAATCCAAATCCGAACCATTTCCCTCGGATGCAACTTCCGTCGCTTCTCCAAAAGTCACGGTCTGTGTCCCTTCTTTATAGTTGAAGGTTATCAAAACCTTATCATCGTACAGGTAAATCGAATTGATGAACGTGTCCACCAGTGCCTGCCGCTGGTCTTTCTGATTCATGTTGAGTTTACGGAACCGCAGCAGCCAAAAGCGAATGAACTCCTCCGTGACCTTGGGCTTTGCCAGCTTTTCTTCTGCAATGCGGGCTTCAAGCTCACGCTTGGTTTCTTCCAGTTGCTCCAACCGCTCCTTGGTGGAACTGGTCAGGATTCCAGCCTGAATCGCATTCAGCATATTCTGGATACCCGATTCCGCATCCCGGAGCTGCTTTTCATAAAGAGGAATGTTGGTGTTTTCCTTGTTTTGCAGTTCCATCACCTTGGCGATGATGGACTCCATAGCGGCATCGTCTTTTACAAGCTGCATGGTCTGGTTGACCACAAGATCTTCCAGCCACTGTTTACGGACAGTTTTCTTCTTGCAGCCTTTATGCTTTTTGGCAGTGGCACATTTATAATAGCGGTGGACTTCGCCCGTCCGGCTCGTACCGCTTTCGCCAAACATCAACGCCCCGCAGTAGCCGCAGAACAGCTTGGTGGTGAGCAGATAGTCATCCTCTGCCTTTCTACGGGCAGGGGCTTTCTTGTTTTTCAACATCTTCTCCTGTACATCGTTGAAAAGCTCTACGGACACGATAGGTGGAATCGCATCGAGAATCAGGACGTCCCGGTACTTCAACTCGCCGATATATCGGCGGTTGCTCAGCATGTGCTGGATGACATTGAAAGTCATTGGCCCACCGCGCTTATTCTTGATGCCCTTTTCATTGAGCCAATCCCGAATCTCCCGCATCGTCTGTCCGTCATTGTACCGCTGGAAAGCTTCAGCTACAAAGGGAGCTGTGAGTGGGTCGATTTCAAAGCGGCGGTCTGCGTTGATGGTATAGCCGAAAGGGATAGCACCGCCAGAAAATTTGCCTTTCAGGGCGTTTTCCGTCATGCCGCGAATGACCTTTTCGGACAGATCAGCGGAGTAATACTCGGCATAACCTTCCAGAACCGATTCCAGAATGATACCTTCCGGGCCATCCGAAATGATCTCGGTGGCAGACATAAGCTTGACACCATTCTTTTTCAGCTGGGTCTTATACCGGGCACTGTCGTAGCGGTTTCGGGCAAAGCGGTCCAGTTTCCAGACCAGCACGATATCAAACAGCTTTTTGTCGCTGTCTTTTATCATCTGCTGAAACTCCGGGCGGTTGTCTGTCTTGGCAGAGATGGCACGGTCAATGTAGTGCTTGACGATGGTGATGCCGTTCTTTTCCGCATAGGCCGTGCACTCCCGGATCTGGCCTTCGATGGATTCTTCACGCTGGTTGTCACTGGAATAGCGGGCGTAGATCACAGCGGTCATGGCAGGCACCTCACTTTACACATCATTGAACGGTGGAGTGTTCTTTTAAAGCAATGTTTCGTATAATGGATATACCACATTTTACAGATGATTGCAAGCTTTTTATACGCTTTTCACGAGATTCAGTAAAAAAAACATGAACTCCTATGAAAGCAAAATATTCACATTCCATGGTTCTATGAAGGTGTCCGGAGCAATTGTGTCATTTTGACACAATTCCTTATTTCTCCATAAACCATAAAAATTCAACTTTTTAATGCAGCAGCTACAACGTTGGATTGCATATCGCAAATATACTATTTGAATATTGCGCTGATTTTTGTCTTGTTACGGTTTCGCAATAAGACCAAAGTGGTGGGTATCACGATGATACCCACCACTTTAGCCAAGTAAATTTTTATTTTTGAATCGTAAAACGGAACGAGGTTCCCTTCTCCACCGCAAAGCAGGCGTCTGCATGGGGCTTTGCGCCCCAGCTGTTGTCGCCGCCCACGCCGCGCTGGAAAGCAGCGCAGCGGACGACCGTCTTATTGTCGTCCCGGGGCAGCTCGTAAAGGTGGCGGGCGTTTTCCAGTTCATGGGGCGTGTAGGGCAGCGCCGAGAAGGTCATGCCGTCCCCTGCAAAGCCGATGCCTATATTCAATCCGCTGCCGGTGAGTGCTGCGCTGTACACGCCGGTACGGCTGCCGCATTCCTGCGGGTAGACCGGGCTGTTCTGGGCAAAATCCTGCCGGACATTGTAGCTCCAAGCGCCCATCTTGCCGCCTGCGGTGCGGTCGGCGGTGGTCTCCCGGGGGCCAAGACCCAGATAGGATACCTTGGTCAGCTCCCGGCGCATCGGGAAGAGCAGCCCGAACTCCGGCAGCTCAGTCTTTTCGCCCTGCCATGTCATGGTGATATCGCAGCGGCCTGCGCCGTCGATGGCAAAATCAATGGGCAGCGTCTGCCCATCTGGTAGGGTGTAGTTTGCGCGGACGATGACGAACTCATCCTTTGCTTCGGCAGTCAGGTTATCGCACCGGGCGTAGAGACCGGCGGTTTTCCAGAAGGCAAATGCAAACGGCTCTGCGCAGCCCTCGTCGTTGTTGGTGGGCGCACGCCAGAAGTTGGGGCGCACGGTATCGTCCAACAGCTGCACACCGTTGTAGCGGATGGACACCAGCCCCTTGCCGCGACCAAAGATGTACTCGAAGCCATCGCCCTTTACGCCGATGTTGCAGTCCATCTCCACCAATTCCGGCGCGGCAACGGTCAGCCGGGCGGCGGCGTAGTTGTGCCATACCTGCCCAAAGGCAGCTTCATAGCCCGTCGGGATGCCGGGCTTTGCAGCCCGCTGCACTGCGGTAACGGTCATGCAGGCAAGCCCTGTCTCCGGCAGAGGGAACGGGAACGCGATGTGCGCAGTCTTGCCGGGTGCGCAGTCTGCCCGCAGCACCGCGCGGCGTTCCGGCTTGCCGTTGACCGAAGATGCAAACACAAGGTCGTAGGCGCTCAGGTCGGTAAAGAGGTTCCGGTTTTCAATCACGACTTCGGTGTCGGTCAGGGTGATTTTCAGCGGTGCGTAGGCCGCCTTGACTGCATCCATCTTGGGAGTATTGCGGCGGTCGGGCAGCACAAGGCCGTCCACGCAGAATTCCCGGTCGGTGGGGCGGTCGCCAAAGTCGCCGCCGTAGGCAAAGCCGGGCTTGCCGTCCGGGCTTGTCACTGCAATGCCGTGGTCCATGTACTCCCAGATAAACCCGCCCTGATACAGGGGCTCTTCGTAGGCATACTCGGTGTAGTCGGTGATGCCGCCGCAGCTGTTACCCATGGCGTGGCTGTACTCGCACATGATAAAGGGCTTTTCCGGGTGCTCTGCCAGAAACTTTTTGATGTCTGCCACCGGGGTGTACATCTGGCTTTCCATATCGGAGGTGGCGGGGTACTCCCGGTTCCAGAAAATGCCCTCGTAGTGCACAAGGCGGCTGGGGTCGGTGTTGCGGAAATACTCGCTCATCTCCCACAGGGTCTTGCCGCCGTGGCTCTCGTTGCCGCAAGACCAAATGAGGATGGCCGGGTGGTTTTTGTCCCGTTCCAGCATGGCTTCGGCGCGGGCAAGCACATTTTCCCGCCACTCCGGGCGGGCACCGGGCAGCGTCCACTCGTCCGAGCCGTCCGCACCCAGCTTCTGCCATGTGCCGTGGGTCTCCAGATTGGTCTCCCCGATGACATACAGGCCGTATTCATCGCAGAGGGACAGGAAATAGGGGTCGTTGGGGTAGTGGCTGGTGCGCACGGCGTTGACGTTGTGGGCCTTCAGGTTCTTTACATCCCACAGCATCTCTTCCCGGCTGACGGTGCGGCCGGTGCGGCAGCTCCACTCGTGGCGGTTGACACCCTTGAACACGATACGCTTGCCGTTCAAAAGCATCTGGCGTTCTTTCAGCTCAAACTTACGCAAGCCGACTTTCAATCCGGTGCGCTCCACGAGAGCACCCTCGTTCAGCAGGGCAATTTCTGCTTCGTACAGGTTCGGCTGCTCGGCGCTCCACAGGGTGGGATGCTCCACCGTAAAGGTGAAGGAGACATCCTGCACGTCCTCTTCCACGTCCGGGTCGGCCTCGCCCTTGCCGAACACCACACCGCTGTCGTATTCGGCAGGTTCGCCCACCTCAGCAGACTGCTCCTCGCCATCAAACACCACCGAGATGGTGCCCGCGCCGCTGACCTTGCAATCAAAGGTGACAGTGGCACTGGAAAAGTCCGGGGCAAAATCCTGCTTCACAAAGACATCCTCGAGGTGAATTTCCGGCTTTGTGAACAGCTCCACAGAGCGGAACAAGCCGCTCATGCGCCAGAAATCCTGATCCTCCAGCCAGCTGCCGGAGGAGAAACGGTACACCTGTACCGTCAGGGTATTTTCGCCGGGGTGGACGGCGGCGGTCATGTCAAATTCAGCGGGAGTGAAGGTATCCTCGGTGTAGCCGATGTAAACGTCATTGCACCAGACGGCGGCAGCGCTGTCCGCGCCGTTCAGGCGCAGATAGCAGCTTGCCCAGCTTTCCGGCAGGGTGAAACTGCGCTGGTATTCCCCGATGGGGTTATAATCCTGCGGAATCTGACCGGGGTGCAGCTTTTCATGGCCGTCCCACGGGTACTGGGTGTTGACGTAATGGGGCGTGCCGTAGGGCTGGCCGGGCTTTTGCAGGCTCTGCATTTGGATGAAGCCGGGCACGGTCAGGGTGTCCCAGTCTAAGAAAGGCGCAGTCAGGTTTTCCGCATAGTGGAAAGCCCATTCGCCATCCAAGCTGACGGCCAGCGGCATTTCCGGGCTTGTCTGGTCTGCAAAATGAGCGTGGAAGGGCAAACGGTTCTGCTGGAAAATTTCCGGGTCGGCCAGAAGCGCCGATGTGATAGGATTATTTAAAGGCATAAATGTCACCTCGCAGCATTTTCTGCTCTCATTATAGCACAGAATATAAGAAAAACAGCCGCACAAAAACGACTGTTTTTCTATCGCAATTTTCAAAAATAGTGCCTATCAAAACGGCATATTTGCGATATGCAGTTTGCGGATGTTGCTTGTGCGTTAAAAACGCAAACTGCTATAATAGGTAACATTATAGTGCGCGGCTGCCCTGATTGCAAGATGCAGAGCACAAAATACGGAAAACGGTTGCAGGAACCGCGGGTTTCTGGTATACTTTACAAGGTAAAACACGAAAGGGGAGAGCGGTATGCAAGATTCGATGTTCCGAAGCAAGGGTGCTGCTGTTTCCTTTCCATCTTACATTTCATCCTGATTTCAGAGGCATTGCCGCTTTTGCGCGGCGGTGCCTTTTTTTCAGGGGTGGGTTTCTTAAAGGAGGAAAACCATGCAGCAAAACATTGATTATTCCAAGGGCATTTACGATGCCCGCCAGCTGGGCACGGGCCGGATGCTGATTCTGGGCATCCAGCACATGTTCGCCATGTTTGGTGCCACCGTTCTGGTGCCCCTGCTCACAGGCCTGAGCGTTTCCACCACTCTGCTCTGCGCAGGTCTGGGCACTCTGCTGTTCCACTTCATCACCAAAAAGAAAGTGCCCGCGTTCCTGGGTTCTTCGTTCGCCTATCTGGGCGGCTTCTCCATTGTGGCACCCATGCTGGCGGATGCAGACGGCAACCTGACCGTGGCCAACACCCGGATGCTGCCTTATGCCTGCGCAGGCGTGGCGTTCTCCGGCCTGCTCTATCTGGTCGTCAGCCTGCTCATCTCCACCTTTGGCATCCGCCGCATTATGCGGTTCTTCCCGCCGGTGGTCACGGGCCCCATCATCATTGCCATCGGCCTGATCCTGGCTCCCTCGGCCATCAACAACTGCCAGGCCAACTGGCTGCTGGCCTTTGTGGCACTGGGCACGGTCATTGTCTGCAACATCTGGGGCAAGGGCATGATCAAAATTCTGCCCATCCTCATTGGTGTGCTGGTGTCCTATGCCGTTGCGCTGGTGACGGGTGCCGTCGATTTTGCCCGCATTGCCGAGGCAAGCTGGTTCGGCATCCCGCTGCATCAGTCTGCCATGGGTCTGTTTGCCATCGACGGCAGCCCCGAGTTTATCAGCGCGCTGTTTACCATCATCCCCATCGCACTGGCTACCATGATGGAGCATGTGGGCGATATCGCCGCCATCAGCGCTACCG
>ENA-OROH01002078-OROH01002078.1-human-gut-metagenome-genome-assembly--contig:-NODE-2078-length-16301-cov-8.642374_pt1 | contig 16301 bp, 16 predicted proteins | sample MGYA00242125_ERZ509042 | MGnify/ENA primary metagenome ERZ509042 (study PRJEB26280, sample SAMEA2338738) | human gut metagenome | biome: human gut; feature: human-associated habitat; material: faeces... | reverse complement strand
CCCAAACGATTACTAACCGGATTAACTTTTTGTCCCATCTACAAATTAATTTTGAGTATCTTTTTTACTAAGTGTATCAACAAACAACGTTACATGGTTCGAACGTTTACGAATTCTGTAACCTCTTCCTTGCGGAGCCGGACGCATTCTCTTCAAAGTTGTAGCGCAATCTACGCTAATCAAAGAGATATACAATTCTCCAGCTTCTGCTTTACGTTCATTTTTCTGCTCCCAATTTGCAATAGCTGAACGAAGCAACTTTTCTACTCTTGCTGCAGCTTCTTTGTTTGAAAACTTCAAAACACCAAGTGCACGGAATACTTCCATTCCACGTACCATGTCAACAACTAATCGCATCTTACGAGGAGAAGTTGGCACATTGCGCAACTTTGCGAAATACATGGTCTTTTGGGCTTCTTTTCTTGCTTCAGCTGATATTCTTTTTCTAGCACCCATTTTACGATTCTTTTTTTCAGTTTTTAGATTCCTGCTTTACCGATTATTTTTTCTTGTTACCGGCATGGCCACGGAATGTACGTGTTGGTGAAAATTCACCCAACTTATGACCAACCATGTTTTCGGTTACAAAAACAGGAATAAATTTATTTCCATTATGAACTGCAATAGTATGGCCTACAAAATCAGGCGAAATCATTGAAGCTCTTGCCCACGTTTTAACGACACTCTTTTTGCCTGACTCATTCATAGCCAGAACTTTCTTTTCAAGTTTTACGTTAATATACGGGCCTTTTTTTAATGATCGACTCATAGTTTACTTAATTAATCAGATTATTTCTTTCTTCTTTCAATAATATATTTTGAAGAATGTTTCTTCGGAGCTCTTGTCTTCAAGCCCTTAGCATACAAGCCGTTTCTTGATCTTGGATGACCTCCAGAAGCACGTCCTTCACCACCACCCATTGGGTGATCAACTGGGTTCATTACAACACCACGGTTGTGAGGACGACGACCTAACCATCTAGAACGACCTGCTTTACCTGATTTTTCAAGACCATGGTCTGAGTTACCTACTGCACCGATTGTAGCTTTACAAGCGGCAAGAATCTTTCTTGTTTCTCCAGAAGGCATCTTAATAATAGCATAGGCACCTTCCTTTGAAGTCAGCTGAGCAAAAGCACCTGCAGAACGAACTAATTTAGCTCCTTGTCCTGGGCGAAGCTCAATGTTGTGAATAATAGTACCAACAGGTATATTTGCCATTGGCAAAGTATTACCTACTTCAGGAGCTGCGTCAGATCCTGAAACCACTGTCTGGCCAACTTCCAAACCATTCGGAGCAATAATATAACTCTTCGCTCCATCAGCGTAATACAACAATGCTATACGTGAAGTACGATTAGGATCATACTCGATAGCTTTAACTGTTGCAGGAATGCCATCTTTATTTCTCTTGAAATCGATAATTCTGTACTTTTGTTTGTGACCACCACCGATATAACGCATTGTCATTTTACCAGTGTTGTTACGACCACCTGTACTTTTCTTACCTACTACAAGAGACTTCTCTGGTGTACTTGCAGTGATTTTATCAAATGCACCAATAACTTTGTGTCTCTGCCCCGGTGTTGTGGGCTTTAATTTACGTATTCCCATTTCTTTTTTTAGATATTACTAAAGAAATCAATTGTTTCTCCTTCTTTCAATGTTATGATTGCCTTCTTGAAAGCAGCTTGTTTACCGTTGATGATACCAGACTTTGTATAACGTGTTTTCTGCTTACCAGAGTAGTTGATGGTATTAACATCAACTACAGTTACATTATACAATTCTTCTACAGCTTTCTTAATTTCAAGCTTATTGGCATCAGGAGAAACACGAAAACCATAACGATTAGCGAACTTTTCCGTAATTGCTGTCTGCTTTTCTGTTACAATAGGCTTAATAATAATTCCCATCTTTTATACTCCTTATGCGTTAAAAAGTTTTTCAATTGCTGCAACAGAGCTTTCTGTCAAAACTAAATTTGCGGCATCAAGCACACTATAAGTATTGATATCAGAAACAGTTACAACTTTAGCTTTCTGTAAATTTCGAGCTGACAAATATACAAAATTATTTTTCTCCGGTAAAACCATAAGAAGCTTTTTATCAGCCACTTTAAGGTTTTTAGTAATTGTTACGAATTCTTTTGTCTTTGGAGCTTCCATATTGAAGTCTTCAACAACTACAATAGCACTATTTTTAGCCTTATAAGACAAAGCTGACTTACGAGCCAAACTCTTAACCTTCTTATTCAACTTAAATTCGTAATCACGAGGTCTTGGTCCAAATACACGACCACCACCAACTAAAACCGGAGAGTTGATATCACCACGACGAGCACCACCACCACCTTTCTGACGGATCAGCTTACGTGTACTACCTGATACTTCACTTCTTTCCTTAGACTTATGAGTACCCTGACGTTTATTTGCCAAAAACTGTTTTACATCCAGGTAAATAGCATGATCGTTGGGCTCAATGCCATAAATTGCATCGTTCAAAGTTACCTTTCTTCCGGTATCTTCACCTTTAATATTAAATACGCTCAGTTCCATTACTTCTCAATTAAAACGATTGAACCTTTAGCACCTGGAACAGAACCTTTAACTAACAAAAGATTATGTTCAGGCAATACTTTGATAACCTGTAAGTTCTGAACAGTAACACGTTCATTTCCTAACTGGCCACCCATACGCATACCCTTAAATACTTTTGCAGGGTAAGAACAAGCACCAATAGAACCCGGCTTACGAGCACGATTGTGCTGACCATGTGTTGTCTGACCTACACCACCAAAACCGTGACGTTTAACAACACCCTGAAAACCTTTACCCTTTGAAGTTCCAATCACATCAACGAAACCTGCACCTTCCAAGTAATCAACAGTGATTACATCACCCAACTTGTATTCAGTTTCAAAATTCTTGAACTCGGCCAAGTATCTCTTGGGGGTTACACCGGCTTTCTTAAAGTGACCCATTTCTGGCTGTGTTGTATGTTTCTCTTTCTTATCTTCGAAACCCAACTGAACAGCTTCATAGCCATCATTTTCCAAAGTCTTGATCTGTGTAACTACACAAGGACCTACTTCGATAACAGTGCATGGAAGATTTTTTCCCTCGGCACTGAAAACGGATGTCATTCCGATTTTCTTTCCTAATAATCCTGGCATTTCACTAAAAATTTAAATACTTACACTTTAATTTCTACTTCAACTCCACTAGGCAATTCCAGTTTCATCAATGCGTCAACTGTCTTTGCTGTTGAACTGTAGATATCAATTAATCTCTTATAAGATGATAATTCGAACTGCTCACGTGACTTTTTATTTACGAATGTAGAGCGGTTCACAGTAAAGATACGTTTGTGAGTAGGCAGAGGAATCGGTCCACTAACCACTGCACCTGTAGCCTTTACAGTCTTTACGATTTTCTCGGCTGACTTGTCAACCAGAGAATAATCATAAGACTTCAATTTAATTCTGATCTTTTGGCTCATATTTATATTGTATAATTCAAAATATTATTTGATCAAATCAGCACGACCCTGTACTTCAGTCAATACCTGCTTAGCAATTGATGAAGAAACCTGAGCATAGTGAGAGAACTGCATTGTTGAAGTTGCACGACCTGAAGTTATCGTACGTAATGCTGTTACATATCCAAATGTTTCAGCCAATGGAACTTTTGCTTTAACAATACGTGCACCAGTACGACTAGTTTCCATACCTTCAACTTGACCACGACGCTTATTCAAGTCACCGATTACATCACCCATACTTTCTTCTGGAGTTACAACTTCCATCTGCATAATCGGTTCCATCAATACTGGACCTGCTTTTTCTGAAGCATTCTTAAATGCCTGAATAGCGGCAATTTCAAATGACAACTGGTCAGAGTCAACCGGGTGGAAAGAACCATCCATCAATGTAACTTTCAGCTTATCCAAAGGATAACCAGCCAATACACCATTCTTCATAGCCTTTTCAAAACCTTTCTGTACAGATGGAATAAATTCCTTAGGAACATTACCACCTTTTACTTCATCAATAAACTGAAGTGTACCTTCGAAGTTTTCATCAGCCGGTTCAAGACGAACAATAATATCAGCGAACTTACCACGACCACCAGACTGTTTCTTATAAACTTCACGCAATTCAACAGGCTTAGTAATTGCTTCTTTATAAGTAACCTGAGGCTTACCTTGATTACACTCAACTTTGAACTCACGACGCAAACGGTCAATAATGATATCCAAGTGCAACTCACCCATACCACTAATTACAGTCTGACCAGTTTCTTCGTTAGTCTGAACACGGAATGTCGGGTCTTCTTCAGCCAATTTAGCCAATCCCATACCCAACTTATCCAAGTCTTTCTGAGTTTTTGGTTCTACAGCGATACCGATAACAGGTTCAGGGAACTCCATAGATTCCAAAGTGATTGGATTATTTTCATCACACAAAGTATCACCTGTACGAATATCCTTGAATCCTACACCTGCACCAATATCACCACAACCGATAACTTCCATCGGATTTTGCTTATTTGAATGCATCTGGAACAAACGTGAAATACGTTCTTTCTTGCCAGAACGAGTATTCAATACATAAGAACCAGCTGTAACCTGTCCTGAGTAAACTCTGAAGAAGCACAAACGTCCTACATACGGGTCTGTTGCAATCTTAAATGCCAAAGCTGCTAACGGTTCCTCGAATAAAGGCTTACGAACAACAACAACGTCAGGATTACTTGGATCAGTACCTTCGATAGCAGGTGTATCTTCAGGAGAAGGCAAATAAGCACAAACTGCATCCAGCAACGTCTGAACACCTTTGTTCTTAAATGAAGAACCACAAGTCATCGGATTAATCTGCATTGACAATGTACCTTTACGAAGAGCTACTTTAATTTCATCTTCTGTAATTGTTGAAGGATCATCAAAATATTTCTCCATCAAAGCATCATCGCATTCAGCCAATGCTTCCAACATCTTGTCACGCCATTCTTCTGCTTCTGCTTGCATATCAGCTGGGATATCTTCTACTGAATACTCAGCACCCATTGATTCATCATGCCAATAAATAGCTTTCATCTGAATCAAATCAACGACACCCTTAAAGTTTTCTTCAGCTCCAATAGGAATTTGGATAGCACACGGATGAGCTCCTAAAATTTCCTTCATCTGACGAATAACTTCATAATAGTTTGCACCTGAACGGTCCATCTTATTTACATAACCGATACGCGGCACATTATATTTATCAGCTTGACGCCAAACAGTCTCAGACTGAGGTTCAACACCACCCACAGCACAGAAAGTAGCAACAGCGCCATCCAATACACGAAGTGAACGTTCAACCTCTACTGTAAAGTCAACGTGCCCCGGAGTATCAATCAAATTGATCTTATAACGATTTCCGTTATAGTTCCAGAAAGTAGTTGTAGCAGCAGAAGTAATTGTAATACCACGTTCCTGCTCTTGGGCCATCCAGTCCATTGTAGCAGTACCATCATGAGTCTCACCAATCTTATGTGTCAAACCAGTATAATAAAGAATACGTTCAGAAGTCGTAGTCTTACCGGCATCGATGTGAGCCATGATTCCGATGTTTCTTGTAAACACCAATTGCTTATCGTTGTTTGCCATATTCTTTCTAAGCCTTAATAAAATTAAAATCTAAAGTGAGCGAATGCACGGTTAGCTTCTGCCATACGATGCATATCTTCTTTTCTCTTGAATGCACCACCCTGATTATTGAATGCATCAATAATTTCAGCAGACAACTTATCAGACATAGTTTTACCACCACGCTTACGAGCGAAGATGATCAGATTCTTCATAGAGATTGATTCTTTACGATCCGGGCGGATCTCAGTAGGTACCTGGAATGTAGCTCCACCAACACGACGTGATTTTACTTCCACCTGAGGGGTAATATTATCTAATGCAGCTTTCCAGATTTCAAGTGCAGACTTTTCTTCATTCGGCATTTTAGCCTTTGCAGATTCCAATGCGGTATAGAAAATTTCAAATGCAGTATTCTTCTTACCGTCATACATCAAATGGTTAACGAATTTCGTTACCTTAACATCACCAAAAACAGGATCTGGCAATACCTGTCTTTTTTTGGGTTTTGCTTTTCTCATTTGTTCTAATAAATTTCGTTTCTTTCTTTGGTTGCCTTTAATTTGTCTTCAACGGTTCCGCCGAACCATTTACTCAACCTTTAGCCTATCCAAATACTCAAACCAGCTTTAATACTTAATTTAAATTCTCAGTTTGAAAGGGGATAATTACTTCTTACCTTTTGCAGCAGGTGCAGATCCTGGTTTCGGACGCTTAGCTCCGTATTTAGAACGACGCTGTGTACGACCATTCACTCCAGCAGTATCCAAAGTACCACGAACAATATGATAACGTACACCCGGAAGATCCTTGACACGACCACCACGTACTAATACGATTGAGTGTTCCTGCAAGTTGTGACCTTCACCTGGAATGTAAGAGTTTACTTCTTTACCATTTGTCAAACGTACTCTCGCTACTTTACGCATTGCTGAGTTAGGTTTCTTCGGTGTAGTAGTGTAAACACGAACACAAACACCACGTCTCTGAGGACATGAATCCAATGCTGGTGATTTACCTTTTTCCACCAAAGTTTCCCTTCCTTTTCTAACTAATTGCTGAATTGTAGGCATTTCTTTTCTTTTTTAAACTTTGAATGTGTTATTATTATAATTATCTATTTCTTCAATTTTGAGCTGCAAAGGTACACATTCTTTTCGGACTATCAATAAGTTGCGCCTTCTTTTTCGCACACTTCGCGCTAAAACGCTGCAAAGGTACGCATTTGTTCCCGTTTCACAAGAGGCCGCTTTTATTCATTTATAAATAATTAACTATTATTTCTCTTACAAACTCCGTTAACCCAGAACAACCGACCTCTTTTACACGAAATCCAGTAGGTATCGGATAAAGAATCGATGCCCACTGGATTCACATTTGATGCTTATCGGATCAAAAACGAACGACTGTTAGAAGAATATCAATCCCCCTTCAGTCGATTATTTGAAACGTTTCTCCAATTCCTCGTCCGTCAATTTCGAAATAATGGTTTTTCCATCAGGAGTAAGATTCGACTCCTGGCAGGAGAAAAGAGAAGCGAGCAAGTTGTCCATCTCTTCACCAGACAGGATCTTTCCCGGACGGATAGCAGCCGCTTTTGCCAGAGAAAGTGCCAACGAGTCACAGATCTCCTCATGTACTTCGCAACCGGTATCGATCACACGATCCACCATATTCCGAATCAAAGATACCGGATCAAGATTCTCCACACCGGCAGGAAGTCCATTGATAGCGTAGCTGTTATTTCCCAGGTTCGTCAGATCAAAACCGATAAAACGCATATCTTCGAGCAAGGTCGGCAAGACCGTAGCCTCGCCAGCGGTAAACTCAACAATCTCAGGGAAAAGGACTTGCTGGGAAGCACCTCGCTGCTGCCTGATGTTTGTAATGTACTGGTCGAACAGGATACGGACATGGGCACGGTGTTGATCGATCAAAGCCAAACCTGACTTCAAAGAAGTTATGATATATTTTCCTTTATACTGATAACAAGGGTTGGACACATCGTTGAACAAACTGCCCGAAGTGTCCTGAACAACCACTTCGTCAGCCTCAATAGTTGGCTCAGAAATATCCGGAGCCAAGAAAGATCCGGTTAACTCCGCCCCCTGTCGTATAGCGTTCCGGTCACCCTCGAAATCATTATAAAGCTTGGACCAGTCGAATTCCGGTTTCTTATAGGAAGAGGTTTCAAAAGGATTATACCCGGAATTCACCTGCACACGGGGAGCTTTATAAGGTGCCGCTTCCTTCACGGGATTATACACAGGAATATCGATGGCGTCTTCCACATCGAAATCAATAGTCGGGATCGCACTGGACTTGGCCAGCGCTTCACGAGTCGCGGCCATCAGGATTTGCCAGATCGGCTGCTCGTTTTCAAACTTGATCTCCGTCTTGGTCGGATGGATATTGACATCTATCGTTGCCGGATCAAGCGTAAAGTAGATAAAGTAGTTCGGCTGCTCACCTGCCGGGATCAGTTGTTCGTAAGCCTGCATGACCGCTTTGTGAAAATACGGATGCTTCATAAAACGTCCGTTTACAAAGAAATACTGCAAAGCCCCCCTCTTCTTTGCCGAATCAGGCCGTCCCACAAAGCCGGAGATCGTCACTAGCGAACTTTGCGCATCCACAGAAAGGAGCTTCTGGTTCAGCGTTTTTCCATATACATTAACAATACGTTGCCTCAAACCGGACTCAGGCAGGTTGAATATCTCCGTATCGTTATGGTAAAGAGACAAAGCGACCTGCGAATTGACCAAGGCAATCCGTTCGAACTCATTGATGATATTCCGGAACTCCGTCTCATTCGATTTCAGAAACTTTCGACGTGCCGGAACATTAAAGAAGAGGTTCTTCACTGAAAAAATACTTCCTTCGGTACAGGCATCCGGTTCGACACTCTCTAATTCTGAACCCGAAAATACAAGATGCGTCCCCAGTTCGGCTCCTTTCAGGCGAGTACGAAGCTCTACTTGTGAAACCGCCACTATCGAAGCAAGCGCCTCGCCACGAAATCCCATCGTATGAAGAGAGAAAAGATCGTCTGCAGTAGAAATTTTCGAAGTTGCATGCCGTTCAAAAGCCATGCGGGCGTCAGTCTCAGACATACCTTTTCCATCATCGATCACTTGGACCAATGTACGACCGGCGTCCTTTATATTCACCTGAATGTGTCCGGCGCCGGCATCCACCGCATTTTCTACCAACTCCTTTACGACAGAGGCAGGACGCTGGATAACCTCGCCCGCCGCTATCTGATTGGCAATACTGTCAGGAAGTAAATGAATTATATCACTCATTACATAAACAAGTACCAAAATATACCACCCAAAATAGCAGCGGCCAATAACAACTTCATGTTCTTATATGTCCGACTCCGGGAATCATGCCCGTTATCACGGCTCTTTTTCAGATGAGAAGTGCCTTCGACAAAGCTACCTTTGATTTCGGCTTTATAATCATCAATCGACAATTCTTCTTCCATGCCAATCTCACGCTTCACTTTGCGGATGCGATCTTCCATCGCCTCCTTATGAGGATCCCAATAGATTGGCTTATGATCGAACTGCCGAGGCTTCCGCACATTATAAAATGAGAATAATGCCATAGTCTTTTATTATTTGAAAAATTCTTTGCTAATGTACAAATTTATTGCTTCTCTTGGGTGATTCCGTCGCTTTTCTTTTCACCACCTCGTAAATGTCATCCCTATTCTTCGGACGCAGATAGTCGAACCAATAAAAATCTTTCAACATCTTTTGATCGGGTTTCAGATCCGGAATAGGAGTCATGCTGCCGACCGGACTCGGCCAGATTTTCAATTTATCCAGTTTATTGTCTTTCACCCAGATCGTCAAGAACCCACTCTTGGTCTCATTCATCCCGACCTTCGCCCCATCCTTTTCCAATGGATAAAAAATAGACTCGGCATTTCCCGCCACATCGATCTGATGAACGGCTTGTCCCTCAAAATAGGCTTTCAGGTCGTTCCCCTTCAACTGGTTATAGTAACTCGAGTCGACATGCTGTGCCGCAAAAGCAAACTGGATCACATGGGCATATTCGATCGTACTATCATTCATATAAATCGCGATCGTATCGCCATACAGTTGATATTGTTCATTCCAGAGAACCGGTTCCGTATACATATATAATACAGAATCGCGCGTATTGAACTGCATGGAGTCACATACGCCTTGCATATCGATCCGATAGAAACGTACGCCGTAATAGGCCTTGATCTCCCGGTAGACGGAGTCGACCGTCACCATCTGCAACGTATCGGCATGCAAAAACAAGGTGTCACCTTGCGAATATTCAAGGAAGCGGGCACTGTCGGTTGCAAAAGCATATCCGGTCTGTTCATTATAATAACCATATTCGCCTTGCAGCGTCACATGCTGGGCCGTATCAATCAGGCTCATATTCCCATAGACCTCTCCCATACCCGTATCCCGATTATAGAAGATAGAGTCACCGATCAAGATCTTCTCACCCGATTCAACCTGGGACTGATCAAGCAAAAGGGATGTGTTGTTCACCGTATCATACCATCCTCTTGAAGTATGGATCGTGCCACTGTCCGAAACAATGACAGACGGCCCCAGGATGGTAGCTACCTTGGATTCTGTGTCATAATGCAAAGTATCGGAATACAATGTGAAGTCAGGGTTCTCAACCTGCACGCTGTCATTGAACACCGCCAGCTTCGTCTCCGGAGAATATTGTCCGTAAAAAGAAGATAGTTGATTCAGAGAATCTACAATTAGCCCACCTTCAAAATAGTATCCGATATTCGGAATGCGTTCATAATTGAGGCTATCCGTAAAGAGCGTCACCTGCCCGTTCTCCATCCGGACATTCTCGCGCAGATAAGCCACCTGCGTGTTTCCGTCATAAAAAAGATAATCTCCGTAGACGAACAAGGTGTCTCCCTGCTCCATCCGGACATTACTGAAAGCTTCGAGCGAATTGGTCTGTTCGAAAAAGTAAGCGCTGTCGCAATACATATATGAACTGTCATGCCGGAAACATACATCGCCGTTCAATATCTGCGCATCCGGCTTTACAGCCTTATCGAAAGATAGCGTATTGGAATGGATCAGGTATACCTTCGTCTTTTTGGGCGGGACAGTATCCGTCATAACCTGCAAACTATCGGCTGCCTTCAAGCTGTCCGGCGAGGCGACCGTCACATCTTGTGCGGTAATAACAGTAGTATCTGCATGCACAATACTATCTTGGGCCTGTGCAAAGGCACAGACCGCCAACACAAAAAACAGACCTGTGAAAATAAATTTATTTACAGTCCTCATTCTTTAATCCAGCCGGGATACTGGAAATCACAATTACGCCAGCCGTCGCTGATACGCACATATGTGCTTTTCTGCTTCTTAATGATCCAGTCATGCAGCAGCTCTTCGCGTTTCCGAGATTCGACAATCGACTTCAAAGCCTGATAGTCATCCGATATATTTGCCTTATGCTGGTCCACTCTGGCTTTCAGTTTTACAATAGCAACAACTTCTTTCTGCTTATCGTTGATCATAGTGAAAGGTTTGGAGATATCTCCCACCTGCATCGTATAAACCATCTTACCGATTTCCTGTGGCAGTTCGGCCATCTCGAATTTCGGAGTGCTGTGGTTGTCACTTTCAAAGTTCTGGTTCACCATCAAACCTTTGTTATTTCTTGTATCCTTGTCAGCAGAGATAAAAGTTGCCGCTTCTTCAAATGTAAATTTCTTTGCTGTTAAGTCGTTATACAACGAATCCATACGTGTCATACACTCGTTCAACTCCTTGTCCGAAACTTTCGGCTTCAACAAGATATGGCGGCAGTTGATACGGTCGCCACGCTTTTCGATCAATTGGATAATATGATAGCCATATTCAGTCTGCACGATCTGGGAAATCTTCTTCGGATCCTTCAAGTTAAAAGCGACGTTAGCGAATTCGGGCAACAAACTTGTCTTACCCAAAAAACCCAGTTCACCGCCCCTTTTGGCTGATTCCGGATCTTCCGAATACAGACGGGCCAATGTCGAAAATTCATATTTCCCGCTGTTGATATCATCGGTAAACTGGCGAAGACGCGCCTTGATAGCATCCGTCTCCTCAAACGGGATCTTCGGTTCCATCGTGATAATCTGCACCTCGACAGTTGTCGGGATATTAGGCAGACTGTCTTTGGACAACTGGCTGTAATACTTACGGACTTCGGAGGGTGTCAACTTGATTTCACCGATCAGCTGGCGCTTCATCTGTTCCACAGTCTGTTGCTCCATGATCATTTCCTTACGTTCGTCCTTCAGTTGGGAAATCTTTTTACCGAAATATTCCTCCAGCTTTTCCTTAGATCCCATCTGGTTGATTGCGAAATTGATCCAACGATCCGTCTCCTGGATCACCTGGTTTTCACTCACTTCCACACTATCGATCTTCGCTTGGTTCAGAAACAGCTTCTGTATTGCCATCTGTTCGGGGAGCACGCAATAAGGGTCACCGTCAAAACGCTGTCCCTCGTTTTGCAGATATAAACGCTGGCTTTCGATGTCCGAACGCAAAATTGCATCATCTCCCACCACCCACACGATTTCATCGATCACATTATCCTGGGCATACACCACACAAGATAAACAGGCAAGAATGAATACTGTCAAAATCTTTTTCATCATGTACTTCTCTATAAGCTACCAATCACGGTTCCGTATAAAACTTGACGTCACCGCTCCTGACTGCATCATTATATAATTCTTCTTCAAATTTCTTCAAAAATTCCACCTTACGCCGATTTGTCAGCATCTCCACGATCTGCGCACTGGCATAGTCGTATGGCGCCACACTTCCCGCAGGCAGATATTCCTTAATATTCAACAGATAGCAATATGTACTATCCGAAACTTCGACAAACTTGTTTGCCCTCAAGAAGTCGTTCGCATTCGACACATGCACCGGAATATTGTCCATCACCTGGTCAAAGTCCACCCATTTGTCGTAAAAGTACTCATATTTCACCGCATTCTGCAAACTATATTTTTCAAGACTTTCAATAGCATCCTGTTTATCAGATTTATACCACCTGCGCACATTATTCAGTTGGGGAGCCGTCAACGGCACTTTGATAAACAACCCCTTAATCAACGGATTCTCCAATTTGAACAGTTCCTTGTTCTGTCCGTAATAATCCGTAATTTCTTGTTCGGAGATATCATTCGTCAACTTCTGGTTTATCAATTCTTGCTGATAAGTATGCATAATCAACGCTTTCCGATAATTTTCCACCAGTTTGTCCACATCGACATTGTCCGGAATATTGTTTGCCGCTTTTTCATACAATAAGATCTCTTCCGTCCAGCTACGAATATAATGCTCGGTGAAGAGAATACTATCATCTTTTGACAACCCGACAGGAAGCACGGACATCAAATCTTCTTTATACAAAAAGTTACCGTCCACCTCTACCAAAGGAGTCTTTCCTTTGTGGTCGCGCTGTTCCTTGCACGCCCCACAACCGAGAAGGGTAATCAGTAAGAGGACTAATATTCGCATTGTCAACTGAAATCTACTTATTTAAGGTACGAAGATAGTGAATAATCGGTTACATCAGTTATTATTAACTGTTTTTAAAACCTCTTGGTTTATTTCAACCTTACCAGACTCCCTCAATTCCCGCGTCCAGCACGTGTCAAGATAGGTTCTATAATCCTTCCGCACCCGGTCTATTACTTCCCGATAATCATCCGGACCTTTCTGCTTTTTGCCGACAACTATAGTAAAAGGATAAGACAATAAAGGTTCAAAATCTCCGCTCTTAAAAACTAGTTTATTGACATATTTATTCTCTCCGTCGGCAAACGTTCCCTGTTCAATCTGTATCTTTTCCGCTCCGGATGTATTAAAAGTTTGCCGGAGCTTATCCATCCATTCATCAGCGGGTAACTTCTTCAACATCTTTTTTGCCCGCTTCGCAATCTTTTTATCGGCACAGTGAAGAACAACACCTTTGTAGCGAGGGTTATCCCAGTGGTAATCAGATGAATGAAATTTAAAGTAAGTAGCCAATCCGACCCGATCATTCATTGCAGGCAACTCCACTTTCTGCCGTGTCATTTCCTTTATAAGATAATCTTCATCCGCCTTTCGCAATGCGTACCGAGCCTCCGGATATTTTTTATCTAATTTTTTACTTTCATAGTCCAATAGAGACTTTGCTACAAATTCCTCAAGTTGACGTTTCACAGTCATAGGATGGGAAGCAGCAAATTGTTTGAACCGACCTCCTGTATACTCCTGCCCATCAATAGCAAACAATGTCCGTTCCGTATCTCCTTTTGTCAACAGTTCCTCTATACTTGTCTGATTCGGAGTATACCTCCACTCCCTTTTCAGTCGCTCTATTACTTTTCCGATCCCCTGATTCCGAATTTCCTTATGCAATATGCGCTGTACAATTCCATCGACTACGTCCTCATACACAGGCAACTCCTTCCTATCCATGACCTTCAGAATATGGATTCCCGCAGGAGTAAAAAACGGTTCGGAGATTTCTCCCTTCGACAAAGCAAAAGCAATATTTTCAAACTCAACAGTAGTTTGCAATCCTCCAATCCAACGGTTTTGCCTATCATCCGAATAACATTTCACCAAAGCAGAGAAATCCAATCCGGGCTGATTCCGGATAGCCTGATAAATAGAGTCCATCCGAGCTTTTTCTTCTTCCAAATGTCGGGAAGTTATTGTCTGTGGTAAATACTTAAAAATCTGCATTACTTGCACTTGCCCAGTACGTGCTTTCAGTGCCATTTTCTGATAGGAAACACGAACGCAGCTATCTACCGTCTGTTTATCAACCAGACAATCCTCCATCAACTTAATCCGATTCTCTTCTTGTTGTTTGCGAAAGGCAGCAGTTGTATCAAGTCTGATAGCTTTAGCAGCTTCAACTTTCTGTATTGCCTGAGAAAACAGCAGTGCATATTCTTTAGGGGAAAGATCCCTCCCCCCACCTGCCCTATAATGATGATACGAATATTCAAATTCCGAACGGGAAACCTCTCTCCCGTTAACACGCATCAGCACAGGATTTTCCTGCGCAAAAGCCAGAATTCCCAAAAGACAGGCACATAGTGGCAACAAACATCTATTCATCATCAATTCTCATTTTACAAACAATAAACGGTGAGCAGCGAACATCTGCTGATTCATACAGCCTGTTCACCGTTCACCGTTCACAGTTCACCGTTTATATTTATTATTCCGGACGACTATAATTAGGCGATTCACTGGTAATCGTCACATCGTGCGGATGGCTTTCCATTACACCTGCATTGGTAATACGGGTAAACTTCGCGTCATGAAGTTTTTCAATATTAGCAGCGCCACAGTATCCCATACCTGCACGTAAACCACCTGTCAATTGATAAACCACTTCGAAAAGCGTACCTTTATAGGGAACACGGGCAGCAATGCCTTCCGGAACCAATTTCTTCACGTCAGCCGTTCCACTTTGGAAATAACGGTCTTTTGAGCCATTCTCCATTGCTTCCAATGAACCCATGCCTCGATAGGATTTGAATTTACGACCGTTGAAGATGATTGTATCACCCGGAGACTCTTCCGTTCCGGCAACCAATGATCCGATCATCACACAATATCCACCGGCAGCCAACGCTTTCACGACATCGCCCGAATAACGCAAACCACCATCGGCAATCAAAGGAATACCTGTACCTTTCAAGGCTTTCGCTACATCATATACAGCCGACAACTGCGGAACGCCTACGCCTGCAACCACACGAGTAGTACAGATAGAGCCCGGACCGATACCGACCTTCACCGCATCAGCACCTGCTTCCACCAATGCTTTCGCAGCTTCTCCGGTAGCAATATTACCTACTACAATATCAATATCCGGGAAGCGTTTCTTAGCTTCTTTCAGTTTCTCAATCACGTACATCGAATGTCCGTGAGCCGTATCAATGACAATAGCATCCGCACCTGCATCTACCAAAGCCTGCATACGGTCCAACGTATCGGCAGTAACACCCACACCGGCAGCTACACGCAAACGGCCTTTGGCATCTTTACAAGCCATCGGTTTGTCTTTTGCTTTTGTAATGTCTTTATAAGTAACCAGACCGATCAACTTTCCATCCATTCCGACAATCGGAAGTTTCTCAATTTTATGCTTCTGAAGAATCTGGGCAGCAGACTCCAAGTCGGTAGATTGGTTAGTAGTCACCAATTTTTCTTTCGGAGTCATGACAAGATCGATATGCTTAGTCATATCTCTTTCGAAACGTAAGTCTCTGTTGGTAACAATACCTACCAAATAACCTTCGTCATCTACCACAGGGATACCACCAATCTTGTATTCTGCCATAATGTCCAAAGCGTCTTGAACGGTAGAGCCTCTTTTAATCGTTACAGGGTCATAAATCATACCATTCTCAGCACGCTTCACAATGGCAACTTGTCTTGCCTGTTCTTCGATAGACATATTTTTGTGAATCACTCCGATACCACCCTCACGAGCAATGGCAATAGCCATTTTCGCTTCGGTAACCGTATCCATAGCAGCCGTCACAAAAGGAATTTTTAACTCAATATTTTTTGAAAACTTTGTCGAGAGATCGACAGTGCGCGGTAAAACTTCAGAATAAG
>ENA-OROH01002077-OROH01002077.1-human-gut-metagenome-genome-assembly--contig:-NODE-2077-length-16301-cov-12.423735_pt1 | contig 16301 bp, 14 predicted proteins | sample MGYA00242125_ERZ509042 | MGnify/ENA primary metagenome ERZ509042 (study PRJEB26280, sample SAMEA2338738) | human gut metagenome | biome: human gut; feature: human-associated habitat; material: faeces... | reverse complement strand
GGGTCCTGGGTGGGCATGGGGCACTTTTTGGGATCCATATTGAAAGCCATCTTACATTCCCTCCTGAGTCTTGAACAGATTGCAGGCTGCCTCACGGGCGTGTGCCTCAAACGGGCGGTACATGGTGCCGCGGGCCATGGCCTCGTCAAAGTCCACCAGGTCGCCGTCAAAGTCGGGGCCGTCCACGCAGGCAAACTTGGTCTGGCCGCCCACGGTCAGGCGGCAGCCGCCGCACATGCCGGTGCCGTCGATCATGATGGGGTTCATGGAAACGATGCTCTTCAGGCCATGCTTCTGGCAGGTCTTGACCACGAACTTCATCATGATCAGCGGGCCGATGGTGATGACCAGGTCGTACTGGTTGCCGGCTGCCACCAGCTCGTCCAGGGCGGCGGTGACCACGCCCTTGGTGCCGTAGCTGCCGTCATCGGTCATGATGCGCAGCTCGTCGCTGCAGGCCTTGAACTCGTCCTCCAGGATCAGCAGATCCTTGTTGCGGAAGCCGATGACGCTGTGCACCACACAGCCCTGATCGTGCAGTTCCTTGGCAATGGGCAGGGCAATGGCGCAGCCCACGCCGCCGCCGACCACGCACACCTTCTTCAGGCCTTCCACCTCGGTGGCACGGCCCAGCGGGCCGACGAAATCATGGACGCTGTCGCCCACGTTCAGGCTGTTCAGCTCCATGGTGGTGCCGCCGACGATCTGGAAGATGATCTCCACGGTACCGGCCTCGCGGTCGTAACCGGCGACCGTGAGGGGGATGCGCTCGCTGTCCTCAAACGGGCGGACAATGATGAACTGACCCGGCTTTGCCTTCTTGGCGATCAGCGGGGCTTCAATGACCATCTTTGTCACGGTGGGGTTCAGCGCGACCTTTTCAGTGATCTTATACATCGTGTATGCTCCTTTATGCTGACATTTCCATCTCCGCGCACAAAAACGCGCGCCGGCCTGCAAGGGGTGGGCGCAGCGTTTATGTACGACCTATTGACACACTCCATTATAATAGTTCCCGGTGTGGAATGCAAATTAATTTTCTTCGCATCAGCGGGGCGGAACCTGAACGAAATTGAATAGTCATCGGACGTCCGATGACATGATGCAGAGATGTCTGAAATTGCAAATTGCACGATGCAGGGCCGAATGTCGGTCTTTTGCCCCCAAAATTGCAAAAAATGCAGATTGGGTGTTGACAACGGCCCCGGCTTGCGGTATAATAATCAACGTTGCCGGGAGCAACACCCCGGGACGCCACATGGAGTATGCGGCCGTAGCTCATCTGGTAGAGCGCCACCTTGCCAAGGTGGAGGTAGCGAGTTCGAGCCTCGTCGGCCGCTCCATTTTGTGGAAGTTTAGCTCAGCTGGGAGAGCATCTGCCTTACAAGCAGAGGGTCAGCGGTTCGAGCCCGTTAACTTCCACCATGTGGCCCGGTAGCTCAGTTGGTTAGAGCACCAGCCTGTCACGCTGGGGGTCGTCGGTTCGAGCCCGATCCGGGTCGCTCGTCGGAATGTCAGCGGTTTGCCTGGCAGTCCTGCACGCAGGACCGCCGCAGCAAACGCTGAAATTCCTCCTCTTCCCCACAAACCTCTGCTTCGCAGATCTTTGCGGGGGCCCCGATTCATGAGAGTTCGGGAGGGTGCAGGGACAAATGCACCGGTTATGCCTCTGTAGCTCAGTCGGTAGAGCAGGGGACTGAAAATCCCCGTGTCATTGGTTCGATTCCGATCGGAGGCACCAGTCAAGGAAACCCAGCCGGGTTTCCAATATGCGGCCGTAGCTCATCTGGTAGAGCGCCACCTTGCCAAGGTGGAGGTAGCGAGTTCGAGCCTCGTCGGCCGCTCCAATACGAAGCCATCGTTGATGCAGAAATGCAAAAACGATGGCTTTTTTGTTGTTTCCCGTTACGGCTCCTTCCTGCGAAAAAAGAAAAACCGGAAAATCCGCAGATTTTTCGGCTTTTGCAAATATGAAAATAATGATTCCGCTGATATTGTCGGAGCGCAATCCGTGCGCGGAGACAATTTAAATCGTTTCTTACAGGATCACATTTTTAATGAGTAGCGAAATGCTGCCGTCGTCGCTGTGCAGAAATTCCACCTCATTGTCCGAGTTGAGCAGTTCGGTGGGAATCTTCACCTCAATGCCGTTGGCGGTGTGGATGCTGCGGCTCTCCATGCGGCGGATGCGCGCAGGGGTCACGGTCACGGGCTGCTCAGGCGCTTCCAGCACATCACTCTTTTCCACATAATCATCAAAAGGCACGGCGGCAAGGGGATATTCCTCTTCCAACTGCTGACGCACCTGCTGGATGGATACCTGATTGTCGTTGTCTGCGGCCTGATTGGCGATCAGCATCGCGACCTGAGCCTCTACGTGGGGCTGATCTGCGTAGTTTTCCTGCACGGCCTGCACGGCGGCTTCCTGAATGGCCTGCAGCTTTTTCTTTTCCGGCTGGGCGGTGGTGTACTGGAACACTACCGTGGAAAGGTAAAAATCCTTGTGGCCGTCGATGTCGAACTTTTTTTCCAGCAGCTTCATGGAGTAATCGGTCAGGTTGACAAGGGCACCTTCCTCCACCTTGCCGCTCTGGCTGGGCAGGCAGGCCCGCTGCTGTATGATGGAGTTCACCGGGGCACCCTCCACATTCTCGGTGTAGTGGGTGTAGCCGTTTTTGTAGTTCAACTTCAGGATGCCCAGCCACGGCTCACCATCGCGGGTAAAATCCACCACGGCAAGGTCTGCCCCCGGAATGGTGGTGTGCGCGTGCATGTAGTCGAACAGAACGCCCGCGATGCGGCAGGAAAGGTCCACAAAATCGTGGTTGTGCTCCAGCTCGTTTTTAAAGGCGGAATCCGGCAGCGGGCGGCACTGGCGGATATCGTCGCTGGCAAGCAGCTTTTCGATGTGGTACTGGAAATAGGCGGTCTTTTCGGCGGTCATTTCCATGCCGCTGCCGCTGAGTACAGGCGCATCCATGGTGGTGTCCAGCACGTGCAGAATGGCCTGATGAATGATGATCTCCATGGGAGTTACCTCGTTTTTATAAGAATCTCTTTGGCATACAGTATAGCACAGCCCGGCCCAAAAGGCGAGAGCACATCTTGTAAACCGCCTGCAGGAATGCTACAATAAGGGCAGAAAACCACGCAGGAAAGGGGACAAAAACCATGGAATTCCGTGATAAGCCAATGGAAAACCTCATCCGCCTTCAGGAAAAGGACATCTGCAAAAATGCCCGCGCGCTGCTGCTGGACGGTGAGAGCATCGTGGGTGCCTACAAGACGGTGCGCGATCAGGTGATCTTTACCACCCACCGCATCATCATGGTGGATATGCAGGGCGTTACCGGAACCCGGCAGCAGATCTTTGTGCTGCCGTACCGCAAGGTGCTGCACTTCGGGATCCAGACGGCAGGCTTTGGCGACCCGGTGCAGGCATCGCAGCTGACCGTCTGCTTTGCGGACGCACACGAGGCAAAGTTCGGCTTTATCGGCCAGCAGGAACTGTTTGCGGTCGCCAACGCCATCAGCCGGTGCATCCTGTAAATAACTCCTTTAAAACAGCAGGCTCCCCGCCCGAGACCGGACAGGGAGCCTTTTGCTGTATATAAAATAGGAGAATGGCAAAATTAGCAGCGGCTTGTTTTGCGCACCAGCTGTTCGTGCATGAATACCATGAGCACCAGCAGTGCCAACAGGTAAAAAGGGAACAGTGCCGGAGTGATGTTGTTTGCCAGCAGGCCGAACAGCGGCGGCATGGCCAGATTGCCCAAATAGGCGCTTGCCATCTGGATGCCGATGACCGCCTGCGATCTGTCCGCGCCGAAGTGTTCCGGCGTGGAGTGGATGATGCTGGGATAGATGGGCGCACAACCCAGCCCTACCAGAACAAGACCGCTCAGGGCAAGGATCTGCGGCCCGGGCAGCAGCAGAGCCAGCACCCCTGCGGCCAGAATGCACTGACCCATGCGGATCATCTGCGTATCGTTGAATTTCAGGGTCAAAAAGCCGCAGGCGGCGCGCCCGGCGGTGATGCCGATGTAGAACAGGCTGGCAAAGCTGGCGGCAGTGCCGGCGGCAACGCCTTTCGTCAGTGTGAGGTAGCTGCTGGCCCATAGACCGGCCGTGGTCTCCAATGCACAGTAGCAGAAGAAGCACAGCATCACCTCTCTGGCACCCGGCAGACGGAATACCTGTCCAAGGCTCAACGCCTGCGTCGAAGCAGTTTCGGTGTCGGTGCCTGCAGTACGGCTCTGCCATAGCGGCAAACTGAAAAAGAGCACTGCGCTCAGCAGGATCTGGAACAGGGCAATGTACCGGTAGCCGGATGTCCACGGCCCGCCGCCTGCCAGCACCCGGCCCATGACCATGGGGCTGATCATGGTGCCGATGCCCCACATGCAGTGCAGCCAGCTCATGTGGCGGCTTTTATAATGTAAGGCAACATAGTTGTTCAGGGCCGCGTCCACGCTGCCTGCACCCAGCCCATAGGGCACGGCCCACAGGCAGAGCATCCAGAACTGTGTGGAGACCGAAAAGCCGAACAGCGCGGCAGCTGTCATGGCCACACTGAGGGCGGTCACTTTTCCGGTACCCAGCGCACGGGTGAGCCGGTCGCTGTTCAGGCTGGAAACAATGGTGCCAAAGGAGATGATCATGGAGATCAGCCCCGCATAGGACACCGGCACACCGAGCGCCGGATACATGGAGGGCCACGCCGACCCCAATAGGGAATCCGGCAGGCCCAGACTGATGAACGAGATGTAAATGATCGGAAGCAGAAGCTGTACCATGAATCTTGAGTTCCTCCGGGAAGCGTGTTATACTTGCAATGCATCTTATACTTTGCTGATGTAATAATATCACACATCGGAGCGGAATATTAGGATAAAAACGCCCGTTTGATACAACAAAACCGGCGCGGATGCGGATGTGCACCTTGACGGAAAGGAGATGGCTGATCGTGGCATTTCAGACCAGCTGTGCAGCAGCGGGCGGGCTCAACTGCCTGCCGGATGTTGTGGCGGATGACGAGGGCAGGGAACTGGTGCAGCACGGCAGCGCACTGTTTCCTATTGCCTGTTATGAAGAGGACCTCAAAAGCTACTCGGTAGCATGGCATTGGCATGAAGAGTTTGAATACATCCTTGCCGTAAAAGGCCCGCTGGCGGTGGACGTGAGCAAAGCCCGGCTGGTTTTGCAGACCGGGCAGGGCGTGTTTGTCAATTCCGGAGTGTTCCATGCGGTGGAGCAGGCTGAGACCGGGGATGCCCTGCTGCATTCCGGGGTATTCCATCCGCGCCTGATCGGCGGCATGGATACCATCTTCTGGCAAAAGCTCGTACACCCGCTGCTTCAGCCGGGAGCACCGGCGTTCTTTCTGCTGGACGAGGCAGACGACGGGCAGAAGGCCGTGCTCTGCCATTTGCGGGAAGTCTGGGACGCAGTGGCCCAAGAGGTCTTTGACTATGAGAATCAGGCGCGGTACCATCTTTCGGCGGCGGTGCATCTGCTGGGAATGCAGTGCGAGGGTGGAAAAACAAAGGTCTCTCAGCAGGAGCAGATCGCGGCCCAGCGCATGAAACAGATGCTGCGTTTTGTGGAAGAGCATTATGCTGAGGAACTGAACGTGGAGCGCATTTCCGACTGCGTGGCCCTGAGTGAGAGCGCCTGCCTGCGCAGCTTCCGGCAACTGCTGGGGATCACACCCATCCAGTATGTCAAGCAGTACCGCATTGAAAAGGCCGCCGAGCTGCTGCTTTCCACCAGCATGAAGATCGGCGAGATCGGTGCCGACTGCGGCTTTTCGGATACCAGCTACTTTACAAAGACCTTCCGGGAGATCAAGCACTGCACGCCCAGAGAGTACCGTCAGAAGTTTGCAGGAAGAGAGCAGTCTCTTTCAAGGCGGGACGGCGGCAGAGCCAGTGCACCGGCTGAAACAGCGTTATAAAAAGGAGAATCGGAAACAATGCAGCGTAGTTTGACCAAAGGCCCCATCACCGGCAGCATTTTGCTGTTTGCTCTGCCGCTGATGCTGGCCTATCTGCTTTCGGCCACGCCGATGGGCGTTACCGGCATCTGGCTCAGCGTGCCCGTCGGCTGGGCGCTGGCAGATGCCATTGGCATTGGATACTATTTAAAAAAGAAGCGGTGACGGCAGGGGGGAAAAGAAGATGGTCGACCATATCAGGATCCGCGGCGCGCGGGTGCACAACCTGAAAAACGTGAATGTGGATGTGCCGCTGGGCAAAATCGTGGGTGTGGCGGGCGTGTCCGGTTCGGGCAAGTCCAGCCTTGCGCTGGGCGTGCTTTACGCCGAAGGCTCCCGCCGGTATCTGGACGCACTTTCCACCTATACGCGCCGCCGCATGACGCAGGCGGCAAAGGCATCGGTGGACGAAGTGCTGTATGTTCCGGCTGCACTGGCACTGCATCAGCGGCCCGCTGTGCCGGGCATCCGCAGCACCTTTGGTACCGGCACGGAACTGCTGAACAGTCTGCGCCTGATGTTCTCCCGTCTTTCCAGCTATCCCTGCCCGCAGTGCGGCCACTGGCTGGAACCCAGCCTTGCCGTGGCGGCAGAAAAGCCGCTGCTCTGCCCGCAGTGCGGTGCCAGCGTGCGCGCGCTTTCCGCTGAAGAATTTGCCTTCAACAGTCAGGGTGCCTGCCGCACCTGCAGCGGTACCGGCATGGTGATGACCGTGGACGAGAGCACCCTTGTGCCGGACGATTCTCTTACGATCGACGAAGGTGCCGTGGCCCCGTGGAAGAGCCTGATGTGGTCGCTGATGGTGGATATCTGCCGGGAGATGGGCGTGCGCACCGATGTGCCCTTCCGCGACCTGACCGACCGGGAAAAGGATATCGTTTTCCATGGCCCGGCGGAGAAAAAGCACATTTTTTATCATAACAAAAATTCCAATCAGGCCGGGGAGCTGGATTTTACCTATTTCAATGCCACCTATACCGTGGAGAACGCCCTCTCCAAGGTCAAGGATGAAAAGGGCATGAAGCGGGTGGAAAAGTTCCTGCGGCAAGGCATCTGCCCGGACTGCGGCGGCACCCGGCTGTGTAATGCGGCTCGTACCCCAAAGCTGCGGGGCATCACGCTGGACAAGGCTTGTCAGATGACTCTTGTGCAGCTTACCGATTGGGTGGCGGGTGTGCCGGACAGTCTGCCGGAAGAGATGCGGCCCATGGCCCGCAATATCTGCGAATCCTTCCAGACGGCAGCGGCACGGCTGCTCTCGCTGGGCCTTGGCTACCTGACGCTGGACCGCTCCGCTTCCACTCTTTCCACCGGTGAGCGCCAGCGGATGCAGCTGGCCCGCGCGGTGCGCAACCGTACCACCGGTGTGCTCTATGTGCTGGACGAGCCGTCCATCGGCCTGCATCCTTCTAACATTGAAGGCCTGACCGATGTGATGCACGACCTTGTGGCCGACGGCAACTCGGTGGTGCTGGTGGATCACGATACCCAAATTTTAAAGGAAGCTGACTGGCTGATCGAGATGGGGCCGGAAGCCGGTGCAAAGGGTGGACATGTGATCGCGCAGGGCAGCATTCCGGAAATTGAACAGAACGCGGCTTCTCAGATCGGCCCGTTTCTTGCAGGCAGGGCGGGGGTGAACGCCCGGCCTCATGTGCCGGAAAATGAACTGTTTGCACAGGGCAGCATCCATCTGGAAACCTCGGCCATCCATACTGTGAAGCCGCTGGAACTGGAACTGCCCAAGGGGCGGCTGACCGTGGTTACGGGTGTGTCCGGCAGCGGCAAGACCACCCTGATTTTGGAAAGCCTGGTTCCGGCCTTGCAGGCAAAGGTGAATGGCACAGCCCTGCCAGCGCATGTGAAAAGCGTGGAGGCCGAGGAAATCGCGCAGGTGAAGCTGATCGATGCAACGCCCATCGGCATCAATGTGCGCTCCACCGTGGCCACCTATGCCAATGTGCACGATGAGCTGCGCAAGCTGTTTGCCAAAACGCAGGATGCCAAAGACCACGGCTATAAGGCGGGCGATTTCTCCTACAACACCGGTAAGCTGCGGTGCCCCACCTGTGACGGCACCGGCGTCATCAGTTTGGATGTACAGTTTTTGCCGGACGTAGAAGTGCCCTGCCCGGACTGCGGCGGTTCGCGTTACAGCCGGGAAGCGGCGGCAGTGAAGCTGCCCACGGCGAACGGCGAACCAGCCTCCATGGCCGACCTGATGGACATGGATGTGTCCACTGCATTGGAAGCCTGTGCGGACTGCAAGCTTGTGCGCCAGCGCCTGCAGGTACTGAAAGAATTGGGCCTTGGCTACCTGACCCTTGGCGAGGAGACACCCAGCCTTTCCGGCGGCGAAGCCCAGCGGCTGAAGCTTGCCAGCGAGATGGGCAAGGGGCAGGCAGACAGTGTGTTCGTGTTCGATGAACCCACCATCGGCCTGCATCCGCTGGATGTACAGACCCTGCTGGGTGTGTTCCAGAAGCTGATCGGGAACGGTGCCACCGTGGTGGTCATTGAGCATGATCTGGATGTGATCCGCAATGCGGATTACCTTGTGGATATGGGGCCGGGCGGCGGCGATGCCGGCGGACGCATCGTGGCGGCAGGTACGCCGGAACAGATAAGACAGAACCCGGAGAGCATCACCGGGCGGTATATCTGATAGAAAAAGCAACGCCCGCCGGGGAGACCCGGCGGGCGTTCTCTGTACGGCGATAAAACTTACCGCTTGATATCGTAGTTCATGTTCATCAGGTTGCGGATAGTGCTCACATCATCGGTGATGTTGGCATCGCCGTGGATGGTGTGCTTGATGGCACTGCTTGCCACCGCAAAGTTGATCATATCCATGGCTCTGTAGTTGTGCAGCATGGCGTAGATCAGGCCGCTGGCAAAGGCATCGCCGCCGCCCACGCGGTCAAGGATATTAAAGGTGAACAGCTTGCTCTCGAAGGTGTGGCCATCGTACCACATGAAAGCCTTCAGGCTGTTCTCGCTGCCGCTGTGCGCATAACGCACATGGCGGGCAATGCACTTGAGGTTGGGATACCGCTCGATGAAGTGCTGAAAAATCTCGTCCTGCTGCTCATAGCTGGGCTGCAGAGGCACGCCGTCCTTCCAGTCGCCCTTGGAGTGGTCGTTCTCATCCTTCCACAGGTGGTACGGCTCAATGCCAAGCAGCACATCCACATAGGGCAGGCACTCGGTGCAGAAATCGCGGGCTTCTTCCCAGCTCCACAGGGTGGAGCGGAAATTGCCGTCGAAGCTGACGGTCAGGCCCTTGTTTTTGGCGACCTTGAGCATATCCAGAATGAGGGTGCGGCAGTTGGGTGCCAGTGCCGGGGTGATGCCGCTCAGGTGCAGCCAGTCGTAGCCGTCCAGCAAAGCATCCAGATCCACCTGCGAGAAATCGTACTCGGTAATGGCACTGTGCTTGCGGTCATAGATGACCTTGGACGGGCGGATGCCGTAGCCGGTCTCCAGATAATAAGTACCCAGACGGTTGGAAGGAGTCTCGTTCGGCTCGGTCAGGATCATAGGGGTGCAGTGCACGTCGTTGGAACGCAGCCAGCGCACGGCGCTCTTGCCCAGACTGTTGTTGGGCACCACGCTGAAGAAGGTGCTGTCCACACCAAGGTTCGCCAGTGCCAGTGCAATATTGGCCTCGCTGCCGCCGTAGCTGGCCTCAAAGCCGGATGCCATACGGATCTTCTCGTAGTTCGGCGGGGTCAGGCGCAGCATGATCTCACCGCAGGTGATGAATTTCTGGCCGGTGGTATCGTTGCCAAGGATCGGGTTGAAATGTTCCATAACGCTCCTCCTGATATTTACAGCTCATCAGAGTTCTGTTAACACATCGTTGTATCCATTATAATCCGGCCCGGATGGGATTGCAAGCATTTCCGCGGGGATGCAAGAGAAAATAATCAGCCTTTTTTGGGAGATTTGACGAATTCATACCCCTGTCAAATCGAAAGAAGGCGTATACTCTTCCTTTGCGCTGCTCTTCTGCTGCATGTAGCCCTGCGCCAGTCCCTTGTCCATGGCATAGTTGACCACCCGGCGGTATTCATAGGTGGTAATGCGCCGTCCGATGCCGTGCTCTGTGGCTTTATAAAACGGTGTGTACTGGCTCATGACGCTGGGGATGAAGCATCCGGGGTCTGCATCGTTCCACGCGGCCATCTGGTCAAGCACCGCAAAGCTGTCGTCAACATGGCCGGGCAGGGCAAGGTGTCGCAGAATGACCCCCTTTTGCAGGATGCCCTCTGCATTGAACACCGGGTGCCCGGCCTGTGCCATCATGGCTTCAATGGCGGGCTTTGCCTGCGCAAAATAGTCCGGTGCAGAGGAAAGCTCTGCCGAGAGAGCGGAGGATACGTATTTCAGGTCGGCCAGCCAGATGTCGATGTATCCGCGCCATGCTTCCACGCTTTCCACCGTTTCGTAGCCGCCGGTGTTGCATACAATGGGCAGATGCAGGCCCTTAGCCCGGGCAATATCCAGCGCGGCAATGATCCAGGGCCGCCACTGGCCGGGTGTGACCAGATTGATGTTGTTGGCACCCTGCTCCTGCAGATTCAGGAAAATCTCTGCCAGATGTTCCACGCTGATCTCCTTGCCAAGGCCCTCGGCGCTGATGGGATAGTTCTGGCAGAAGCAGCATTTGAGGGTGCAGCCGGAAAAGAACACCGTGCCGCTGCCCTTTGTGCCGCTGATGCATGGCTCCTCCCAGTAGTGCAGGGCAGCGCGGGCAGCTTTTAAGGTGCCGCCCGCGCCGCAGAAACCGGTGCGTCCGGCAGCACGGTCGGCCCCGCACCGGCGCGGGCAGAGGGTGCAGGAAGAGGGAACGGAGACGAAATCGCTTTTCGGCATAATATCCAAAGTCCTTTGCTGAAAGTTTGTCAGCCCCAGTATACCACTTTTCGCCCCGGACGTGCTATACTATAAGATAAGGAAAAAATAATACATATGGAAAGCAACATCTTTGCAAGGTCCTTGTGGCGGACTGCGGCGGAGAGAACGTTGTGATGGAGGAGACCATGCGCACCGAAACCGATGAGATCCGCGATAATCTCAAGTACCTGACCCTGCTCTCGCGGGATTATCCTTCGCAGGCGGCGGCAGCCAGCGAGATCATCAGCACGCAGGCACTGCTCAAGCTGCCCAAGGGTACCGAGCACTTCATGAGCGACCTGCACGGCGAGAATGAAGCTTTTGTGCATATTCTGAATTCCGCTTCCGGTGTCATTCGCGAAAAAGTGGATCAGGTGCTGGGCGATACCGTGCCGAAGCATACCCGCGCCGAGCTGGCAACGCTGATCTATTACCCAAACGAAAAGCTGCCCCAGCTCAAGGCACGCTGTACCAGCGAGGAAGCGCTGGACCAGTGGTACACCGAAACGCTGCTGAGACTCATTGATATCTGCCGTCTGGTGTCCTCCAAGCATACCCGCGACCATGTGCGCAGATGCCTGCCTGCCAGCTGCGGCTACATTCTGGACGAGCTGCTCCACGCCCATTTTGAGGATCACGACAAGGATCTGTACTACGGCCAGATCGTGGGCAGCATCATTGAAAATGGCCGCGCCGACCACTTTATCGTGCGGCTGTGCGAGCTGATCAAGCATCTGGCAGTGGACAAGCTGCACATCGTGGGCGACCTGTTCGACCGCGGCCCACGCCCGGATATCATCCTCGATCTGCTCATGCGCCACCACAATGTGGATATCCAGTGGGGCAACCACGATGTAGTATGGATGGGTGCCGCTGCGGGCAGCCCCATCTGCATCTGCACGGTGCTCAAGACCACGCTGGCTTATCATAACCACGGAATGCTGGAGGACTGCTACGGCATCAACCTGCGCCATCTGCAGCGCATGGCCGAGCAGTTCTACGGCAATGATGATCTTTCCATCTGGATGCCTCATACCGATGCGGCCCGCGGCCCCTACACCAGGGGAATGCTGCACCGCTGTGCCGTGATGCACAAGGCCATCAGCATTCTGATGTTCAAGCTGGAGTGCCATGTCATTGACCGCAACCCGGACTTCCAGATGCTGGAGCGAGATTATCTGCGCCGCATCGACTGGGAAAAGCACACGGTAAAGATCGGCGAAAAGGAGTATCCGCTGCGGGATACCTCGTTCCCCACGGTGGACCCCGCCGACCCGGCCGCACTGCACCCGGATGAACAGCTGGTGCTGCGCAAGCTGGTGCAGTCCTTCCGCCAGAGCGAAAAACTGCAGCAGCATGTGGAATTTCTCTATGCGAAGGGCAGCGTGTACCACATTGAGAACGGCAACCTGCTCTACCATGGCGCTGTGCCCATGACCAGCCGCGGCACCTTTGCCATGGAGCGCTTTGAGGGCCGCTACTACTCCGGCCGCGCACTGATGGACTACTGTGATGCCCGCGCCCGCCGGGGCTACTATGCACCGGAAGGCAGCGCTGCCCGCCAGAGTGGACAGGATTTTTTGTGGTATCTGTGGTGCGGCAAGCTTTCGCCGCTGTTTGGCCGCAGTGCCATGACCACCTTCGAGCGGCTCTATGTAGAGGACGCTTCCACCCACACCGAGGTGAAGGACCCCTATTATACATGGTATAACGATGAGGCCGTCTGCCGCCGCATTCTGGCCGAGTTTGGCCTGCCCGGTGCCAGCCACATCGTCAACGGCCACGTGCCGGTGCGGGAAAAGAACGGCGAAAGCCCCATCAAGGGCGGCGGACGGCTGGTGGTGATCGACGGCGGTTTCTGCCGTGCCTACCACGAAAAGACCGGCATTGCGGGCTACACGCTGGTGTATTCCAGCCGCACCATGTCCCTGCGCACCCATCAGCCCTTTGAAAGTGCCGAGAAAGCGGTGAAGGATAATCTGGATATCATTTCCCAGAAAAACATTCTGGAAACCGAAAATCATCGCATTCTCGTGGAGGACACCGACGAGGGCGAGGTGCTGCGGGAGCGTGTGCACGACCTCAAGCAGCTGGTGGCTGCCTACCAGTTGGGCTGGATCACTGAGACTCGGTGCGAAGACCACATCTGGTAAAGAAAGCGCAACAGCAATGTATCTGGTTTTTGTAAAATACCTGAAAAAGAAATCAAAATTTTGGAATATCCTGCGCGAAAATGGGCAAAACAGAAAATAATAAAACAACACCAAACGGGGCTTTGCTTTTTTGTGAAAGTTGTGTATAATAAGATAGCTGTACGTGTACGGCCTTATGGCCCATGCACATCAAGCAGCTTTTATGGAAAATGCTTTCAGGAACCTTAACAGGCCTGCGGCTGCGGGCCTCCGACAAGGAGATCATAAAATTGGAGAAATTTGTTATTACGGGCGGCAAGCCCCTGCACGGCGAAGTTACCATTTCGGGTGCCAAAAATGCGGCGGTGGGCGTCCTGCCTGCAACCATTCTGGCAGCGGATGTCTGTGTGATCGAGAATCTGCCGGATATCAGTGATGTGGCGGTGAGCCTGAAGATCCTCAGCGTTCTGGGCGCACAGATCAAAATGATCAACCGCAACACCTACGAGATCGACACCACCCATCTGACCGGCACCAACGTCCCGGACGACCTGTCCCGCCAGATGCGCGCCAGCTACTACTTTCTGGGCGCACTGCTGTCCCGTTTTGGCAAGGCTCAGGTGGCCATGCCCGGCGGCTGCAACCTCGGCCCCCGCCCCATTGACCAGCACCTGAAGGTGTTCAGTGCTCTGGGCGCAGAGGACAGCGTGGACTACGGCATGATCAGCGTGCGCGCCAAGGAGATGAACGGTGCACACATCTTCTTTGATAAGGTCAGCGTGGGCGCTACCATGAACGGTATGCTCTCCGCTGTAATGGCCAAGGGCCAGACCATTCTGGAAAACTGTGCCAAGGAACCCCATGTGGTGGATCTGGCAAACTTCCTGAATATGTGCGGTGCGAACATCCGCGGCGCAGGCACCGATGTGATCAAGGTGCGCGGCGTGGAAAAGATGCACGGCTGCACCTACAGCATCATCCCGGATCAGATCGAGGCTGGCAGCTACATGGTGGCTGCTGCTGCCACCGGCGGCGATGTTCTGGTGAAGAACGTCACCCCCAAGCATCTGGAACCCATTACCGAAAAGCTGCGCCGTGCAGGCGTGGAGGTGGAAGAATTTGACGATGCTGTGCGTGTGCGCCGCACCGGCGATATTCTGCCGCTGAAGATCAACACGATGCCGCATCCCGGCTTTCCCACCGACATGCAGCCCCTGATGGGCGTGCTGCTGAGCGTGGCCAAGGGCACCAGCACCGTGACCGAGAGCGTGTGGGATAACCGCTTCCGCTATGTGGACGAGCTGCGCAAGATGGGTGCCAACGTGCAGGTGGACGGTCAGGTGGCTGTGTTTGAGGGCGTGGATAAGCTCACCCCTGCACCGCTGCGCGCACTGGATCTGCGTGCAGGCGCTGCCATGGTGGTGGCTGCGCTGATGGCAGACGGCACCAGTGAGATCGAGGAAATCGGCCACATCGAGCGCGGCTACGAGAATATCGTGGAAAAGCTGCGCGGTCTGGGTGCAGACATCAGCAAGGTGGAGCGTATGCCCGCTGCACTGGATCAGGCACTGTAACTTATAAAAAGCAAACAGCCTGCTGCATATGCGGCGGGCTGTTTTTGAGTGTATCAGAGGTTTTTCATGGCAGAATTCATCTCGTTATATTCGGGCTCCTCCGGCAACAGCAGTGTGGTGCGCTGCGGGCAGCGGTATCTCATTGTGGATATGGGCAAGGGCGTGCGCACTACCTCGGCGGCGCTCAAGGCGCTGGGCCTTGCCGCCAGTGACTGCGACGGCATCCTTGTCACCCACGAGCACAGCGACCATGTGAAGGGGCTTTCCACCTTCCTCAAAAAGAACACGCTGCCGGTGTACGGTGCAGCGGCAACGCTGGATTTTCTGGACAGCAACGGCATTGTACCGGCCAGCTGTGAGCTGCACGAGCTGGAAGGCAGGGAAGAGGACGTAGGCGCGTTTGGCGTGCAGAGCTTTCCCACCAGCCACGATGTGCCCTGTGTGGGCTACCGCATCCACACCCCGGACGGCAAGACCATGACCATTGCAACCGACCTTGGCGTGCTCACGCCGCCGGTGCACGAGGCGCTTTCCGGCTGCGACCTTGTGGCACTGGAGAGCAACTACGACCTGCACATGCTGCGCAGCGGGCCGTACCCCTATTACTTACGGGCACGCATTGAAAGCACCCGGGGCCACCTTTCCAACGACGAGTGCTCGGCAAAGCTGCTGGAACTCATTCAGGAAGGGTGCAAAAAGTTTGCGCTGTGCCATCTTTCGCAGGAGAACAACACGCCTGCGCTTGCCCTGCAGACCGTGTTCAACACGCTGGGCGCGGCGGGCGTTGTGCCGGAGAAGGACTGCATCGTGCAGGCACAGCGCCGCAACGAAATGAGTCCTGTATTAGAGTTTTAAATAAAACAAGCGGCAATGCATTTGCATTGCCGTTTGTTTTATTCAGCTGCTTTCTGTGTGCGGATGTCATCGCCTGCAAAAAGGCAGGGGACAAAGGCAGAAAGGCGGCTGGAAATTTTTTCGGTATACAGCTTTTCCAGCAGAGCACCGTCAGTGATGTTGGTGGTGACGATGGTGGGCAGCTTTGCACCCAGCCGGTTGTTGAGCAGACTGTACAGGCTGCTGATGAGGAAGGCGGAGTTGAACTCCGAGCCAAGATCATCCAGAATGAGCAGATCGGCCCCGGCAGCGGTCTGCATCAGCGTTTCCTCCTCGCCTGCTGGGTCTGCACCAAAGTGCAGCCCTTCCAGCTTGGAGAAAAAGTCCGGGCTGGAAACATAGATCACATCGTAGCCCTTTTCCAGCACGATGCCCGCAATGGCAAGGGCCGCATGGGTCTTGCCAAGGCCCGCATTGCCAAACAGCATCAGGCTCTCGCTGTGGTGGTCAAACTCTTCCGCGTAGCTGCGCAGGTCTGCCAGCAAATCGGCCATGTAAGGGCGGATGGCACCGCCCACCTTTTCATCGGCACGGTTCGGGTAATAGCGCAGCTCCATGGTGTCAAAGCTTGCAATGGACAGGCTGGACAGCGCCTCGATCTCCTTGCGGCGCAGCTGCTGCATCACCTTGTGCACGCACTCACAGGTGCGGCCATTCACGCTGCCGGTGTCTTGACATTTGGGGCAGACAAAGCGCGGCTCCAGTGCATCAGCGGGCCGTCCGCTTTGTGCCAGCAGGGCGGTCAGCTTCTGTTTTGCATCGGCAAGGGCGGCGGCAGCTTCGGTGCGGTCCTTGCCCGCAGCACCG
>ENA-OROH01002024-OROH01002024.1-human-gut-metagenome-genome-assembly--contig:-NODE-2024-length-16729-cov-8.106093_pt1 | contig 16729 bp, 14 predicted proteins | sample MGYA00242125_ERZ509042 | MGnify/ENA primary metagenome ERZ509042 (study PRJEB26280, sample SAMEA2338738) | human gut metagenome | biome: human gut; feature: human-associated habitat; material: faeces... | reverse complement strand
CCATGGCAAAGCTGCGGCCGGTCTTGCGCACCTTGGCACCAATGCGCTGTGCCAGGGCGGTCAGGTCGCTCTCGCGCTTGTCGCGGTAGCCGGCCACGTCCAGACCCAGCTTGATGTAATCGCCTTCCAGACGGTTGGCCACCAGGCTTGCCAGATAGGACAGGCTCTCCATGGTCTCGCCGCGGCGGCCGATCAGGGCACCCAGCTTCTCACCATCCAGACGGATGATGGTAGCCTCGCCCTTCTGCACGGCGCTGAAGGTGACATTTTCCACGCCCATCAGAGCAATGACTTCCTTCAGGTAGTCCACAGCGGCCTTGACCTTGGCGTTCTCTTCGATGTTGATGGGAACTTCCGGCTCCTCACCCTCTGCGGCGGGGTCAGCAGTCTCCTCAGCAGGAGCGGCCTCCTCTGCCACAGGGGCAGCGGCAGGCTCCTCGGCCTTGGGTTCCTCAGCGGGAGTTTCCTCCACAACAGGCTTCACCTCAGGCTCCACCTTCTCCTCCACCACGGGAGCGGCCGGGGCATCGGGCTCTTCCACGCTCACACGCACCTTGGCGGGGGTGGTCTTCAGGCCCAGAAAACCGGTTTTCTGGGGCATTTCGAGCACTTCATAGCTCACATTCAGGTCGTCGGCCTGCACGCCCAGCAGGGCGCAGGCTTTTGCGCGGGCTTCATCGACCGTCTTGCCGGTCGCTTCCTGAGTACGGATCATAACCGTCAATCCTCCTTCTTGTTTTCCAGCTCGCTCAGCGGAACAGTGCGCTCGTCCTTATAGCGCTCCTCATCCAGCTTGCGGGCATACTCCAGGCGGCGCTTGTTCATTTCGCTGGCGGAGATATTTTTCTCCACGACCTCGCCGGTCTTTTCATCCGTGACCTTGATGGTGGTGCTCTTTACACCGCGCTTCTGCTCCTTCTTGCGGGCAGCCATCTCGGCGGCGACCTCTGCCTTCATCTTCTCAGGGTCGTAGATCTTCTTCATCAACAGGCTCTGCACGGTCATCAGGATGTTGGAAACAACGTAGTACAGAGAGAAAGCGCTGGGCACGGTGAAGCAGAAGAAGACGTACATCAGCGGCATCATATACATGGTCAGCTTCATGCTGCCCTGCATCTCCTGGCCGCTGGCCTTCATGCTGATGTGGGTGGACAGGAACATGGTCACGATCGCCAGGACCGGGAGGATCAGCAGGGGCAGGTTCTCTGCAGCCAGGCTGTACTGGGGCACACGGGTCAGGTCGATGCCAAAGAAATCCATGTGCTGGCCGAACTCGGTGATGGTAGCCACCTGATCCGGGGTGAAGCAGGAGGAAACGGTGCTCTCGCCTGCAATGACCTGTGCAATGATGTTGGTGTCGCGGGTCACGGTGGTAAAGCTGATGCCCATGGCAGTCAGGGCCTCACCTGCGGCGGTCAGGGCATCGGCACCAATGTGGAAGATGCGCTGCAGCGGGCGGTACACCACCTCGATAACACCGAACATGACCAGGAAGTTGACCAGCATGGGCATACAGCCTGCGGTGGGCTTGTAGCCCTGCTCCTGCAGCTTCATCAGCTCTTCCTGCTGCTTTTCGGGCTTGTCGCGGTACTTTTTCTGGATCTCGGCCACCATGGGCTGGAAAGCGCTCATGCGGGCCATACTCTTCTGCTGGTTGAGCTGGAGGGGGATCTTGATCACGGTGATGAGCAGGGTGAACAGGATGATGTCCCAGCCGTAGTTGGGGATCAGCTTGTAGATCCACTCCATTACATAGCCCAAGGGCCAGCCCAGGATGTACAAAGGATTCATAGTTTCGTCCATTCTGCCCCGCCTGTGGTGCGGGACGTTTAGATTTTTATGAGAAGGACACCCCGCCCACAGTGCGGAGCGTCACGAGAAGCTGGTTATACAAGTCCGACGGGTAGCTTTCTCCTCGGAGAAACTCCCCGCCGAACTATCCATGCCGCCTTTTAAATAATTTCGATACCGAGAGCTTTCTCTCCGGGCTCACCCAGCGGCCTTTGGGCGGCACCGGGTCAAAGCCCCACCGGCCAAGCGGGTTGCACCGGGCGATGCGCCAGGCGGTGAGCAGCAAGCCCTTGATGCAGCCATGGGTCTGGATGGCTTCTATGCCATACTGGCTGCAGGTGGGGGTAAAGCGGCAGTTGCGGCCCAGCCCCGGGCTGATAAAGCGCTGGTAGAACCGGATGGGCGCACAGAGCACGTTCCGGCAGACGCGGGAGACGGGATTCACTGTTTTGCGGCCCGGTCTGCGGGCGGAACCGTGGCAGGGGGCTTTGCGCCCGGCTGCTTTGCCTTGTCGGGCAGGCCAGCCTGGGCAAAGAGCCTGGCCACCACTTCGCTGAGCTGCCAGCTCTTCAGGCGGGGGGTCATGCCCCGGGCCACGAACACCAGATCATAGCCGCCGATGTTCTGATCCAGATGCTCATCAATGGCAGCCTTCATCACGCGGCGGGCGCGGTTGCGTTGGACGGCATGGCCAATCTTTTTGGTGGCTGTCAGGCCCACGCGGGTCTTTTTGCCGCGGGTCTTGAACACATACAGCACCAGCGCCGGGTTCACATAGGACTTGCCGCGGGCATACACGCGGCCAAACTCGCTGTTGCGGCGGATGGGACGATAGCGCACTGCTCCGTCGCCTCCTTTTCGGTTAAAAAATCGCAGAACTTCCCTAAAGGCAAAGTTCAAAATTCAGTATAGCAAAAAAACGCCGACATGAAAAGGCTGTCCGGGCGTTTTTTGTGCCAAATCTTTTGCCAAATTTTTAGTCATTCCGCGCGCAGAACGTCCAAAATAAGAAAAAGACCGCCAATTCAGGATCAGCAGTCTTTTGTGCGCATGTTCAATTCTGCGCCGGATCCCTGGCAAAGCGGGATCAGACGGTCAGGCTCTTGCGGCCCTTAGCACGGCGAGCATTGATGACCTTGCGGCCGTTCTTGGTGCTCATGCGGGTCAGAAAGCCATGAACTTCCTTGCGATGACGCTTCTTGGGCTGAAAAGTTCTCTTCATGGTTGTATCCTCCGTAAAAACTCGTCCCCGGTAATGGGGTATTTCTGGTCCCAAATTGGGGACAGGCTTGCAATTCAACAGTATATCGCACACTATCCCCTTCTGTCAAGCATTTTTTTCACTTTCCAGCAAACTTTTTTCAAATTTCTTTGTGAAAAAGCTTTCAACTTTTTCACCGGTTCTCCGTGGAAAACTTTTCTTCCACCATATCTTGTGGCCAAAAACCGCCTAGAACACAAGAGCCGCGAGGGCACGATGGAGCGTCTTTTCTTATGTATTATAAATTACATTATAGAATATAGACGCAGGGAGATTTTTGTGGTATACTAACGGGGTATCAGCAGCATTGTTGAAAACTTCGACCAATTCAATGGAGTGGATGTTTTATGGATTCTTTCAAGGACGTTTTAGAGGCCGCCCAGGCATACTGCAAAACGCAGATGGCCGAGCCGACCTATAATCTCTACATCGACGGACTTGAGCCCATCAGCTTTGAGGACTCGAGCCATATCACCCTGTCGGTGCGCAACGATTTCATCTGCAAGATCGTCACCGACCGCTACCTCGGCCTGCTGAAAGAGGCCTTTAAGACCGTGCTGGGCTTTGACGTGGACATCACGCTGGTGGTGCCCAGCACCCCGCCCCATGAGGTGGTGCTGGCCCAGCAGTACGAGGCAAACCCCGCCTCGCCCCAGGGCAATTACGAGTTCACCTTCGAGAACTTCATCAAGGGTCCCTCCAACCAGTTTGCGTTTGCTGCGGCGCAGGCGGTTGCGGCCAACCCCTCCGGAGCCTATAACCCGCTGTTCATCTACGGCGGTTCCGGTCTGGGCAAGACCCATCTGCTCACGGCCATCCAGACCGAGATCAAGCGCACCCACCCCGATTTCGTCATCATGTACGTTACCTGCGAGCAGTTCACCAATGAGCTGATCGCCGCCATCCGCGCCGGCAGCACCGAGGACTTCCGCATGAAGTACCGCGTGGCCGACCTGCTGCTGGTGGACGATATCCAGTTCATCGCCGGCAAGGAGTCCACCCAGGAAGAGTTCTTCCACACCTTCAACTCCCTGCACGACGCCCACAAGCAGATCGTCATTGCTTCCGATCGCCCGGCCAAGGAGATCAAGAGCCTGGAAGAGCGCCTGCGCACCCGCTTTGAATGGGGCCTGACCGCCGATGTCCAGCCGCCTGATTTCGAGACACGCGTGGCCATCGTCAAGCGCAAGGCCGAGCTGCTCCACCTGGATCTGCCCGAGGACGTGGCTGAATTCATCGCCAACCACCTGAAAAACAACATCCGCCAGCTGGAGGGCGCAGTGAAAAAGCTGAACGCCTACTACATGCTGGAGGGCATCCAGCCTGTCATCAGCGTGGCACAGAATGCCATCAAGGACATCCTCAACGAGACCCAGCCCGTGCCCGTGACCATCGAGAAGATCGTGGGCGAGGTCTCCCGCACCTTCAACGTCTCCCCTGCCGACATCCGGGGCACCAAGCGGAACGCCAACGTTGCATCCGCCCGCCGCGTGGCGATCTATATCCTGCGTGAAGTCACCGGCATGAGCATGGAGGAGATCGGCCGGGAGTTCTCGGGCCGTGACCACTCCACCATCGTCTACTCCCTCAAGACCATGGAGCGGGACATGAAGAACGACCAGCACCTGCGCGAAACCGTCAGCGACATCATCAAGAACGTCAAGGCCTGACGGGAAAACAGGGGCAAAAGTCATACTCTCGCAGGGGGTAAAATCCCAAATATGGGGAGAAATGCAGGGGAATCCGGGAAAACAGAACAAGATATTGTGTTCAGACGACAAAGTTCTCCACTCTTTCCACCGAGTTTTCAACATTCAACTTCTGTTTTGCACACCCGCCGTGGAAAGAAAAGCAGCTCCAGCCCTTTCCACAAGCCTTTCACACTGCATTCACAATCCGGTGGAAAACCACGGAGCCGCACCATTCCACACATTTTCCGACTTTTCCACATCTTCCCCAGCCCCTACTACGAATACTACAACAAGTTCAATATAGATCTGAAGGTTTTGTCCCTGTTTTATGGGAGAAAGAACCTCAAAACTTGAATCCAAAATAAGGAGAGACGCGCAATTGAACATCATCTGCGATAAGACCCTGCTGAGTGCAGCCATTGACGGCGTTTCCAAAGCTGTTACCCTGCGCTCCACCATCCCGGTACTGGAGGGTATCCTGCTGAAAGCCGAAGGCTTCCAGCTCACCCTGACCGGCTACGACCTGGAAATGGGCATCGTGACCACCATTGATGCCAATGTCAAAGAGCCCGGCGAGGTGGTGCTGAACGCCAAGCTGCTCAGCAGCATGGTCAGCCGGATGCCTTCCGGCCAGATCAACATCCAGTCTGCCGAAAACGGAAAAACCACCATCCAGAGCGGTGTGGCACAGTTCGAGATCCAGTCCATGAACCCCACCGATTTCCCCGAGCTGCCCAACACCGGTGCCGAGGAGACCCTGAACATCAAGACCGGCGTGCTCCGTGATATGATCGAGCGCACCCTGTACGCCGTCAGTCAGGATGAGAAAAAACCTGCACATACCGGTGAATTATTTGAGATCTCGCCGGATAAGCTGACCGTTGTTGCGCTGGACGGCTACCGTCTGGCCATTGTGGAGCGGCCGGTGGAAGCCATAAAGGAGATCCGCATCATCGTACCCAGCAAGACCATGAACGAAGTCTCCCATCTGCTGGCCAACGATGACGAGGAGACCGTGCACATCTCCGCCAACCGCCGCTACGTGGTGTTCACCACCGCTGGTTACACCATCATGAGCCGCCTGATCGAGGGCGAATTCCTCAACTACCACAACGTGATCCCCAATGGCAGCCGCACCAGCGTGGTTCTGGACACCAAGGAGTTCATCGAGACCATCGAGCGTGCCTCCCTGATCATTACAGAGCGTTTAAAAAATCCCCTCCGCATCAGTTTTACAGAGGGTAAAGTGGTGGTCCGCTGCCAGACCAATCTGGGCCGCGTGGTGGATGAATTCAACGCGCAGTGCGAGGGCGATGAGGTGGAGATCGGTTTCAACAACCGCTATCTGCTGGATGCCCTGCGCAACGCCCGCACCGAACAGGTCAAGCTGGAGATCAGCGGCCCGCTGAGCCCGGTCAAGGTTCTGCCTACCGAGGGCAGCGACTTTTTGTATCTGGTCCTGCCCGTCCGCTTCAAGAATGATTGAGAGGCATAAAAATGCAAAAAATTCTCATCCATACGGAATTTATCAAGCTGGATGCCCTGCTGAAATATGCAGGCCTGTGCGAGACCGGCGGCGAAGCCAAGGAGCTGATCCAGGGCGGCGCGGTCAAGGTCAATGGCGAGGTCTGCACGATGCGCGGCAAAAAGTGTCGCGCCGGTGACACGGTGGAGCTGGAAGGCCAGACCGTGCAGGTCGCGGAGGGCGCGTAATGCGCCTGAACCACCTGACCCTGACCGACCACCGCAATATCAAATACGCCGAGCTGACACCTGACCCTCACCTTACGGTTTTGTGCGGCCCCAACGGCCAGGGCAAGACCAATTTGCTGGAGGCTGTCTGGCTGCTGACCGGCGGCAAAAGCTTCCGCGGGTCCAAGGATGCCGAGCTCATCCGCCGCGGATGCGACTTTTCGGTGATCGAGGGTGCGTTCGAGACCGAGGATTGCGCCAAAACTATCCGTTTAACGGTGGGCAGTAAAGGCAGCCAACGGCCGGGCCGCACCGCGAAACTGAACGGTGTGGACCAAGGCCGCGCAGCTGCCTTGGCCGGGAACTTCCAGGCCGTTGTGTTTGAGCCGGACCTGCTCAGTTTGGTCAAAGGCGGACCGGAAGGCCGGCGGCGGTTTCTGGATTCGGCGCTGTGCCAGGTGTACCGGCCTTATCTGGTGGCGCTGCGGCGCTACACAAGGCTTGTGGCGCAGAAAAATGCGCTGCTGAAAAGCTACGAAATAACGCCCAATGCCTCGCTGCTGCTGGATGCTTATAATGAGCAGCTTGCCCAGTACGGTGGGCAGATCATGGAGCACCGCCGCAAATTTATTGCGGAGCTGGCCCCCATTGCCGCCAAGAATTACAGCGAGATCTCCCACGATGCCGAAGTGCTGCAGCTGAATTACCAGTTGTGTGCCAATAACACCACCGCAGACGCACTGGCGGAAAAATTGGAATCGGTCAAAAACGCAGAGCTGCGCGCCGGGTTCTGTTTGGCCGGGCCGCACCGCGAAGATCTGGAAATCAAACTGGATGACCAGCCTGCACGCGTGTTTGGCAGCCAAGGCCAGCAGCGCAGCTGCGTATTGGCCATGAAACTGGCCGAGGCCAGCGTGGTCGGCAGCCTTTTTGGCGAACACCCGGTGCTGCTGCTGGACGATGTGCTCAGCGAGCTGGACGATGAACGCCAGACCTACCTGCTGACCCGTATGGGCGAGCACCAGACCATCGTGACCACCTGCGATACTGCCGCATTTGCACGTACCAATGGTAAAATCGTGATGGTGAAAGCAGGCACCGTGACCGAATAAAAGGAGAGCAGGGCATGTATTTCCATGCAGGGCAGGACTTTGTTTTGAATACCCGGGATGTCATCGGTGTGTTCGATCTGGACACAGCCGGGGCCTCCTGCCGGACAGAAGAATATTTCAGAAGTGCCGAGGATAACGGTGCCGTGGTGGATCTGTGTGCCCCCGGCAGCCTGCCAAAAAGCTTCCTCGTCACCGATTTCCCCGATGAGACCATCTACATCAGCCAGCTTTCGCCCGTAGCCTTAAAAAAGCGGGCAGAAAAGGCCGAATTAAAATAAAACTGCTTCCATAGAGGGAAGCAACAGCAGATACCCACCACAACAGGAGGCTATCATTTCATGGCAGAAGAAATCATCACCGAAACCAACCGCGAAACGGCCACAGACCATGCCTACGGCGGTGCGCAGATCCAGGTCCTGGAGGGCCTGGAGGCTGTGCGCAAGCGCCCCGGCATGTATATCGGTTCTACCGGCCCTTCCGGCCTGCATCACCTGGTCTACGAGATCGTCGATAACGCCATCGACGAAGCCCTGGCTGGGTACTGCACCCATATCGAAGTAACGATCAAACCCGGTAATATCATCGAAGTTTCCGATAACGGCCGCGGCATCCCCGTGGACATCCAGCCCAAGCTGGGCATCCCGGCCGTCACAGTCGTATATACCGTGCTGCACGCCGGCGGTAAGTTCGGCGGCGAGGATTCCGGCTACAAGGTGGCTGGCGGTCTGCACGGCGTCGGTGCGTCGGTTGTTAATGCACTGTCTGAGTGGCTGACCGTCCGCGTCCGCCGCGATGGTGCCGAGTATGAGCAGAGCTTCAAGCGCGGCAAACCCGATGGTGATCTGAAAAAGATCGGCGCGGCAGCCTCCACCGGTACTACGGTCACCTTCAAGCCGGACCCGGAAATGTTCCAGGAAACAACGCTGTATCGTTACGAAACGCTGCTCAAGCGCCTGCGGGAAGAAGCCTTCCTGAACGCCGGTGTCCGCATCACCCTGACAGATGAGCGTCCCGAGAGTGACCGCCCACAGGAGGAAAAGAGCGAAGGAAACGAGGTCCGCACCGAAACCATGTGCTACGAGGGCGGCATCCGTTCCTTCGTCAGCTACCTGTGCGAGCGCCGCGACCTCACCCCGCTGACCCCGCAGGTCATGTATATGAAGGGCGAGGGCCAGGGCGCCGTGGCCGAGGTGGCTTTGCAGTATTACGATAACAGCTATAATGAACTGCTGCTCAGTTTTGCCAATAATGTGCATACGCCTGAGGGCGGAACCCACGAGGAAGGCTTTAAGCTGGCCCTGACCCGTGTGCTGAACGAGTACGGCCGCGCTAAAGGCATCCTGAAAGATAAGGACGAGAATCTTTCAGGCCCCGATGCCCGCGAGGGTATCATTGCCATCATCAGTGTCAAGCTGCAGGAGGCTCAGTTTGAAGGCCAGACCAAGGCCAAGCTGGGCAATACCTTCATCAAGGGCCTGGTCAGCAATGTGGTCTACAAGGCCCTGACCGAGTACTTTGAGGAAAATCCCGCCGTTGCCAAGGCAATTCTGGAAAAGGCCACCCAGGCAGCCCGTGCCCGTGCTGCCGCCAAAAAGGCCCGTGAACTGGTCCGCCGCAAGAGCGCGCTGGAATCCAACCGCATGCCCGGCAAGTTGGCCGACTGCCATGAAAAAGATCCCAGCAAGACCGAACTCTTCATTGTGGAGGGTGATTCTGCAGGCGGCTCGGCCAAGATGGGCCGAGACTCCAACATTCAGGCCATCCTGCCGCTGTGGGGCAAGATGCTGAACGTCGAAAAAGCCCGCGCCGACCGTATTTACGGCAACGATAAGCTGATGCCCGTGGTCACGGCTCTGGGCACCGGTATCGGCGATGAATTTGATATTTCCAAGGTGCGTTACCATAAAATCTTTATTATGGCCGATGCCGATGTTGACGGCTCCCATATCTGCACCTTGATGCTGACCTTCTTCTTCCGCTATATGCGGCCGCTGATCGACAACGGTTACGTCTACGTGGCCCAGCCGCCGCTGTTCAAGCTGCAGAAAGGCCAGACCGTCAAGTATGCCTATAATGACGATGAAATGAAGATTTTGAGCGCCGAAATGCCCGGCGCCAAGGTCAACCGCTACAAAGGCTTGGGCGAGATGAACCCCGACCAGCTGTGGGAGACCACCATGAACCCGGATAACCGCGTCATCGTGCAGATCAAGATCGAGGATGCCGAGCGTGCCGACGAAGCTTTCAGCATCCTGATGGGTGAGCAGGTCGAACCCCGCCGCCAGTTCATCGAGAAAAACGCTAAGTACGCGAATCTTGATGTGTAACCTACTTTCTTTTCAAAGGAAGTAGGCAAGAAAATTTTAATTTTCCCGCCGTAAAGTGGTTCTAGAGAGATAGATTAGATATTTAAGGTGATAGAATGGAAGAAAATATCATCATGGTGCCGGGGTCCGGCACCAAGGTCATTGTGCGCGATGTAAAACAGGAGATCGAGACGGCCTTTTTGGACTACTCGATGTCTGTTATCGTTGCGCGCGCATTGCCTGATGTGCGCGATGGCCTGAAACCCGTGCATCGCCGTATCCTGTACACGATGCACGAGCGCGGCAATGATCCGCAGCATCCCTACCGCAAATCCGCCGATACCGTTGGTGCTGTGCTGGGTTCCTACCATCCCCACGGCGACGCCTCCGTCTACGACGCAATGGTCCGTCTGGCCCAGGATTTCAGCCTGCGTTACCCGCTGGTCGATGGCCAGGGCAACTTCGGTTCTGTGGACGGTGACGGCGCCGCTGCTATGCGTTACACCGAAGTTCGTTTGAAGAAGCTTTCTTCCGAAATGCTCCGCGGTCTGGATGAAGACGCAGTTATACTGAGGCCCGCATGTCCAAAATGGCCTGCGAGATGCTGACGGATATTGACAAGGATACCATCGATTGGGACCCCAACTTTGATGAGACCAAAAAGGAACCCCACGTCCTGCCCAGCCGCTTTCCAAACCTGTTGGTCAACGGCAGCCAGGGCATCGCGGTCGGCATGGCTACCAATATTCCGCCCCATAACCTGCGCGAAATCGTCAACGGTATGGTCGCCCTCATCGATGACCCGGAGATCGACCTGGCGGGCCTGATGGAGTACGTCAAAGGCCCCGATTTCCCCACCGGCGGCATCATCATGGGCCGCTCCGGCATCCGTGCCGCTTACGCCACCGGCCGCGGAAAAATAACGCTGCGCGGCCGAGCCGAAATCATCGAAAAGAAAAACGGCCGCTACGAGATCCTCATCAACGAGATCCCGTACATGGTCAACAAGACCCGCCTGATCGAATCCATCGCGGACCTCGTGAAGGATAAGCGAATCGAGGGCATCAGCGACCTGAACGATGAATCTTCCAGCCGTACCGGCATGAAGATCGTCATCGAGATCAAGAAGGATGCCAACCCCCAGGTCGTGCTGAACCAGCTGTACCGTTACACCCAGCTGCAGGACACCGTTGGTGTCATCATGCTGGCGTTGGATGACGGCGTGCCCAAGATTATGAGCCTGAAAACCATGATGGAACGCTATATTGAGTTCCAAATGCAGGTCATCCGCCGCCGCACCGCCTTTGATTTGAAGAAGGCCAAGGAGCGCGAGCATATCCTGGAAGGTCTGCATAAGGCCGTCGACATCGTCGATGAAATCATCGCTACCATCCGCGCCTGCAAGGGCGGCTTTGCCGAGGCCCGTCAGGCTGTGATGGATAACTTCGGCTTTGACGAACTGCAGGCGGATGCCATCGTCAAGCTGCAGTTGGGCCGTCTGGCTGGCCTGGAGATCCTCAAGATCGAGCAGGAATTGGGTGAACTGCGCACCGCCATCGCCGATTATGAGGACATCCTTGCCAACGACGAGCACGTGAAGAACATCGTCAAAACCGACCTGACCACCCTGGCCGACAAGTACGGCGACGAGCGCCGCACCTCCATCGAGGCTGTTTCCGGTGAGGTCGACATCGAGGACCTGATCCCCGAGGAGACCTGCGTCTTCACGCTGACCCACGAGGGTTATATCAAGCGCACCACGCTGGACACCTACCAGGCACAGAACCGCGGCGGCCGCGGCGTGCAGGGCATGACCCAAAAGGACGACGACTTTACTGAGGAACTTTTTGTCGGTTCTACGCATGATTATATGCTGTTCATGACCGACCAGGGCCGCGTCTACCGCCTGAAGGGTTACCAGGTACCAGAGGGCAGCCGCACTGCCAAGGGCACCCACATCGTCAACCTGCTGCAATTGCAGGAGGGCGAAAAAGTCACCCTGATGCTGCAGCAGGCCGCTGATGTGGACGAGGACAACACCTACGCCACGATGGTCACTAAGATGGGCCTCATTAAGCGCACGCCGCTGTCCCAGTTCCGTAACATTCGCAAAGCGGGTCTGATTGCCATTGCCCTGAACGAGGGCGACAGCCTGGTCTGGAGCCACCTGACCAAGGGCAACGATGAGATCATCGTTGCCACCCACGATGGTGCCGCCATCCACTTTACCGAGAGCGGCGCCCGCGCTATGGGCCGTACCGGCCACGGTGTGCGTGTCATCAAGCTGCGAGAGGGAGACTATGTCATTGGAGCCGGTGTATGCCGTCCAGGTGCCAGCGTGCTGACCATTACCGAAGAAGGCAAGGGACGCCGCAGCCGCATTGATGATTACCGCATCACAAACCGCGGTGGCTTGGGTATCCGTAACTACAACAACGGCGGCGTGGCCGGCATCAAGATCGTGGACGATACAGACGACCTGATTTTGATCAGCCAGAATGGAATCCTCATCCGCATCCATGCAGCTGACATCAACACTCAGAGCCGTTACGGCAGTGGTGTGCGTGTCATGCGCCTGGCTGAAGGTGATAAGGTAGCCGTTGTAGCCCGCGTGGACCGCGACAACGAGGCCGAGACCGTCCAAATCGACAACGAGGGCGAAACCGACCCAACCCCCGAGGAACTGGCCGCCATCGAAGCCGAAGAACTCGCCCAGGAAGCTGCCGAGGAGAGCACACCGAGCGACGAGGAATAAACGAGGGTTATGTTACTTTCTTTGAAAAGAAAGTAACCAAAGAAACTTTAAATAGAATCAAAAAAAGGACGATGCAGAGGTGAAATCTGCATCGTCCTTTTTATATTTCTGTAAAAGTTTGCAACCTGTTCACGTGATATATGATTAAAGTTTCTTTGCCTACTTTCTTTTCCAAAGAAAGTAGGTTAGTCGTGGCGGATGGCCTCCAGGGCACTGATTTTCACGGCTTTGTTGGCAGGCAGGATGCCGGAGACAAGGCCAATCAAAGTCGCAAACACCAGGGCACCCAGCATCAGCCAGGGTGGGATGATGGAGATGGTCGAACTGGATGCCCCATACCCGCCCATGATGCCGGACAGGTCTACGTACTGGCCAAAGGACGCCATGATCGTGGTCAGGTTGTTCAAAATGAAACTGACCAGCAGGCTGATAAGCACGCCCAGCACGCCGCCAATAAACCCAATGCAGGAACTTTCCATCAGGAACATTGTGCGGATGTTATTGATCTCACAGCCAAGGACCTTCATAACGCCAATTTCCCGGGTGCGCTCGTAAATCGCCATCGTCATGGTATTGATGATGTTGATGGCCGCCACCAGCAGGGAAACAGCCGCTACACCGCCAAAAATCATCTGGCTGCGGAAAACTTGCTTTTGCATGTCCTCCCGCTGCTGGTTCGAGGACCAGGTGCTCTGAAAGCCCAGGTCATGGATGGCTTCTTCCACATCGCCCACATTTTTCAGGTCGTCGACCTTGACGTAAACCTGATCGTAGGAAGAATTGGTGTCCTTGATCTTGGCCATCTTGTTGTAGGCAGCCTCGATCACTTTCAGGTTCTGCATGCTCATGATAATGCCGCCTTGGGTCCACCAACCCTTGGAGACATCCTGCTGCAACTTGCCCACCACTTCCAATTCCCAGGTCTGGGTATTGGGGTTGGTGTTGTCGCCGTTGGTGATGGTCAAGGTCATTTTGTCCTTGTCGACGTCCACAAATGGCGGCAACTCGTTGCCGTTGGCATCGGTCTGGCCCTGCCAGCGGTAACGCTTGGGGCTGTTATCGCTGCGGCGGCTGTCGTAAAAATTGTAGCCGGTGTACTCACAGACCAGGACCGGGATTTTTTTGGATTGCGCATTGATGACGGTCGTGTCCAGCCACCGGCCGGATTCCAGCGCAAAGCCCATCGGCTCCAGAGCCACAGGATCCAGCGCCGTAATGTTGCCAATGTCCGATACATACCTGCCATTGCGCCCGGCTGAGATCGTGCCCTGCAAATTGTAAGGGTTGGTAAACGGGGTGGCCGCCAGCACGTTGTTCAGCTCACGGATCTGAGTCAGCGCGGCATCGTCCAGCTTGATTGCTTTGCCGTCACTGCCGACAGAAATGCCGCCACCGTAAATTTGGATCTGGGTCAGGTCGCCCCAACTCTGGATCATCTCGTCATTGGCCTGGTTCTGGGCAATTCCCAGGGAAATCATCAGCACAACCATGCAGGTGCCAATCACGACACCCACCAGCGTCAGCGCGGTACGGCCTTTGCGGCGTAAAAGATTTCGCGCCGAAAGACTGATCTCATCAGATATCTTCATCGCTGTCCTCATCCAAAGCAGCCAGGGCCTTGGCCTTCTTGCGTTTGCGCAGCACCACGACCACGATAACAGCCACCACAACGCCCACGCAGACTACGATCAGCACCCAGCCCCAAACCGGCATGCCGGTCTGCTGGGGTTCGTCCATATTGGAATCGGGATCCGGCATGTAATCATCGTAGTTCATTTCTTCCGCTGTAGCGGTAAAATCTTTGCTAATGGTGCGCGGGTTGCCGCTGGCATCCTCGTAGTTCAGGGTAATAACGCCGGAGATGTTGCCAGCGGCGTCGGGGGTAATGTCAAAGTCGACGCTGCCCTCGGTGCCGGCATTCAGGTTGCCCAGGTACTGGTAGTTTTCGCCGCCCAGGTTGGTGCCAGTCAGGCGGGCTTCCAGGTTGCCGATGGCGTTTTTGCCTTTGTTGACGTAGCTCAGGGTCACGCTGCCGGTATCGCCAACCATGATGGATTCGGAGCTTAACTGCAGCTGGCCTACCTCAAAGCGGTCGGGCTGGCTGATAGGCACCGAGATAGCGGTGGTGGAACTGACTGCCTTGCCGGAGATAGCGCCGGTGCCGGTCATGTTTACGGTAATATCGGCCACTGTGCCGGTAAAACCGGCGGCAGGCAGCACCGAGAAGGTGATATTCTGCATCGACTTGGCCGCCATGCTGCCCACATAGTTGGACAGGCTGCCGCCGCCCAGCGAGATATTCTCCGGCAGGGTCAGCGAGACGATGACGTCGTTCAGTGCCTCGTTGCCGTCGGTGGCGTACAGGCCCAGCGAGAGGGTAAAGGCGGTGCCCGCCGTTACGGCGTCACCATAATTGGAGGTGCGGACGATGAGGTTCGGTGTGGTGGCCTGGTCTTTGTCCACGCACTGACCCAGCGTTACGCTGAACTGCTGCAGCGGCTTGCTGGTATCCAGATAGCTGAGGTTGATGGGCAGGGTATTGCCGCCGCCGTTGTAGATGACATCGCGGAACAACAGCACATAACTGTAATAATTGTACTGGGGGTCCTTGCGGGTCTGGTCAGGGTCGTCGTTGCTTTCAAACAGCTGACCAATTTCGCCGGTGCCGGTGTAAGTAAAGATGGAAGAATTGATGCGGGCCACAATGTCTTCGGCCTTTACGGCATACCGGGCCGAGGAATGGTCCACCACCTGCAGCACGATGTTGACCTGATCGCCCACGTTTAGCGTGGTGATCTCGCCGCCTGCGGGGGTGGTCACGGTGTAGCCGGTGACATAAACGCCCTGGTTGTCTGTGGTCACGGTCGAAGTATCGCCGCCGTTGTTGATGCCGGAATCAGGGTTACTGTCGTCCGCCCAGACAGATAGGCAGAGCGCTGCCGCCAGCGTAAGTACCATCAACAGGGAAAATAAGCGTTTCAAGGTAAAACCTCCATATATCAGTTACTTTTTTCTTTTGCCGCGTCGCCTCCGATGGACATATCGCCCTGCAGGTCGGCAAACAGTCCTTCGCGGTTGCGGGTTTTGGTGGCCTCGTCCTGCACCACGTTGGAGCAGACTTTACCGTCCAAAATGGTCACGACCCGGTCCGCACATTCGGCTAGTTCCGGCTCGTGGGTGACCATGACGAAAGTGACCTGCTGGTTCTTGGTCAGCTCCAGCATGCGGTACAATACCTGCTTACTGGTTTTGGAGTCCAGGTTGCCGGTAGGTTCATCAGCAAAAATGACCTTGGGATTGCTGACAAAGGCACGGGCGATGCCCACACGCTGCTGCTGGCCGCCGCTCATCTCAGTGGGCAGGTGGTTGGCGCGGCCAAGCAGGCCCATACTTTTCAGTTCCTTGCGGGCCAGCTTTAGGCGGGTCTTTTTGTCGATACCCTTAAACATTAACGGTAATGCGACATTTTCTGCGGCGGTCATCGTGGGCAGCAGGTTGTAACTCTGGAAGATGAATCCCAGATGCTGCTGCCGGAACTGCGCCAATTCAGTTTCGTTCATGGCGCTGATCTCGTGTTTGCCAATGAAAACTTTGCCGCGGGTAGGCTTTTCCAACCCGGCCAGCTGGTTCAGCAGGGTAGACTTACCGCTGCCGGATTGGCCGACGATGCAGCAAAATTCACCTTTTTCGATCGCAAGGTCTACGTCATTCAGCGCTACAACGCGTTCTTTTCCAACAGCGTAGACTTTGCGCAGTTTTTCGGTTCGTATGATGGGTGCCAAAGATTCGCCCCCTTTTCGTAAGATGTGTCTATTTTACCATAAAACGTAAAAAATAGGAAGATAGCGAGATGTAAAAATTTGAAATATGGACCCGTTTCTTATATAATAATAGGAAAAAGAGGGGAGAGTGTTACCGTGGAGACTATCATCCGTCCTATTGCTCATATAAAAAGTGACTTTACCGATAAATTTGGCATCCCGCGGCAAAGCGGCCTGGTGCCGGAGCTGACCGCCCGCATCGTGTTTGAACCGGAATATCGCGACCCCAACGCGCTGGTGGGGTTGGAAGGCTACAGCCATCTGTGGCTGATCTGGCAGTTCTCGACGGTGGCGGCCGAG
>ENA-OROH01002020-OROH01002020.1-human-gut-metagenome-genome-assembly--contig:-NODE-2020-length-16783-cov-3.634684_pt1 | contig 16783 bp, 26 predicted proteins | sample MGYA00242125_ERZ509042 | MGnify/ENA primary metagenome ERZ509042 (study PRJEB26280, sample SAMEA2338738) | human gut metagenome | biome: human gut; feature: human-associated habitat; material: faeces... | reverse complement strand
GGAGAGTAGAAATATATTAAGCGTTTAACGTTCCCCATGGCATATTAGATTATCTCAAATATGTAGAACTTATGTATATTGCCGATATAGTAATGAGCATACTTGACCATCCCTATATATAGGTGTATTATATACCCATCAAGTAAGGGAGATAAAGAAAGCGGAAGGGTTCCGCCACTGATCGCCTAGGCTGCTACCACGTCGGCGTTAAAGCTACTAGCCGTACCTTGACAATCGCATATCTTGCGCGGCTTAACCGAGGGTCAGGCGTGCTAGTAACATATGATGATCTACGGTAAGGTAACGCGCAAGTTGCATACGTTAGAACATTAATCGAAATCCTATGCGCCCATAGGTGGTAAACCATCTAAGAAAGGACGCAAAATGTTTAAGCTAGAAACCGATATTCTGCGCGGGGCTGTTTCTGTTGCCGTTGATGAGGTTTATAACGGCGATGACGAAATCGCTAAATTAAACTTGCGATTGACAGCAACGGAAATGATGGCTGAAGTTGGCACAGCTTATGTCGTTAGAACTAAGTATGCCCAGACTACGAGCTTTAATGTTTACGGCTATTTTTCTGATGTTGATCTGGCAACTGATGGAGCGGATAGCATTAAAGTTTTCGAGATAACTAAACTCGATTACGGTTATAAAGTCGCTGACGTTGATTTTCTTTTCATCTAGCCTAGGCGTGGCCGCGGCATCGCGGCTACCGCCTACGGTCGCATAGGATAGCGCGGCCCATGGTGTGCACCTGAAACGGAAGGAGTTATATCATGGTGGTCGAAGGTAAAACGTTCGTGGATGCTGGGGAAGCGGCGGCATGGTACGAGGAAAAAGTGCGGGAAGTTCTCGATGATTCCGAGATTGTCGACGAAATTTTCAGGTACTTTGGTGCTGAGCAGGCATTTGGCTTTTTCCACTCAATCGCCACGGACTACGAAGTTTTCTAAACTATGGCGTGCGTCGGAATCGGCGCATACCATGGGCCGCGCTGATCGTGCAACGTGGGCGGCTATGGGAAGCAGGTGGATTATGAAATTGCATCATATGACCGCGGAAGTGGTGGAGCTTGAGAACGTTGTTATCGAGGAAAATCGTCACGGCGAGAAAATCTATCATGCCTATGACAGTGTGAAAGCGTTGAAGTCCTATGATAGCATAGTCGCGATGGCGACTTCTGAGGACATTTTCATGTTGCCGCGCTATGATTACTCGCCGACTACGTGGAAACACGTTCATGCCTTCATTCAGGACTGCACACCGTTCACTGATCTATGCGCGTCGGATATGCGCAGGGCGTTCACGGATGGCAGTTCCTGTTACCATTACGCCGAGGGGTTTGATATGGGCGTACGTCCATGGTATAGCGAGAAGAATGAACTTGTTTGGGTTTCAACTTGCAGCAATAGGGTTTGCGAGTACGAGCGTCATACGTATTAGAAAAGAGGAAATAGCCGCCCACGTTGCACGATCACGACAGAAGGAGAAAAACATGATGTTTCGATCAAACTGCGTTCGCCCCGTTTATACCGTTTACGGCAAGGATGAGGGCGATCACACTGTGGCCGTTACCTACGTCCATGACCCGAACCGTATAAACGCAGCAAGATCAATGCTGTTCCTCGAATATGATGAAGTTGTGTCTACAGAGGTGCGCATCGAGATCATGAAGTTCGACGGATGGAGGGTGATAGGGTAATGGTAACAATGGGAATCGGTGAAGAGGAGTTCGCCGAGGGCCGCAGAATGGCTAGGAAAGACCATTTCTGGCACGGGAGGAAGTACGTCAAGATCAAAGCCGCAGGATGCCTGGAAGGGCACGGATGGGCCTATCGCCGAGGATATCGGGACTATGCTGTCCATTGCTGCCCAGTTCGCCGATTTATCGACTTCTAGGAGGTCTGCCGTTGGTATGAAGAAACTGTGAAACAAGTATGGACGAATGGGTGCCCGATTATCGGGCACCCTCAAGATCAGGTAAAATGTTCCCGACGGGAACACGAAGAAAGGACTCAATCATGATGATTACCCGCTCCATTACCAAGTTTGAAGTGACCGCCTACAAGCTGTACATCGATCACGGTGTGCCGAAGCTCGAAAAGATCGGCTCCGCAGAGGTAGAGGGTACCCGCTGCGACAAGACCATGGCCCGCAAGGCCATCGCCGATGCGACTGGGAAGGCCCTTCCCAAGGGCGTCGAGATCGATATCGCCGAGAAGGAGGTCACTATCTACGGCATGGATTTGGACAAGTTCCTATCCCAAGCCCAGGTAGTGTGCGTCAAGGAAGCCGGAGAACCGGAAGCCGGAGAACCGGAAGCCGACGAGTTGATCGGTTAGGCGATTGCCCACGGCGAGGGTTCACCGCTAACTCTGAACCCTCCCACGTGGGCAATCAATAGCGGTCAACGGGCCGCACCCACGAGATGAAAGGAGTTCTCGAAATGGAGAACGCGATGATGACCCTGGACGTGTCCGCCGAGCTTTCCGAGCAGAGCACGAGCACCTACTGCTCAATCAAGGGAGGCGACCGCGCGACCAAGGCCAAGCTGTACAACGCCAGCAACAACCCCGACCACAAGGTAGGCGATTTCATCAACAAGAACATTAAGGTGAAAGACGTTCTCGTTGAGGCCATCGACATCGTGGACGAGGAAACGGGTGAGGTCGAGCGAGCGCCGCGCGTGGTGCTCATTGATGACAAGGGGAAGGCCTACCAGGCCGTTTCCATGGGAATCTTCAATGCAGTCAAGAAGGCCATTCAGATTTTCGGCGAGCCGACTTGGGAGGAGCCTATCGAGTTCACGGTGAAGCAGGTTTCCGTCAAGAACGGCTCCATGCTCACGCTGGACGTTGCCGAGTAGCAGATGATCGGGAGGGCCTAGACCCTCCCATTTCCTGGTTTGTGAGAAAGTGAGGAAATTGTGAAAAAAGTAAGATTAAGGAAGATTATCAAGGCATTGAGGGACAATCCCTCAATCATGTGCTCATCTGATATCTATGCTGCCGCAAGGGACTGGGGGCTGAACGATCAGGAAGCTAGAGAAGTAGTTGGAAACATTGTTGGGGACATGAAAATATTCATGGCGTGCTCATCGTTCTTCCGCGCAGGATATAGCAGGGCGCTAATCGCCGTCGAGCAGGAAGTAGAGTACCAGGCTGGAAAGGAGATGCTTTCAGAGCGCAAGCGCAGGGCCAAGGAACTTATGGACTTGCTTCCCGATGGAGAAGTCAAGGACAAGATGGAAGATGAGGTTTTCCGGGGATTGGAGATGTTTGAAGATGCGGGAATCTAAGTTGACTCCCTTCGGCGTGTGCTACAACCTCGCCTGCACCCCGTTCAAGAGCCAGTGGGGCAAGTACACCTTCCACTTCTCCTCCGTTAAGCACAAGGAGTCGTTTGACAGCAAGCTGCAAGTTCGCATACCATGGCTGAACGATTCCATGAGCAAGCGCTTCAAGTTCGAGGTGGACGTGTCGCAGATCGCCGTGTTCCAGCTTTACTGCCAGGTGGAGACGCGAGGGTTCTACGTCGTCGATGAGATACGGGGTTTGAAATGGCAAGATCGGGAAAGCCTTACATTAAGTGGACTGCAAGCCAACTTGAGAGAGTCAAGCGAGAAGCCCGAAACTACAACCGAAGGTTGAGAAGGGCTTGGAAGAGATACGGGTACGATGGACAACCTCCTACAGTGTCCGCAGCGGAGATCATCCGCTCTTCCAAAGATCGCGAATTGGACTCGCCTGTCAGGACAGCTGACGATCTAAACAAGATGATAAGGCAATGGCAGCGGTTCAACGAGGTCAAGCGGCCAGGGTCTACCAAACCCCATGCGTTGGAGACTGGCGAGGTGGTTCCAGAGTACTTCGTGCAGGAGCGCAAGCGTTGGGTTCGCGCTGAGAACAGGAAGAGGAAGAAGGTCGTTGAAGAGCTTTACCCTTCTGGTCTTTTCGACACCGCTACGGACACCTCGCCCCTCTACGATCTGGCGATGAAGACCGCTGGCAAGAACATACTCCCCGTATCGTATAACGAGGACTTCGAGAACCCCTTGGACAGGCTTGGGAAGTTCGGGCGGTACGAGGAAAGCGATGCGTCCTATGCCATCCGCTATTCCGATACCATGCAAGACCTGTTCGGAAATGACGGGGAGCTGTTGGATGTGGCCCGCATATTGGAACGTCTCGTTGACGAGAACCCCATGGCACTGAGGGAGATTTTCGAGAACCCCATGTACGACGATGTGACAGCCCTAAACTTCGTGTACGAGCAAGGGTCGCCCAATATGACTTCTTTCCAGAACTACACGATCAGGGGTCAGGAGTACAAGGGCCGTAGGCAGCAGGTAATTGATTTTTGGAATCTGATGGAAGAGAAGTATCTTGAATGAGATCGTACACCTTCGACTTCGAGACCACGACAGACCCCGAAGATTGCAGGGTATGGGCTTACGGAATCTACTCCATAGACGATGACAGGTACATTACAGACGGGAACAGCATAGAGGGGTTCATAGAATGGCTGGAATGTGCGGCGAACTGCAAGGGGTACTTTCACAATCTCGGGTTCGATGGTGTGTTCATAATAGACCATCTGCTCAAGAGCGGGTGGCTTTGGGTGGACTCGAAGAAGAAGGCAACGGACAGGACGTTCACAACACTGATAAGCGACATGAACCAGGTTTACCAGATAACCCTGTACTTTACCAAGACGCGCTACGTGACTATTCAAGATTCCCTGAAAATTATACCGTTGTCGGTAGAAGCAATGGCAAAAGCCTATGGTTTGGAAATCAGGAAGGGAAGCATAGATTACGATGAGTACCGAGAGCCAGGCCACGAGATCACCGACGATGAGAGGGCCTACCTGGTTAATGATGTTGCCATCGTCGCCAAGTCTCTGCGGACGTTCTTCGAGCAGAAGCTTACCAAGATGACGGCTGGAAGCAATGCACTCTTCGATTACAAGAGAAGATTGGGCGGGCACAGGAAGTTCAGAAACGTCTTTCCCCTGCTGTCGGAGGAAGAGGATGCGTTCATCCGCAAGGCCTATCGGGGAGGGTTCACCTACGTGAACCCCAAGTTCCAGGGCAGGGACGTGGGAGAGGGAATAGTGTTCGACGTGAACAGCCTGTACCCCTCCGTAATGGCGGCTTGTGACGGGCAGTTCCTGCCTTATGGAAAACCTGTATGGTTCGACGGTGTTCCGCAGCCGACGGAACGGCACCCGCTGTGGATAGCCTGTGTGCTTTGCAGCTTCAAGGGAAGGAAGGAGCATATTCCATGTTTGCAGTTGAAGGGAAACATGATGTTCAAGCAGACGGAGTACGTGGAGGACTCTCAAGGGCGTGTGTGCATCACTGTCACCAATGTCGATTGGGAACTCATGAACAAGCAGTACCATGTCTGGGATGTGGAGTTCATCGGAGGGTACATGTTCCACGCATCACCACATATGTTCCAGGATTACGTATGCAAGTGGGTGGATATAAAGAACCAGGCGACTATATCGGGGAATGGTGGGCTTCGTTCATTGGCGAAACTGATGCTGAACAGCTTGTACGGCAAATTTGCAACACGGACTACGGTAAAATCGCGCAAACCTGTGTTGGTTGATGGTGTAGTCCATTACGTGGATTTGGAGCCTGAGCAGAGGGACGGCGTGTACCTTCCATGCGGTGTGTTCATAACGTCATACGCCAGGTACAAGACCATAACTTCAGCGCAGTCAGTTTACGACCGTTTCATTTACGCTGACACCGACTCTTTGCACTTGGTAGGTACGGAAATTCCCGATTGCCTTGACGTAGACCCTGTGCGTCTTGGGGCGTGGAAGCACGAATCGACTTTTGACCATGGAAAGTTCTTGAGGGCGAAGACCTACGTGGAGCACGAGGTGGGAGCCGACGAGCTGACTGTGCACGTGGCGGGGCTTCCCTCCCGATGCCACGAGAACGTCACGTTGGAGAACTTCGAGTTCGGCACTGTGTACGAGGGTAACCTTACGGCAAGAAAGGTACCAGGCGGTGTAGTCCTGTACGAGGGAACTAAGGAGATAAGGAGGTAAAATGAATGAAGCGAACTGCATAACTGCGGCGATAGCAGTATGCGTTATGACGCTTATAGTTGCATCGCAGTGTTTCACCGAGATGGCATTTTAGAGAAAGGAAGAGCAATGTCAGAGCCTACAAGTTACATTGTGGAGATAGACGAGATGGGCAATCCGTCGATAAAGTACGCGGACGGAACGCCCTATTCCGTCAATATATCCGATTACAGCGCTGAAGTTTTGAAACAGCTTATCCCCAGGAAGTTGAATTACACTGTCGTCAATCAAATAGACGGTCTATATATAGCTGCGACGAAAGGTTCAGAGAAGTTCCAGCTACCGTATTCGCCCGATGAGTTGATGGAGACAATCGAGGAAAGGGAGTCCATTAATTATATCTTGGATATCGTTTCCGCTGATCTGGTTAAGAATAGTGAGCTCAATTCGTTCTTTGAGACCATATATGCAGACATAGATGCTGTGTATGGTGATGGGAATAAAAAAATTAAGAACACCATAACCGAATTTTGCAATCCGCATCGAGTAACGGCAGAAGCTACTTTCGAGGAAGGCGATGTATATATTAACTGTGGTGTAACGGTGAAGATAGGCGAACTTGAGTTCGGGCCGTTCCTCTTCCTCCATGAGAAAATTCAAGGAGGTGGAAGCGATGCCGCGCAAGATGAAAATGTGGGTTTACCCGAAACCGACTAGCTCATCCCCTTACTCCAAGCCATATTGCATCGAAGCTGAGCCTTTCCTGCGAGAGTTGGAGACTGTCGATTCCCAGGAGGAATACGAGACTGTGCGCGATCTCAACTACGGTTCCGTGGAAGCCACGGTGAGGGAGAAGGTGTACGACAACGGCTGGCACGATTGCTATGTTATAGCGGACTACTTCTTCCCGTATATTCTTGCACCTATTATATACCATTGCAGACGCGATCACGGTGTGGTAAACTGTGAAGTCGTAGCCAGCTAGAAAGGAGCGCCCATGGCCTATGTGTGGGTTGACGAGCCTGAGGAAGGAGCGGACGTGCGCGACGTTGTGGCGCGCGAGGATTACGATCAGATCGTGACCGAGCGCGACGGGCTGATCGAGCAGCGCGACACGCTCATCACTAGGGCGGAAACTGCCGAGCAGGGGTGGCGCGATGCGCGCAACAAATACGCCGATGCATTTATCACCTCTCCGCAGAGGATGAAGGAAGACCAGAACAGGGACGTGAGCGAGGATGGCCGAGCGTCAACGTTCGCGGAACTGTTCCGAACGAAAGGGGACTACGGTGCCTACTAAGCCGACAAGCGAGGTCATCAACGCCGCCAAGGTGAAGCTCGACCCGCGAGAAGTTCTGGAAGTGGTAATCAACGAGACTCCCGCATTGCGGGACGATCTGCTCAAGGCTGGGCTGGTCGAGGAAGTGGAGGATTAAACATGGCAAATCGGATTTCCGTGCCGGACAATACCGAAGCGCTACATGCCATCGGCGAGTACGTCATGCAGTACGAAGCGATGCAGAATGCGTATCTCACCGCTCTGGTGAACCGTATCGGCATGACTATCATCACCTCGAAGATGTGGGACAACCCATGGTCTGTGTTCAAGAAGGGCCGCTTGGAGTTCGGCGAGACGGTTGAGGAGATTTTCGTCAACCTTGCCAAGCCGCACTCGTTCGACCCTGCGACTGCCGAGAAGGAGGTCTACAAGCGGGAGATTCCAGACGTTCGAGCGGCCTTCCACAGCATGGACTTCCAGAAGTTCTACAAGGTGACTATCTCCAATGACCAGTTGCGCCAGTCGTTCCTCTCCTGGAACGGCATCACCGACCTTATCGCAAAGATCGTTGACTCCCTCTACACGGGAATGCGCTACGACGAGTACGTTACCATGAAGTACATGATCTGCCGCGAGATGCTCAACGGGGGGTTCTACAACGAGGAGACCGCGGCTCTCACCAAGGCCACGGCTTCGGACGTTATGACCGTTGTTCGTGGGCTTGTCGGCCAGCTTGACTTCATGTCGCCGAAGTACAACCGCTCTGGTGTGATGACCCATACTCCGCGCGAGGACTTGTACGTCATCATCAGTGCTGCGAATCGCGCGCTCATCGACGTCGACGTGCTGGCCGTGGCGTTCAACATGGACAAGACGGACTTTCTCGGCCACCTCATCGAGGTCGATTCCTTCGATGAGCACGACGAGGAACGCTTGACCGAGCTGTTCGGCGACGATGAGAACTTCGAGCTGTTCACCGATGAGGAGAAGACCGTTCTGGGAGCTGTAATCGCCGCTATGGTGGACAAGGACTGGTGGATGGTGTTCGACGTGTTCGACACGTTCACGCAGAACTACAACGGGCAGGGCCTGTACTGGCAGTATTTCTACCACGTCTGGCGCATCTTCTCAGCATCGCCGTTCGCCAACGCGATCTGCGTTTCCAGCAACACTAGCGCCGTTACCGCTGTTGCTGTGACTCCCGCCGAAGCCAACGTAACCCAGGGGGCCAACCTACAGATGACCGCCGCAGTCACTGGAACTGGCATGTACGACAAGCAGATCACCTGGTCTGCTACTGGTCAGGCATCCACGGCAACGCATATCGACGCAATGAGCGGCGTTCTGCACGTCGGAAAGGACGAGACGGTGGGTTCAGAGATCACCGTAACGGCCACTGCCGTCAACGGCACTAAGGGTACGGCCAAGATCACCGTGGTTCAGGCCTAAACCTATATATCAATAACCGTTTAGAGGGCCGTCGATGAGCGGCCCTCTTCTCTATGGAGGAGAAAATGGCAGATTTTCAACCGAGTGGAATCTTCCGAATGGGTTATGTTCCGTTCGACAATTCCTACAAGCACACTCGCTGGTTCGAGTCAAAGAGTGCGCAGAACAACTACTTCTCAAGCTGTATGCTGTCGCAGTACGCGGAGAGCGATTACACTTACATTAGGCATAACAACTCAGTTAAAGTTCAGGTAAACCGAGAGAAGGTATGCAGCGTCAATTACTGTATGTTCCAAAACCGCAACTATGGGAGCAAGTGGTTCTATGCCTTCGTAGTGGGAATCAATTACATTAATGAGAACGTTACTGAAATCGTCATGGAGCTTGACGTTATGCAGACGTGGCTGTTCGACTGGACGCGCACGGAGTGCTTCGTTGAAAGGGAGCACGTTTCCAACGATACCATAGGCGCTCATACCAACCCCGAGCCAGATATGCCGCTGAGGTACTACACGATGAGCCGCAATGCCGTTGACTTCGGGCCCATGACCATTATCGTCCAAAGGTCAGCGGAGGATGTTAAGGTCGAGGGGTCGTGGCTGTTCCCCAACGACCCGACGAGCAAGGGAGTCGACGGTGGAATATACTGCGGTGTGTACAATGGTTGTCAGTATTGGGCGGCTGATCTTTTGTCCGAAGAAGTGACCAACGCTGTTTCCAGGTTTCTTGCTCGAATGCAGGAAGCTGGGGCTGGCGATGCGATAGCCAATGTATACATGGTGCCCAAAATGTTTATTCGCGGCGGTGGGGTAACCAATACAGGGCAAGCGCTTAACAATCTGTCGTCCCCGACACCTGGCGGCGGAGGAGTCGGAGTTTCAAGGCCGTCTACTTTGAACGGTTATACGCCCAAGAACAACAAGATGTTCTGCTATCCCTATTGTTTTTGCCGATTGAGTGATAACAACGGGGCTTCTTCCGATCTCCTGTTTGAAATGTTCGGGAGTGGAGGACACGGTATAAGTTACGACGGCTCAATGGAGCCTAGCGGGGAAGTGTTCGTTTATCCTGAGAATTATCAGGGAATAGCGCATAACTACAACGCTGGAATCAACTTCTCGTGCGCGGTTCAGTGCTCATGGCCGTTCAGCTCGTACAAGAACTGGGCCAGCCAGAACACCCTGTCCAATGCGCTTACCTTCGGAACCAACGCGGCCATGATGGTGCTCCCCGCAGCAAAGGGAGTGGGAACTGCGGCCAAATCTCTGGGCGCTGGCGCACGTTGGCTTGCGAAGAGAGGAGGACAGGCCAACGCCGACAAGGTGGCGGCTGCAACTGCCCGCACTGCGGCTAGAAGGGGAGTTTCCGCAGCATCTGAGGGTGTGGGAGGGCTTTCCATGGCAGCAGGTGCCTACGGTATGTCCAACCAGGTGGGCGAATGGGACAGGATGATGAGACAGCCCGATACCGTGCGGGGAAGCGCCAGCGGCAACGGAATCTACAGCACGGGCAAGATGGGCTTTAATGTGGACGTGGTGAGCGTAACCTACGAGTACGCGCAAATAGCCGATGAGTTCATGTCGATGTACGGTTACCAAGTCGACCTGGTCAAGGTGCCCAACTTCCACTCCCGCTCAACCTGGAACTACGTCAAGACCTCGAACGCGTGCATGAGGGGTTCGGTTCCGTCGGAGGATATGGCCGCTATCAACTCCATCCTTGACAGCGGAATCACGTTCTGGCATACTGGGGCCGTCGGGAACTATTCGGCGAACAACAGTATCATCTAGGAGGTACGATGTACACAGGTTTCTATATGCCTGACGGAGGGGTACCTCCCGAGTCCGTCATCAACAACAAGAACGTTCATCAGGACGTGGAGCGGAACTGGATGAACAACGCTTCGTACCAGATGTACCTGTACCGATTGATGGACTATGCTATCTCAGTCTTCGAGTGGCACGACCTGCCCGAGGGAGTAGACGAGCGAATGATGGAGTACTGGCTTCTTCAAAACGGCATGGTGGTGTTCTTCAAGGACGATATGCTAGCGGGAACCTCCGTTTCCGAAGAGGGGTACGCAGTGCTGCCAACGATGATTAACGGGGAATGGAACATATACAACTACCCCGTAGACCGCAGGGCCTATGCCACTGATGGCTACAACAAGGAGCTTACGGACGAAGACAGCGTTCTGATCTTCAACGACTACCTGCGAGCCCCAATGATGCCGTCTCTCATGCTCTATGCAAAGCGGCTGGCCGAACTCGACCGTACAATCGATATCAACGTCATCAACCAGAAGGCACCTAAGATTCTTCGCGGAAACGAGCAGAACAAGCTGACGGCGCTGAACATGATGAAGCAGATCGAGGAAAACCGTCTGTGGCTGTGGACGTACAAGGATTCCCAGAACTTCGATATGGAAGTACTGGACTTGACCGTTCCGTTCGTCGCCAAGGACTTGCAGACCGTCAAGCACCAGATTTGGAATGAAGCTCTCACCTATATCGGAGTTGAGAACGTCAACACAGAGAAGAAGGAGCGTCTCATCTCCGACGAGGTGATGTCAAATATGGGCGACGTGGAGGTTTCCCGCTTCACTCGCCTTAACGCGCGCGAACAGGCGTGTGACAAAATCAACGATCTGTTCGGGCTTGACGTTTCCGTCACGTTCCGCAGCGGTACTTACGTCAAGGCAGAGGGTTACGGCTCACAGCCCATTGCTGTCCAAGGCATGCAGAGCGGACAGGCTGGCAACGAGGGAGCTGGTTACCCTGAAGGTGACGAGGGCGGCGTGGTCGCCAAGATCAGGAAGGTTCTGGGGATTTAGATGAGCGAGTTCACCACACAGCTTCGCTGGCCCGTGGAGCAACTTCTGAAAGATCAGAAACTTCCGCCCACGGAGTCCAACTGGCCTAAAATCTACAATCGTTTAGGACTGGACGATTACCCTATCTTCGATGAGGGCCATCGCGAGGTTCTGAACAACAAGATCATCCGACACTACTACATGCGGGAGATAGGGCTGGAGACGTTGGAGCTGTTCCGCTACTTCATGCGAATGAAGATGTGGGAGATCATGCCGTACTACAACCAGCTCTACAAGTCGGAGTTGATAGAGTTCGACCCTCTGTCCACGCGAGATATGAAGTACGACGAGAAGTGGACGGTGGACAACACCGATGATTGGACAGTGGACAACACCAGAGACCAAACGGACGATTGGACTCGAAAAGAGAACGGCACGGTCAACAGCGACACCACTACAGATGACCGCGAGGCGTTCCAGGACACGCCGATGAGCATGCTGGACAGCCCTGGGAACAACCCCGTCTCCAACTTGCAATACGCTACTACGGTGACATATGACCACGGCACTGTCAACACAGACCAGACTACCTCTAATACGGGAAGCGGGAAGAACACCGCCGACGAGAAGAAGAAGGAAACTGGCGACCGAGACAAGAACGAGGACGGTTCTCGCGAGAAACACGACTACGGCTACGACATTCCTGGGGCCGATATGCTCCAGAAGTACCGCGAGACGTTCTTGAACATTGATATGATGGTTATCCGTGAACTTGCCGACCTGTTCATGGGTATCGGTTAGGAGGTGAGAATGGCTATTCCGTTGCTACAGAGGTACAGCCCTCTTCGCATTTTCTGTCAAACAGTGCTTCCCGCTGTGTACGATGACTCTATGTCGTACTATGAAGTACTGTGCAAGGTTGTCGCCCGTCTCAATGAGGAAACGGATGTCTGGAACACTCTGTTGGAGCGAATCAACCTGAATACGGAGGAAATAAACAAGCTCAAGGAGTTGTTCCAGGACTTCGTGGACTCTGGGTTCGACGATTACTACAAAGACCAGGTGGAGCAATGGATTGAGGACAACCTGGAATACGTGTTCACGCACCTTGCCAAACAGGTGTTCTTCGGCCTGAATCAGGAAGGGTTCTTCGTCGCTTACATTCCACACTCGTGGGACGATATTATCTTCGATACTGGGTGGAACTTCAACGAGGACACCTACGGTCGATTGATCTTGCGTTGGGACGTTGACTCAGTGTATACTGCGAACCAGACTCCAGAGGTGGATACGGAGAAGCCGCACGGAAGCCCGATTCAGACAGCGAACCTTCGTCCAGTTGTCGAAGGAGGCGAATAGGAGTGAACGAGATTGTTCAGGCAATTAGCACTGTGGGTTTTCCTATCGTCGCCTGTGGTGCTATGTTCTATTTCTATGACCGCACTATCAAAGACCTTACAATTACTCTCACTAAGGTTGACGCTACTCTCGATGGAATTGCCAAGAGACTAGACCATATCGAGGAATTCGAGAAGAAGCAATCCGAATAGAAAGGAACAGTAATGGCAGACAACCAGACACCTCCCGCTGCTACCGATTACAGCGGAGTGCGCGAGTACATAGGAGCGCGCTACGTGCCTGTTTTCGCAAATCCTCCCGAGTGGAACGATACGCGCGGATACGAGCCGCTCACCATCGTGCTTCACCAAGGCAACTCGTTCACGTCCACGCAGTACGTGCCGACTGGCATTGATATCAAAAACACTAAGTACTGGCTGGAGACAGGGAACTGGAACGCCCAGATCGAAGCATACCGCGAGGAGGTTAAGCGCTACGACGGGCGAATCACGCAGAACACCGAAGATATTAAGGCCAACAAGGCGGCTATCGCAGACGAGGCCACTGCCCGTGCAAGTGCGGACACTGCTCTGCAACAGCTCATCAAGAGTGAGGAGACGGCGCGCCAGGCGGCGGACACGGAGCTTCATCAAAATTTGAGCGCTGCAATCGCCGCTGTGAATAAGCGGAACATTCTCTCCCTGTACAAGGGTAAAAACTGCGTATGGGTTGGAGATTCGTTCACTACTGGCGTAGGTGCAGACCCTAGAACCAAGCGCGTCTCAACGGTATTCTGCAATGCCATGGGCATGACCGAGTTCAATTACGGCGTCGGTGCAACGGGATGGATTTGGGGAACCACTTCCAATACCCCCTACATCACCCAGGTGCAGAATGCCTACGACGCTATGACTCAGGAACAGCGCGAGAATACGGCGATGGTTGTACTTCCTGGTACTTCAACCGACGTATCCCATGGGTCTACCTCGAAGCAAATCGGCGCTGCCGCGACCCTCTGCGCTAAAAAGGCCAGCGACTTGTTCCCTAATGCTGTCATCTATGTTATCCCGATGATCTGGGATAAAGCGCTATTCACATATAATGCCTATGATACTACTGTAGAGATTTGCGACCAGATCAACAAGGCTGCTATTCCACGAGTAAAAATGGACGAGGACAGCTATACGTGGCTGCTTGGCCGATATGAGTTCTACAGCAGCGACAATGTGCATCCTAACAATAATGGTTATGCTGTATGGGCCGCTAAAATGATTAGTTCTACCCTCGGTAGTGCTAATACTGCTGGATACATCAACTCGTTTACAAGCTCCTTTGGCAAATGGGATAAGAAAACGTACTATTTGAAAAACGGCTTCGTGTTCCTGCCTGGATATAAAATTACAAATGTGAGCGTTGCAGGTGGAGATGTGAATATCGGAACTCTTCCGAATAATATCCGCCCAGCATACAATCAAACAACTGTCCTCAGCTCTGGTGGTGAAGCCGTTGGGTATGTCACCTACCAACCTGATGGTGTTATCCTAATGACACACAGTGCGCGTGATAATACCACCCGTACCTATTTCAACATCGGGCCCGCTTTTTGGCCTATCTACGGTGTCCGTTAGGAGCACTCATGGCAACCATGCGAGGAATCGACGTGTCCTCCCACCAGGGCAAGATCGACCCGACGAAGCTCCCCCAGGTGGAGTTCTGCATCACCAAGGCCACGGAAGGGCGAACCTATGTGAACCCCGAGTGCGACCGAGTGGTGCAGCTGTGCCGCAAGGCCGGACTCCCCTGGGGGTTCTACCACTACGCGCGGAGCAACGACGCGGTTTCGGAGGCGGATTTCTTCGTCTCCACCTGCTGGAACTACTTCGGCGAGGGCATCCCCGTTCTGGACTGGGAGGAAGATCAAAGCGTGGAATGGGTGAACAGGTTCCTGCAACGGGTCTACGACAAGACGCACGTATGGTGCTGGGTCTACGGCAATGCCTGGCGATTCGACCAGGGAACAGTGAACAAGGAGTGCGACCGATGGGTGGCAAGGTATCCTGTCAAGATCACAAACTTGAACGCAGACCTCTCCAAGTGGACTAACAAGGTGGACGGGCTGCTATGCTGCTGGCAGTTCTCCGAGTCAATCAAGTTGAAGGGTTATTCAGGGGTTGTCGATGGTAACGTCTTTTATGGCAGTCCAGACCAATGGAGGGCCTACGCGCGAGGTGATCGGGGAGAAGCGGACAACACTCAACCTCTTCCCATTATCACAGTGGAAGATGACAAATACAGGGTTGACATAACACCCAAGCAGTAGTAAGATAGCCGCGAGCGCAGCGCACAATGCTTGACTGTTCTCGCGGCTTAGCCGAGTCACAGATGAAATACTCTGCGGCGGCCCGTAGTCGTGACTGATTGTGAACTTGGCGTTGTGTGGCGGCTCATCCTTGCCCGTGGTGTTGCAATCGCTCCACCACGGGCGCTTTGCAATGAAAGGAGGATACATGGTAAGATCAGAGGACTACTGGGACATTATGCGTCCTCTGTCGTACAACTGCCTTTATAACTTCTTCATAGGGCCGCGAGGGACGGGCAAGACATATGGTTCGCTGAAATATTGCATAGAGCAGTACCTTAAATGGAAGGCTAAGGGCGTTCCCTGGGAGTTTGTCTATGTTCGTCGCCGAGAAGAGGAATTGAAGAAGATCACTAAGCAGAAGCACGGGCGAATCTTCCAAGCGGTACAGCGCGAGTTTCCAGAACACATACTGTCAGCGGAAAGTAACACACTCTACTGCGATGGCGAAGTTATGGGTTATGCAGTACAGCTGTCATGTGCAGACCAAGCACTTAAAGGAGACTCGTTCCCTAATGTAAGGGTCATCATCTTCGATGAGTTCATCACAGCGAAGAAGGGCAACGGTGGGTATATTCCTGACGAAGTACGTATCTTCAACGATCTGTACGAGTCGATAGCCCGCCCTGGAACAGACCATCCACGAGTGATCGTGCTGTTCTTGTCCAATGCCGTGTCCATCACTAACCCATACTTCGATTACTACCATCTGGATAAACCGTACAACGGCGACATACAAAGATTTGGCAAGAACAAGAATATCCTAGTGCAGAATGTGGTCTGCGAAAAAGTGCGCCAAGCTAAACTAGCTACAGAATTTTACCAGTTGAACGCTGATAGCGAATACCTTGATTATGCTGTCAACAATGAATGGCTGTTAGATAACGAGGACTTTATTGAAAAGAAAACCCAACGCTCACAATATAGGCTTACACTGCACTACAAGGGTACGGACATTGGTGTCTGGGTAGACCCTGTACAATGGAGGTACTATATAAGCCTGAACGTTGACCCAACTTGTAGTGCTTACTATTCAGTGACTACAGATGACCATAAGCCAAACGTCATGCTTTTTAAGGCTGCTAAACAGTTACCATGGCTGAAGCATTTAAGGGAAGCATATGAGTGTGGAGCTGTTTACTATGAGAGCATGAAGTTGAAGAACTGGTTCAGGGATATAATGAGAATGTGTGGTTAATTATGCAGGTTGATTGTTATAAACGTAATTATCGGAGTTCGGTGTGTACGATAAAATGCCGATTTTATCGTGAATGCACACGTGAATATGGAAAGGAGATGGTAAGGTTTGCTAAAGAACGACAACGACAGGGCCATAGTGTTTGTGTTTCTTGTATACGGGATGATTATTTTATTGGCACTAAATTGGAGGATTAATTGGTACTAGTTGTGGGCGTTCATTACTTGGTTTCTGTATGTAAGATTATTAGTAGTACGCAGAGATCGGTAATGAACGCTCAATATTTTTCTACTCTCC
>ENA-OROH01002018-OROH01002018.1-human-gut-metagenome-genome-assembly--contig:-NODE-2018-length-16797-cov-2.724167_pt1 | contig 16797 bp, 10 predicted proteins | sample MGYA00242125_ERZ509042 | MGnify/ENA primary metagenome ERZ509042 (study PRJEB26280, sample SAMEA2338738) | human gut metagenome | biome: human gut; feature: human-associated habitat; material: faeces... | reverse complement strand
ATCGGCTTTATCCGATGGCATGACTTCTGCCTTGAAATGTTTCAGGCCGATACTATCGGCTACGGCCCGGGCTGTGATCCGATTATCTCCGGTGAGCATATATACTTCAATACCTTCTGCCTGCAAACGTTCGATAGCTTTTACAGCCCCTGGCTTCATCCGGTCGGCGATGACAATTAAAGCCAACACTTGTTTGCTATCGGCAAAATAAACGACGGTTTTCCCTTCCAGACTACAAGCATCGGCTTGTTCTGCCTGTTTACTTTCCCGGGAGATTCCGTTCATTTCCAGCAAACGGCGATTCCCTACAAAATAGGATTCCCCATTGATCATACCTTGTATGCCCTGTCCCGTCAGACTATTGAATTCTCCCTTCAGATTCGTCTTTATCCCTTCTTCCGTCAGATGGAGTACCACAGCATCGGCCAGAGGATGTTCGGAACGGCTTTCCATAAACAATAAAACTTCCATACTGTGCCGTAAATCTATCCCCGGATTCCAGAAAATATCGGTAACCACAGGTTTCCCTTCGGTAATCGTTCCGGTTTTATCTAAAACTACGGCTTGTACTTTACACAATTGTTCCAGGCTCTGTGCATCCCGGATCAGAATATTGTTCTCAGCCCCTTTGCCGATACCTACCATAATTGCCGTCGGGGTCGCCAATCCCAATGCACAGGGACAGGCGATAACCAATACAGTTACCGAGGTCAGCAAGGCATGTGTAAAAGCGAGTTCTCCACCGGCAATCATCCAGCCGATAAAAGTAAGCGCTGCGATACCGATTACGGCAGGTACAAAAATAGCAGCAATTCTGTCGACCAACTGTTGTACCGGAGCTTTACTACCCTGGGCCTCCTGTACCATCTTGATAATCTGGGCTAAAATAGTCTCGCTCCCGACTTTTTCGGCCATGAATTTAAAACTCCCTTTCTGATTGATCGTACCTGTATAGACATGTGTACCGGTCACTTTCTCGACAGGTACCGGTTCGCCGGTAATCATGCTCTCGTCGACAAAAGAAACTCCTTCTGTGACACTGCCGTCGACCGGAATTTTATCTCCGGGTTTCACCAATAGTATGTCTCCGGGTTGTACTGCTTTGATCGGGATCACCTGTTCCGTACCGTCTTCGAGAATCCGGATCACCTCTTTGGGCTGTAATCCGATCAGTTTACGGATAGCTGTCGAAGTATTCGATTTTGCACGGCTTTCCAATAAACGGCCTAATAAAATTAAAGCGATGATCACTGCTGCCGCTTCATAATAAATATGAGCTTCCAGTCCCCGGTCCGTCCAATAGGTGGGCCATAGGGTATTGAACAGACTGAACAGAAAGGCGACTCCTGTACTGACCGCCACCAAAGTATCCATATTGGCATGTCCATGTTTCAATTGTCGCCAGGCATTAATGAAAAAATCCCTTCCGAATACCAGTAGGACCGGCAAGGTAAATCCCAGCATGATCCAGTTGCCATAGGGCATATGCATAAAAAACATCCCGATCACAAAAACAGGGAGGGATAGCAATAACGCTCCTATCGTTTTCCGGCGTAGTTTATCATAGGCTTCTCGTTGTAAAATTTCGGCCTGTTCAGGCTCTGTCTCATTTTCCAACAACAGATCGTAGCCTGCTTCCTGTACCGTTTTTTGCAAATCTTTATCGGAAACAAGCGCAGGGTTATATTCCACTATGACGTCTGAAGCGGCGAAATTTACTCTGGCTTCTATGACACCCTTACGTTCGGATAATGCCTGTTGAATATTGGCAGCACAACCGGCACAACTCATACCGATCACATAAAATGACTTTTTTTCATTCATAACCTATCCGTTTTATCCCTTTACGTGAACTCAGGGGCTTAGTTTCAAATCAGTTATAAAATCCTATTTCTCCTGTTTCCGAAAGGCATCATGGATGGTAATCCCGGTAGAGATCCACCGGTATTTGTCTCCTCTTTCCTCTGCAATAAACACATGATATTCGAAATCATTGACCGTTTGACGTAAAGCAGGGAACTTCTGGCCGATGAAATGCCAGACTCTGTAAGTATACCGGAAAGCCAACTGGTTATTGGTACTTACTCCGATTTTATACGAAATGGAAATATTCTTTATATTGCCCTTCAAATAAGTAAAGGACACCATTGAAATCACCGTATATGCCTGAATATTTTATCGGTACAAATGGTCGGCACTTTGTAAAATCTTATTTTTCAGCAGAACGGGATAATCAGGATGTTGTTCCAGAAATTGCCGGACTACTTGTGCCGCTTCCGGGGAATTATGTCCGCGCAATGTAGCTGAAATCCAGTTCTTGGGGAAAAAGATATCTCCGGTACGCTGCACTTCCTGTAATTCCTGTAAAGCCGGCCTGATGTACTTCACGGCTTGCTGTTGCCGGAGAGGGTGGTTGAGATATCCGACGATCTGGGTAACCCAAGGTTCTATCCGACGGTTCCCGGCGATCAATAAAGACCGAAATAGGGAATCCCGCGTTTCTGTTTCAGGAGCTACGGCCCGGACAATAAAGTTAAATTCTCTTTTCCGGTCGGGGTCCTGAATACGGGTCGCCTGTGTCGCCCTGATTTCCTCATATTTTTCAGGCATACGTACAGCCAATTCATAAGCCATTTTAGTATAATCGCTCTCTCCTAAAGCCAAGCCGGTAAAAGATTTCTGTTCTTTCCACATCCGGTAAATTTCCTGTGTCGTCGCCGGTTGCCGGAAGGTTCCGAGCAAAGCCCTGAAAGCAGCCTGTTGACAACCTTTTCCTCCCGGTTTGCGTGCTAATCCGAGCAGGCTTTCTTCAAGCTCTTCACTTCCTGCAATCTGTCCGTGCAGGGCCATCTCATTCAAATAGGCGATCGAAGTAGAAATAATCAAAGGTTCGGTTTCGGTTTTCAAATTACTGATCAACATCCGGGCAAAAGCCAAACCATCTACACGGCCGTGCAGACGGTTTTCATTCAAATTGATCAATAAAGCCAAACGGGTTTCAGGTGCTTTCGCGAAAGTATTCAAATGCGCTAAAGCATAGGTAATCGTCCGCTGATCCAGTACGAAATAGCCATAGGCTTCACCATTTTGATTCAGAAAAATGCAGGACTCATCCGCAGACCGGTTCTGAAAAACGGTCACCGCAGAATCGGATACCAAAGTCACTTCATGCACAGAGGACTGGAGTGTATCTGCATTTTTTCCCTCATAGAGGGCTACACTTATATTTTGTGGCCAACTCAATCCTCTATGCCAGGGATCTTTTTGCCGCACGACCAAGGTCCGGTCGTGCCACGAAGCGGAAATTTCCGGCATCCCTTTTTCATTTACCCAACTATTACTCCAGGCCACCAGATCCTTATCGGTATACTTATTGAGAATAGTAATCAGATTATCCCATGTGGCATTCCCATATAAATAAGTCTGCAAATATTCCCGGATACCTTTTTGAAAAGCTTCTTCTCCCAATAGTTTCAGTAACATATTCATAACGATGGGCGCTTTATCATAGACAATCTGTCCGTAAATCAAACCGGCATCCTTTAAGTTTTCCAAAGGTTGTTTTATCGAGGTAGAGCCGGCTGTACGGTCTTCCGCATAAGCCGGAATATAAAAATTACGCAAATCGTTCAGAAGGTGATTGACTCCCGGAAACTCCGGCCGGGTCATCTGGGAGGCAAAATAATTGGCGAATACTTCTTTGGTCCACACATCGTCGAACCAGGCCATTGTCACGGCATCTCCAAACCACATATGTGTCGTTTCGTGAGCGATCAGTTCCATCCGTCCCAGTTCTTCTTCTATGGTCGGATGCGGCCCTAAGAACATGCGTTTATCATTGTATAACACCGCACCCGGATGTTCCATACCACCGAACTGAAATCCCGGTACAATCACCAGATCGTATTTATCGAACGGATAGGGGATTCCGGTATAGTCCTCGAGCCATTTCAGAGAAGCGAAAACCTGATCGAAAATGATCGTATGCTGGGCCACTTTCTGAGGATCGGTTTCCCGGTAATACATGACTATCGTTTTACCGTCCCGGCTTTCTGCCAGTTGTTGCCATTTCCCGGCTACAAAAGAAAATAAATAGGTACTCAGGGGTTGGGTCGGCTGAAAAGCGATCAGTTTCCGGCCTTCATGGAGGGTTTCGGACTCGACGGCTGCATTGGCTACGGCTACCCATTGCTCCGGGATATCCAGCTGCAAGGTAAAAACAGCTTTCATGTCCGGTTGGTCGAAACAAGGAAATAAGGTTCGGGCACGTTCGGGTACCAACAAGGTGTATAAAAATTCATCGTTCCGGTTCAGGGATTGATTACCGGCAATAAAATCGATCTCGATCTCATTCGCTCCTTTTTTCAGGTAATCGGTCCCTACTACAATATGTTCATTCGAAATCCGGATCGAATCCGGTCGTCCATTCACTTTCAGTTGTTTCACTTTGTGGGGATCTTCGCGAAAATCCAATACGACAGGCTGTACTTTTTCCTGCTTCAGTGTGATCTGTACTTTCCCGATGACCTCTTCCTGTTTATTTTCAGGAATCCGGAATTTCAGCCGGTATTGCAAATTGCTTATATCTTGTTTGCGTTGCCGGGCCAACCCGATGCTTACTCCGGTTTCCGGTTCCTTCCCTTCGGGGCGGCATCCGGCCAATAATTCTACTACTCCCAACAGGATTATAAAAAACAACTGTTTTTTCATAAATCTATGGATTTTAAATTTAATCTTTACTCTGCGCCTGGCGTATTGAAAGGCCGATTCGTTTACGCCCGGGTTCCACTTGTACAACCTTTACCATCACTTGTTGATTCAGTACCAGTTCTGCTGCAGGATCGGTTACATAACGATCGGCAATTTCTGAAATATGTACCAAACCGTCCTGTTTCACTCCGACATCGACAAAAGCTCCGAAACCGGTAATATTGGTAACGATTCCCGGAATTACCATACCCACCTGCAGATCTTCGATTTTTGAAATGCCTTCGGCAAAACTGAATACTTTCGCCATTGTCCGGGGATCTCTCCCCGGTTTTCTCAATTCTGCCACAATATCTTTCAGGGTCAGCAGGCCCGTTTTTTCATCCACATACCGTTGAGGTTCTATCCGGCCACACAGTGTTTCGTTTCCGATCAGTTCATGAACGCCGACACCCAGATCGCGGGCCATTTTTTCAACGATATAATACGATTCCGGATGAACAGCAGAATTATCCAAAGGATTTCCGGCCCCTTCGATCCTCAGAAAGCCGGCACTTTGTTCAAAAGCTTTCGCTCCCATACGTTTCACTTTTTTCAGTTCTTCACGGCTTTTCAACGCTCCGTTTTCCTGAATATAAGCCACCACGTTTTCAGCTAAGGCCGGTCCTAAACCGGAAATATAGGTCAGCAAATATTTACTGGCGGTATTCACATTCACTCCGACCTTGTTCACACACGATTCGACAACCCGATCCAACGCTTCTTTCAGTCCGCCTTGATCCACATCATGCTGATACTGTCCGACACCGATCGATTTAGGATCGATTTTGACCAATTCGGCTAAAGGATCCATCAATCGTCTGCCGATCGAGACGGCCCCCCGCACCGTCACATCGTATTCCGGAAATTCTTCCCGGGCAATTTTAGAGGCCGAATAAACGGAAGCCCCACTTTCACTGACGACAAACACCTGTACCTTCCGGTCGAAGCGTAATGTCTGGATAAATTTTTCTGTTTCCCGTCCGGCCGTACCGTTCCCGATAGCGATGGCCTGAATGTCGTAGGTCGCTACCATATTCGTCACTTTGGCTGCCGCTTGCTTATACTCATTGCGGGGAGGGTGGGGGTAAATATTTTCATTATGAACCAGTTTGCCGGTTTCATCCAGGCATACCACTTTACAACCTGTACGAAATCCCGGATCGATAGCCAATACCCGTTTATTACCTAAAGGAGAAGCGAGTAACAGTTGCCGTAAGTTTTCTGCAAAGACCCGGATAGCCTCGCTATCTGCTTTCTGTTTGGATAAGGTCATATATTCGGCTTCGATGGACGGAAACAACAATCTTTTGTAGCCGTCTTTCATCGCCAGCCAGACTTGCCGGGCACTCTCATTGTCTCCTTTTATAAAAATCCGCTCTAAATTCTCTAAGGCGTTCTCTTCGTCGATGCTTAAAGAAACTTTGAGAATCCCTTCTGCTTCTCCACGACGGATAGCTAATATCCGGTGAGAAGGGCAACGTTTCAGACTTTCCTGGAAATTGAAATAATCGGTATATTTTTCACCTTCCTGCTCTTTGCCTTTTACTACTTTGGCCGTGATAACCGCCTCCCGTTCCAACAGACGGCGAACCCGGTTACGTGCCGCTTCGCTCTCGTTTACCCATTCGGCCATGATATCCCTGGCTCCCTGTAAAGCCTCTTCTGTATCCTGTATCTCACCTTTTACAAAACGGGCTGCTTTGACCACGATATCCCCATTTTCCTGCCGCATCAAAAGAGCAGCCAGCGGTTCCAACCCCTTCGCTTTGGCCTTCGATGCCCGGGTTTGCTTTTTAGGTTTAAAGGGTAGATAGATATCTTCCAATATCCGGATATCCTGACATTCCCGGATCTGTTTTTCTAAAGCGGGAGTCAATTTTTCCTGTTCCCGGATCGTATCTAAAACAGCATTTTTCCTTTTTTCGAGTTCCTGAAACTGAGTATATAAAGTTTTGATTTCCCCGATTCGTACTTCATCCATATTACCGGTTTTCTCTTTACGATACCGGGCAATAAAAGGAATCGTAGCTCCTTCTGCAAATAAATCGAGTAGGTTACGTACCGCCCGGTTCTCTCCTCCGGTCTTTCCTACGATAAACACAACGGGATCTATATAATATTCCATATCTGTTTATTTTTGTTCTTTAACAATCAACATATTTTTTCGTGAACGGATTGCTGAAGAACTTCTGATGACAGCAAAGATACAGAAACAATAACCAAAATGAAAAGTTCATAGAAAAGAAAACCATACAGGGAAAATTTCAATGCTCTGATCAGGCAGAGACTGTAGCTAAATTAAAAGCCAACCAACAGGAACCGGGTATGACCCAAATACGACCCAAGCACGGCAACTGATTGAATTTATGGGCGATGACTATATGAGTGTAAAAGGGGTGATGGCACTATTGAACGTCTGTATCCTGACCAGCCAAACACCCTGAACAAAAATACCGCCTGACGGAAGCTGCCAGGAAATGGAAAGCGAATGAACAATAAGTGTACAGGGCAACTGAATGCCGTTGATCCGGTAATCCTGTGGGGGAATTTGCTGCCGACGGTTGTAGGCTGAAAATGCTGTGTATTCGGGGGGAAGTAACAGGAAAAGGCTGCACCGTAAGACAGGATTACGGCACAGCCTCTTTCAAGGTTTTATTATAAATGTGGACACCTCTGTTATTGTTCGTCCTTCACGCCGCGGACGTAGCCGTTGTCGAGATCTCCTGTTCCAGTCGCTCCGATAGAGCCAGAGCCTTCCGCAGCATTGAAACGGAAACCGCCGTTCTTATTCGGTAAAGTACCATCCCCACCTGTTTCTGTAGATCTACGGCTGAAACTGGTAAAACTCAGGTACATGGCTTTTCCTCCACCATTGTCTGTTAGACCAGCTCCAGGATAGGATTTCCACGCATCGTCAGGCAGGCGGGTTTGCATAATCAGCAGTTCGCGCAGATTGGGTATGCGGTATCCCGATGGCGTGATTGTCATAGTCTGATACTCCGACCAGTCTCGCCAGTTGCGCCAACGAAACGCAGGAATACTCCACGTTCTCTCCCGCCCCGCATTCTCAAAATCCTGATCCCTTGTCGCCACGCGGAATTTGGCATACGGGCGGTTGTAGGGCGAGAGGTCGTTATGCTGAGGCAGGTTGCCGGTCTCGATACTCTGGCGGCGTGCCTTGGGGCTGAGGTTGGAGCAGTCTATTACGTAGGTGCCGTCAGCTTCAGCAGCAGTAACCCGGGGGATGAGTGCTACAGGTTCACTCTCCGGTGCGTCAAGGCCGATGCCGAGGTTGCGCACGCAGCGGTAGGTGAATTTGTTGCCTAACTCTGGCCTTTCCATGCCACTGGTTGCTCCCAGAGCAACACATTCTTCGGCATATAATCCCCACGCCACGTTATTACCGCCCTGTCCTCCGTCGTAGGCAGTGCTGGTCGTATAATGCCAGTAAGTTTGCCCGTCGCGGTCGTCGGGATTAGTGGGATAGAGGTGAGAGGCGTCGTCCAGGGCACTCTCACCGATGTAGAAGTCCACGAGCTGGTCTTTGGCAGCCAGGTACCAGCGGATTTCCTCCGGATCAACAATGTTGTCACCGTCAAGGTCACGGTTACGTGTCAGCACGGCATGCAATGCATCATTGATTTTCAGCTTATATCTGTCTTCAGGATTAGTACTCCATACATCTAAGACATCCGTCCATTGCAGTACAGTTTGGTAGTTTGACCCGAGCAGGCATTGCAGGGTGTTGAGACGGCCGTTGCCGGACGATTTACCCCGGCTCACGTCACCTACGTCCACCAGATCTCCCTCCATGCTGCTCTCCAGTCCCCAGCAGGTGGGTAACTCGCTCTCGCTCTTATCCACGTTGTACACCGTGCGGATGGATTTCTGCCTGAAAGTCTGTATGGCGGTCATCGTGCTCGATGCCCCGTCGGGGCTGTAGTGGGCATTGTCCCCGTCGATGATGTAGAGCAGACGGTCTTCGGCCCCCACGTATTCCCGCCATTTTTTCAGCTGATAGTTGTTGCCGGCACTGTAATCATGGTCCCACGGGTGGCGCACATACACGTATTCGTCGATAAAGGCGGTGATGGTTACGGTTCCGGATGTAAGCCCCTTGTCGTAGTCATCCCTCAGCCGTTGGAGGAGCTGGTGCACGTCGAGCAGGCGGGCGTTGGGATAGCCGGAATGGCCGTCATAGCCCGATTTCTCTCCTCCGCCTGGCAGGCCCTTGTAGTTCTGATCGCCGGGATACTTTACATATTCGTTATTGCCCCGCCCATAGTCTTCATTAATGGCAAACTTGATCCAGCGGTAGTCGCTGATGCCACTTCCCGTGGAAGATTCGCCCGTGCCGGACGATGTGCCCGGAGGGTTGGCATCCGTAAAGTCCCCCTTATATACCGCCTTGTCATACGGGGTCTGCACGCCCCAGGTCAGGCGCGGCACCTGTGCGCGGTTCAGGGTGATCAGTACACGGTCGTAGTGGGCGTCCAGTTCGTGCGGCTTAATTTCGCTCACGATCACGTTGCCCTCGTAGCCGGGGCGGGATTCTTTTTTCTCGGTCACCTCCACCTCGATGTCGTTCACGCCGCGGATCGTGACGGTGTAGATGTAGTGCGTATTGCGGCGGGTGTCGTAATCGTCAGGGTCTTGATTGGCATAACCCAGATGGACTGTAAACTTCACGTCGGCATTGACCGTATTGCCACCCTGTTCTTCATACGACAGCGTGCCCGACATTTCCACGTAAGCGGCGTTTGCAGGTGCGTAGGTGAAAGCGCCGTTTTCGTATTCCTGTCCCGGCTTATTACTAAAATCATCACCCGGTTTCGACTCCGCCTTATCCCGCTTTTCGCGCAGGGCGTACCGTGCCGCTGCGTCCGTCACTCCGGTTTCTCCGGAAATCTTCCTTGCGGGGGTCTTGCGGCTTTCCGGCATGTAAAACACGAAAGCGCAACTATCCAATAAATACTCTCCGTCGCGTCCTATAGTCTCGAACGGCATTTCCGGCGATTCAAAGTAGGTACACCCGTCACCGTCGGCATCGCCTGTCTCCCGGGGCAGCACCAGCGACTGCGCGGGCACGTTCACCACCCGCCAGCCTTTGGGGCGGAAGTCGAACTTGTCCCAATTTTTGTCAGCGGGAACTTCAGTCTTCACGATAAACTCCACCTTGGCGTCCAGGCGTTCCAGCTTCAGCGTACACTCGAACGAAGCTATCCCGCCACTCTCGCTTCCGGGGATATTGAATACGTCATTGCCAGATCCGTCTACAGCATAGCCCGACATGATGAATTGCGACGACCGTTCCAGAGTCTGCTGGTCGAGCTTTGCCATAAGGGCCTCCAGTTCTGCTTTCGTCTTCACTTCCTTCAGCGCGTCCAGGGAGAGCTGGTAGGTAGAGTTGACGCCAGTCTCGGAGAAGTTTGCAATGCCGGCAATCTGCGCATTGTTTTTCGATCTGGCTGTAAGGACAACACCATTGGCAGGAACGTTGTGATATTCTCTTGACCCTTCGCATACGTCTCCGTTTTCGTCGAATACGAATACATAGAGATTGGTCACCCGTTTCTCGTTGGCCGCATCCTGTGCGGCACGCGTTTCTATGCGGTTATCCCCGGAAGCTACCTTCAGCACAATCTGTGCCGGGAGACCCTCCTGCACACGGGGACCTCCTCCCACAATCTCCTCGTCGGCACACGAAAACAACGCTACCGACAGCGTCGCCACCGACAACAGGCGGCTCATTCTTCTTAATCTTATCTTCATAACTTTGAATAACATACCGGTTTGTTTAATTGAACGGCGGAACGGTGATTTCTTTCTTGCCCCAATCCACCACCTCATATTTCAGGATCAGGCGGGCATCTACGCTCAGCGTGGCACGGATGTTTACCTGTGTATTACGGGCGATGGATTTCAGTGCACCCTCGGCGATGAAAGCCTTTTGGGGATAGGTCCCTTTCGCCAGCGTGGCGAACCCGATGGTATAGGGCGAGTCCGTCATTTCCGGCAGCCAGGCGTAGGAAGGATAGATGTAGCATACCAGCATCTTTTCGCCGTATGCGGGGATTTTGATGTAATCCGCCTCCGTTTCATAGGGATAGCTCTTGGCTTCGTACGCAGTACTGCCGGGCACATCCAGCGACTGTTCGCCGAAAAGATAGAGCCTGTCGCCGAAGAAAGTGCCGAAATTTACCGCATTGATGTTGATCTCGGAATCCAGATCGTTATTCATGCTGATATTGAGCTTGGCCACGCAGCGCACTAATTGTGCTTCGAGAGGTTCCCCGGGAGTACCTGTCGGGGAGCCTGATTTTACCTCGTAGTCGCGTACAATCCAGCTCATGGGCAGTCCCTTATCTATATTCACTTCGGAGAACCGTTTCGGGAAATACGTACGATCAGGGTCTTCCAGCAAAGCCTTCTTTGATGTCCGGCCCGGTACGTCTACAAGCTCAAACTCCTCCGTATCGTAATCCTTACCCAAGGCAGCCTCGTTGGCCAGGACACAGAAAGTCACCTTGCCCACGGGCACATTTTCTATCGTCACCGTTTGGGCGGCAAGTTCTTCCGGCGTGAGTTTGTGGTTTACGGCAATTTTGTTACCGTCCGTCACCACCAGCACGCGCAGGGTGTTTATCCGGTTTTCCAGCGTGGCGTACTCATCCTCCGTACCGTCGGTGCGCGTACCGACGGCTCCGGCCACCGACATGCGCAGGGTGACGGAGGTGGTTTCTCCGTCCACAGGCCAGGGTGCCGCACTGTCACTGGCACATCCCGCCAGCAGGAACGGCAGGCACACCGCTGCCAGGTACAGGGCAAGCCATCCGGCAAGATATGATTTCAGTTCTCTTTTCATAGCTTCGTCTGTTTTTTATTCTTGGTTGGTCGTTTCATCCGGTCCCCACGACACTTCGGTGTCCTTCGTATCCCAGGGCTTCACCTTCCACGTGAGGGTAAGCGAGGATGCCGAGACGGTCAGGGTGTAACTGTACTGCTGGGCCGCATCCCAGTGGGGTATCTCCGTCGTGGCGAGTTCTACCTCAGCTGTGCGGTCGTCCCCCGTGTCGCCCTTGAGACGGTAGGCCATGTTGATGACAGCATCTGTCAGGTCGGCAGCGGTATGGGGAGGCAACAGCACATCCTGTAGCATGGTTATGGTGTTGCCGCCGGACACCGTAATATTCCCGTCGGCTTTGGTCAGCCGGCTGTCCCCGTCGGTGGTCTTTTCGCCACCGCTCCACGAGGGAGTGCCCGATGCCGGACAGGTAAGGTTGGCCTTCCAGGTCACGCCGTTCACCTTGAAGGCTGTGACCGTAGCCTCGCATCCCACGGCTTTTACCGCAAAGCTGAGCCGCGCCAGCTGGTGGGCGAAAGTGAAGGTCACGGGACCGGGGTCCTTCGTCAGCACATCCGGAGTTTGGACTGTCTGCTGTGCTGTCATCAAGTCGGTGCCGTGCGTGGCGTCGAAGTTGGTAATGGTGATTGTGCCGTTCACCGCACATGCCGCATTTACGCCCGTGCCCAGCTTGTCTGTTGAGGGATAGAGGGCGTAGAAGCGGTAATCGAGGCCGGGATGCCAGTAGCGGGTGTCCTCGTAGCCCCAGCCCGGATTGGCAGCCGACCAGAAAACGCGCTTATTGTTGAATACTGTCCCGCTCTCCGTGCCGCCCGCGTTTGCGTACCATCCCCATACGGAGAAAGCGTTTTCTTCCTTCTGCATGTCCCCCGCGTTATCGATGGCCGAACGGGTAAGCGCGGGGGTTCCGAAACTGATCGTCCGCGTGTCCGTAACCTCCTCTTCCGGACCCGGAGTCTCCGCACAGGAGGAAAACATCAGCGCCGCCGCAACCAGCAACAACACGCCCCTGATCGTGTTATTTCTCTTATTCATACCTTATGTCCGTTTTTTTTAATTTGTTTTCTCATTGTGACCGGGAAGGGAACATTCAACCCCGCCCGGCCCGGGTAGTTTAATTTGCAAAATCTACGTCAACTGGAGTATTGTCCGTTCCCCAGGAATCGACAGTAGCGCTAAAGTCAATTGCATAACGATCGTCTCCGGGTAAGGTCGTCTCGCTTAATTTTACCTTATAAGTATAAATATTATTGGAATTCCATGTTGCCTGAGCTGTTGCAATCGTTTTAGTCAATGTTTGAGCGGAACCCACATTTTCCCAGTCAGTTCCATTGTGTTCCTGCAACTGTACAGTGAAAGAGAGTTTGACTCCGCTATCAGGTGTCTGCGGAATGACATAAAAAGTCTGTCCCACTTCTTCTACCGACGTTTCTCCGGTTATGGATTTATCGGTTACAGTATAAGAGGTAGAAGTAGAGAAGGTAACGTCAGCAGAACCCTCTGCTGCTTTAGTCCAGGTCCAGCCATTATTATATTTGTAAACACCCTTACTAAAGATGCCTGAACCTGTACTCGTATTTGCACCTGCCAACGTAAGATTAGTAATCACAAGCTGTGTTTCCTTACCGAAATTACTATTTTTCTCGAACAGGATACGTATTTTGGAAAGGATATGACCAAGGTTGAATGCAACGGTACTCACACTGCTTAAATCCTCCAAAGTGGTCTTAGTCGCCTCACCATAAACAAGATCGTACTGGTTAGCGGTAGCGTTATCTACGGTAGCGGTCAACTCCATGTGGCCGTCGCTATAACCAAAATTGGCGGAAAGATTGGCTCCCGCTCCCGGACTGATGGCTGCGAACTTATAGGTACGGTTTTTAAACCAATACTTGGTGTTGTCATACTTCCAGGGGTCAGATGCTGAGCTTCTGTAAACCTTATCACCGGCAAACAGATTCTGGCTTTCATTTGAACCTCCGTAGACATAAAAATCAAGCAACTTATTGGTTACCGTACCTTCATCATTCGTTACGGCACGTGTGGATTTGTTCACGAACGTCTCGAAACCGATAGCCTGGCTGTCATTGACGTCCACTACTTCACTTTTACTACAGCTTGCAAGAGTCGCTGTGACTGCTCCAAGCAAAATAAGACTTCTTTTCATAAAATTGAGTATTAAAAATGGAATATTATGGTTTTAAAAACAGCATTGTTTTTCTGAATATGCCTTTGTAAGCGGACTAGACCGGCAGTTCGTATTCGTGTCTGTCGCCCCAGTCGCCGACCTCCACATCAAAACCCGAACCTCCGGACTCACCGTCTTCGTCGGACACTTCCAGCCCCGTGATGACGATCACTCCGCCGCGTGGCTGCGCTTTCACCTGTTCGGTGATGTCCACCATGAACGGCGGGAGGTATTTCCCGTTTTTCAGGCGCACTTCGAGCTGCAGGGTGTAGTTGCGGTCAGTAGCCCGGGTATATCCGTCGCCCGGCCAGTCGGGGATGCCGAACGAACGTACCTGCGCCCACGAGCCCCAGTCGCAGACGGTGGCATCGAAGAACACCGTGGCTGCCCCGCTGCCCGTGTGCCCGTCCTGCAGGTAGACGCTCTCGGCCATACCCGCCAGTGCTCCGCGGGCCAGCGCCACGTATTGGGCTCCGTGGCTGAACTCACAACGTACCACGTAGGTGTAGACCAGCGGGCGCAGTTCCACGGGCAGGCTCACCGCCTCGTAGCCGGGCTTCGCCTCGTATTCCCCGAGGTAACTGCCGTAGAGCATATCGGGCTGCCCTACAGTGCGTTCGTCCTTGTGCAGTTCGCTGAATCCGGCTCGGGTACGGGTGCGCGTGGTGGCGGTTGCCGTGGCCGAAGAAGTCAGGTCGTTGAACACGATGTATTCCGTATTGTTGTTGTAAAACAGGATGGAGTGTCTGCCTTCGGTCATGGCCAGCCGTCCGCCCTCCGCAGCCAGGTTGCGCTCGTCATGCCTGTTACCGTCCGGATCATATACTACGGCGCGTATACCCCCGGGTACTTCGGGACGCAGGTCGTCGTACGTCATCCAGCTGTTCCATCCCCTGCCTTCCCAGGTATTTTTCCATCCCCTGCCGTGGTCGCGTTCCCATTCCCGCTCCCAGGTGGCAGTCACATCCACCTTAACGGAGTAGGCATGTTCGTCGTGGTTGTAGCAAAGCTCTTTACGGCAGCCTGAGGACAGTGTCACCAGGCCTGAGAGCACAAGGCCCGTTACTGCATGCCATAATATCGTTCTTCTCATTGTGCGCCTCCTTTCTTCCTGTTAATATCCTGCAAATGCCATACGAGCGCCAGTTTCAGTTTCAGCGGACCGAAATAGTCCACACGTTTGGTCTGTAGGTAAACATAGTGCGTGCCGCCCATGTGGGGCACGGGTTCGTATTCCTCATACTTACTGTGCAGGTAGCCTAGTCCGAGGCCCGCTTCCAGCGAGAGCCGACGGGCAATGGGGAACATGTAGCCGTAGCTGAGCCCTGCTATTTCGGCCTCACCCTGGTAACCGTTCTCCTTGTTCTCAAGGTCGAACCACGAGAAGCCGCCGAACAGGCCCAGGTAATGCCCGTGCCAGGGGTTGTTTTTCTGCTGTCCGAACCACCAGCGCACTTCCGGGCTGATGGTGGCCAGCTGATAATACTTGTGTTTGCCGTCGTTCTTCCACCATGCTATTTCCCCTTCGAGATTGACCGTCCAGCGGTCATTGAAGCGGTATTCCGCCTCCAGCGATGGCATGAGCAGGGCATCGTAGAGCAGATTGGTCTTGATCACCAGGTTTTGGGCGAGTGCTTCCCGCAATTTCCCGGAAGCCTTCGGCGAGGTTACCGGGGAGGTCTCCGCCGGAGTGTCCGCTCCCGGTCCGGCAGATATCAGCGCCGCTGTGTTGCGAAACCCGGCTGTCTCTGTCTCTTCCTTTTCCGCAAGAGCGGAATCCGTGGGAGCAGTACCGGTAGTAACCTTGTCTATAGAAGGGGCGGATTTTCGGTAGCAGATGGTCGAAAGACTGGAACGCACTTCCGGGAAAATGTTTTCCATCATATAATTATAGGGCTGTCCGCCACGCAGGTCCATCAGCTGTTTCTTGCGTCCGTCCACGATTTTGCCATGGGAGTCGCGAATCCACACGGGAGTATTGTCGAGGATGTGTAGCACTTCGTCCTTATAAAGCATATCGGATACTGCCACCAACTGCCGTAGTACGCCCCAGCCGATGCCTTCGCCGCGAACGCTCACCAGCTCCCCGGGAATCTGTGCGTGGCGCACAAGCCAGGATTTCAGCGAGTCGGCACGGCGGCCGGCAAGCAGCTCGTTGTAGCGGGTCACCCCGTCGGGCGATGTCCACGAGCAGATTACGACACGTTCCAGACGGGCCGACTCCTGTTCCCTGCGCAGGGTACGGATAAACCGTTCCAATTCGGAACGGTTGTTGTGGTAATCGGGATCCACCCCCCGGTATCCCCGGCGGTAATGGATGCGGACTGAGTCGGACACCTCCTGGGACCAAACCCCCGTGCCCGCCAAAACAAACAGCAGCCCTATGAATAGAATCTTCTTCATGCGATGTTTATTCCGGTATTATTGTTTTTGGTTTTCTATGATCGGTGTATATACAAACGGTTCCGGCTGCATACGGGCATGGCCTATCCATAGGCCACATACCGCCGGAAGGTATAGTATACCGCACTCTCCGCAGGAAAAGGCGGTGGCAATGATAACAAATAACGAAAACCGAAAAAGACCGGAAAAAGTATGAAATCCAGCGAAAAAACGCTCTCTTAACTCTTTGAAAATTAAAGAATAATCTATATCTTAACGCGCGATACCAGAGAGAGAGAGAGAGAGAGAGTATAAAAAATTTCATAACCTCCAAATTCTCAGTGTATTTTTTTTGCAAAAAACCGATAACTAAAGAAAACCACAGCATACTATACCTGTATTCACTTCTACTGAAGCGAATATGTCCCGGTAAACCGGAACCCGCTGACAAGCCGTATACTATGGCATTCCTGTTGGTGTGCATTAAATATTTTACTATTTAACAGTATTCTTCTTGTGACTGATTACAAAGATAATTTTTATTGCAAAAACATGTAAAATTTATTACATAAAATTTGTATGTCTGGTATTTATTTTTAATAAATCCGATTTG
>ENA-OROH01002017-OROH01002017.1-human-gut-metagenome-genome-assembly--contig:-NODE-2017-length-16807-cov-3.212333_pt1 | contig 16807 bp, 13 predicted proteins | sample MGYA00242125_ERZ509042 | MGnify/ENA primary metagenome ERZ509042 (study PRJEB26280, sample SAMEA2338738) | human gut metagenome | biome: human gut; feature: human-associated habitat; material: faeces... | reverse complement strand
CAGTGTCGAAAATACTTGGCGGGTGACTGCCCGGGAAGATAGAGCGGTGCCAACACGGAGCGACTCGATTATTTGAGTCGCTTTTTTGTTATGTATAGAAACTTTTCACCTTCCTCACTGTGAATAGTTGAAAAAAGAGCACTCCTTGCAGTATAATGGAAGAAAGATAAGGAGGGTTTTATCATGGAAATGATGATTGGTGAGAAATGGTGCAAAATAGAAATCTATAATGAATATCTCAAGAAAATTCCAAGCCTGCTCTGTCAGATCAACACGGTAGAGAAAATGCAGGAAAAGGCAGAAATAGAGCTTTCCATGCTGGAATCGATTCCGGAAGATGAAAGTAAAAAACAGTATCGTGCTCGTCTGCTTTCTACAAAAGATCAGTGCCAGCAGCGTCTAAAGGATATGTGCGAAGAACTGCGTTTGGTTCAAACTCTTAAGGAGCAGTTGGAACAGGAATTGGATATTCTGCGTACAAAATAAATATAAAGGAAAACGGAGGATACAAATTGTATCCTCCGTTTTATCGTGCAAAAGAATAATCTAAGTAAGATTATCTTTCTTCTTTCATTTTAGCAAATCACTCGCTGCAGTAAACTGGGCGATCTTCTCTTGGTCTGAAAGGAACTTTTGCTTCTTTGCCGCAACCAGCGCAAACAGCTGTGAACATTTCTCTCTCAGCTTTTTTGTCAGCTTTGCGAGCATCTCTGCAAGCTTTGCATCTCTGTGGCTCGTTCTGGAAACCTTTTTCAGCGTAGAATTCCTGCTCACCAGCGGTGAAAACGAATTCAGCTCCACATTCTTTGCATACTAATGTTTTGTCTTCGTACATAGTTTTATACCTCGCTTCATATATTCGCCCAAAGACCGAATGGGAGAGATCGGATCGCTCTGCTGTGAGTCAAGGGGCATATTTGCAACCGCTTTGCGGTTGATCAACCGGAAAAGGGACTAATCCTGCTGGCTGTCCCGAAGCTTTCGTCGAACTCGTTGCAGGGCATTGTCAACAGCTTTGGTTGTGCAGTGAAGAAGCTTTGCCATCTCTTCATAAGAATGGCCGCTGAGGTACAATGTTAAGGTTTCCTGTTCTAATCCAGACAAAAGAGTTTTGATTTTTTCCTGCCTGATCTGTGCTTCCTCCCGACGAAGATACATCTCCAGCGGGTCGGATTCTCCCTGAGACAAAATTTCTTGATAAGAAGTGTTTAGAGAGTCAATCGGCAGATAATCATTAAGAGGCAGGTGCTTTTTGGAAAGAAGATCGTTTAGGCAGGATACCATCCGTGAATGAATACACAGATTGGCATAGGTTCGAAACGAAGCACTGCGTCCGGCATCATAGTTTTTCACCGCAGTGAAAAGTCCAATCAGCCCTTCCTGAACAAAATCATCCTGTTCCAAACCCACAAAAGAATAGCGTGCAGCTCGGTTTTTTATCAGTGGTAAAAAACGAGTGATCAGCTGAGCCAAAGCATCGGTGTCCCCATTTTTGGCACGCTGCACAAGCGCTTGGTCCGGGCAGTTGCCCATTGTGTTTTCTTTTGCCATAAACGTTTCTCCTGAAAGCAAAAATGCCACTTCTCCATTATATAGTACGGAAATGTTTATGTCAATTGATTTTACAGCTATCTGAAAATTTTCTTTTCTCCAAAAAGCCGGAAATTACGCCATTTTTGGACAAAATGAATATCTGAACTTCCTTTTTTAGACAAAGTAACGAAAGCATTTTTTTCGCATCGAAAAAATTTATTGCCACTGGATTTGATTTCTTTTTTGCGCCTATGGTATAATAAAAAATAAGTGTTGAGAGTGAGGATGGAAGGTCAATTTTTTTCGCTTTTTTGGCGGAATTTTGTTGACAAAAAAATAACGAAACAGTATACTAGAAACAAGATTGTTAAAGAGTTGACAATCGAACAGGAGTTGGAACTTATGAAAAAAGTAGAGGTTAAAGTTTGTGTCTGTACAGCATGTGTTATGAACGGTTCCGTTGAGATCATGGAGTCGGTAGAAAGCCTGCGCCATCTGCGGGAACAGATGGAAGATGGTGACATGATTCAGGGAAAACGCGAATTGATTGTTACTACCGATAAATGCCTTGGAGGAGTTTCGCATGAAGCAGATTCCCCAATGGTGGAAGTAAATGGAAAAGTTTTTACTAAAGCAGATTCTGAATCGGTAATGTCTTATATTATCGATTGTTTTAAAGAAGAGGAATAACAATTCAGATAGTCCGGCGTACAGCATACCAGGTTTTGTAAAATGCCTTTTTAAGGCAGTAAGATAGAGAAGTTACAGGATGTATAACGGGAGGAAGTACAGATGAGAGGTATTACAACACCGGTTACGAAAATCAGAAGACAGGTATTCACCGAGATTGCCCGTCTTGCCTATGAGGATGGGGACTATTCCAGAATCGAAGAGATCCCATACGCGATTATCCCGGGAGAATCGGCAAGTTATCGAGACAGCGTCTTTAAGGAGCGTGCAATTGTAGGTGAGCGCCTTCGACTGGCAGTAGGATTGCCGCTGCGTCCAGTTGACCAGCATGCACCAGTTTCTCAGGGAATCAATGACAGCGCAATTGCGGACATGTTCTATGAACCGCCGCTGATCAACGTAATTTCCTTTGCCTGCAATGCCTGCGAGGAAACCAGCTATACTGTTACAGATCTTTGCCGCAGCTGTATTGCACATCCGTGCACCGCAGTTTGCCCAGTCAAGGCAGTTTCGATCGTAAACGGTCGTTCGTTTATCGACAAATCAAAATGTGTCAAATGCGGAAGATGTGCTCAGGCTTGCCCATATACTGCAATCGTAAAGAGTGAACGTCCATGTGCAGCAGCTTGTGGTGTCAACGCGATTGAAAGCGATGAATATGGCAGAGCAAAGATCAACTACGATAAATGCGTTTCCTGTGGTCAGTGCCTTGTCAGCTGTCCATTCAGCGCGATTGCGGATAAATCCCAGATTTTCCAGCTGATTCAGGCAATCAAGCGCGGTGACGAAGTTATCGCAGAGGTTGCACCAGCATTTGTTGGACAGTTTGGTCCGCTCGCTTCTCCGGAAAAGGTTCGTGCAGCTCTGCGTAAGATTGGCTTTGAGCATATCTACGAGGTTGCCCGTGGTGCTGATATCGGTGCAGTGGAAGAAGCAGAGGAATATATTAAAAATGTTCCGACCGGTAAGCTTCCATTTTTGGCAACATCCTGCTGTCCATCCTGGATTATGATGGCAAAACAGCAGTTCCCGGAAATTGCACACTGTATTTCCGACTCGATGACCCCGATGGTAGCGACAGCACGTATCATCAAGGAAAAACATCCAAATGCCCGTGTAGTATTCATTGGACCATGTGCTTCCAAAAAACTGGAGGCAATGCGCGCAGATATCCGCAGTGATGTCGACTTTGTTATTACTTTTGAGGAATTGATGGGAATTTTCCAGGCAAATGGTATTGAATTCTCTGATCTTCAGGACGATACCGGATTCAATCACGGAGCAACTTCTTCGGGACGCGGATATGGTATTGCAGGTGGTGTAGCGAAAGCAGTTGCTGACTGTATCCATGAGCTTGCACCAGATCTGGAAGTTAAGACAGACCATGCAGAAGGTCTGGTAGAATGTAAGAAGATGCTGACCCTTGCAAAACTGGGCAAGAGGGATGGTTATCTGCTGGAGGGCATGGCTTGTCCGGGCGGATGTGTCGGCGGTGCAGGAACGCTCACCAGTATCCCGAAAGCAATCAAGGCAGGACAGGATTTTGCTGCACAGAGTGAATTCAAGATTTCCACTCAGGATGAAACTGTATTCGAAAAGCTGGGTAAATACACTAAGAAGTAAGTAGAAATTTCAGTAGAGCTCGACCAAAAGTTTTTGGTCGAGCTTTTTTCAAAAAGCTCGTAGTGTCCAGAAGCAACGCCTTTGGTCGCTCGTCACAACGAGCGAAAAGCTCGAGTTGGACTTGTTCAACTCATATCGTCAAGGCGCCTTTGCGGGTGAATTTTTCAATCCAAATATTGGAGTGAAAAAGAGGGGGTTTTGTAAGAGAAAAGCTCCCTTGACAGACAAACGACATGCACTTTCCAAAAAAACCTCCCACTGGGAGGTTTTTTGCTGTCTGTGCTGGATTTGCCGATTATAGATAAATAAGTTTTGTTGAAAGTCAGTAAAAATAAAAACAGCATAAGTTAAATGTAAGTTTCTGCCGTCAAAAATCATCCACTGGATAATTTTTGATTTCACTCTTTGTTTTCAATCGGCTCTTGAAACCCTTTTCACTTGCAAAAGGGTTTCAAACTTCCGAAAATGCGCTTGAACGATAAGAGTTGAACAAGTTCAACTCAAGTATTTCGCACTCTGCGGAGTGCGCCCAAAGGCTCTGCCTCTGGACACCGCGAACTTTTTGAAAAAAGTTCGATCAAAAACTTCTGTTTATTTTCGCCGTCAGGCAACACTATATAACTACACAAAGGAGGTCCTATCATGAACCATCTCGATCAGAGCCGCGCACCGATCTACGAGGCTCTCGAAAATTTTCGAAAAATGAGGGTTGTTCCCTTCGATGTTCCCGGTCATAAGCGGGGACGCGGAAACCCTGAACTTGTCGCGCTGCTCGGCGAAAAATGCGTTGGCATGGACGTAAACTCCATGAAGCCGCTGGATAACCTCTGTCATCCGATTTCGGTTATCCGGGAAGCCGAAGAACTGACCGCTGAAGCCTTCGGCGCTGCTCACGCTTTTCTGATGGTTGGAGGAACCACCTCCGCGGTGCAGGCGATGATTCTCTCGGTAGCAAAACGCGGCGATAAGATCATTCTTCCCCGCAACGTACACCGCAGTGTAATGGGAGCAATGGTGCTGTGCGGCGCAGTTCCAGTTTATGTAAATCCGGAATGTGACTCCCGACTTGGAATCCCCCTTGGCATGAAGGTTTCCGAAGTGGAAAAAGCCATCAAAGCAAACCCTGATGCGAAGGCGATTCTGGTCAATAACCCGACCTATTACGGTATCTGTTCCGACCTGCGCTCCATCGTGAAGCTTGCTCACCAGCATGGAATGCTCTGCCTTGCCGATGAGGCACACGGCACCCATCTTTACTTTGGCGAAAATCTTCCAATCTCCGCCATGGCAGCAGGTGCAGATATGGCAGCGGTTTCGATGCACAAATCCGGCGGCAGCCTGACCCAGAGCTCGGTTCTGCTCACCGGTCCTGCCATGAATGAGGGCTATGTTCGCCAGATCATCAACCTCACCCAGACCACCAGCGGCTCTTATCTGCTGCTCTCCAGCTTAGATATTTCCCGCCGCAACCTTGCTTTGCGCGGCAAGGAAGCTTTTGCCGGTGTAGTGGAAATGGCAGAATATGCCCGCCGCGAAATCAATAATATCGGCGGATACTATGCTTATTCTCGAGAACTCATCAACGGCGACAGCATCTATGATTTTGACGTCACAAAGCTCGCGGTCAATACACTCGACATCGGCCTTGCCGGTATCGAGGTCTATGACCTGCTTCGTGATGAGTACGACATCCAGATTGAATTTGGAGATCTGGGAAATCTGCTGGCTTATCTGTCCATCGGCGACCGTCAGCGCGACATCGAGCGTCTGGTAGGCGCACTCTCTGAGGTTCGCCGCCGCTTTGGCAAGAAGGACAAAGCAAACCTGATAAAACAAGAATACATCGATCCTCAGGTTGCGGTTTCCCCACAGGATGCATTTTATGCAGACAAAGAGTCCCTGCCGCTGCGGGAAACCGAAGGCAGAGTGTGCAGCGAATTTGTTATGTGCTATCCGCCGGGAATTCCGATTTTGGCTCCGGGCGAACGCATCACCGGACCAATCCTTGACTATATCGAATACGCAAAAGAAAAGGGCTGCTCAATGACCGGACCGGAAGATCCCGATATTCTGCGCCTGAATGTTCTGAAAGGAGTTTAAGACAAGATGGAATTTTGGTTTTCTGAATTGCAGACACCGAATGTAAAACTCTCCATTCGTGTGGACCGTCAGCTTTACAGCGGAAAAAGTGAGTTTCAGCGCATCGATGTCTTTGAATCTCCTGAATTTGGACGATTCCTCACCCTCGACGGCTACATGATGCTGACCGAGAAGGATGAGTTTATCTATCACGAAATGATTACCCACGTTCCGATGGCGGTTCATCCCAACGTCAAAAAGGTACTGGTCATCGGTGCTGGAGACGGCGGCGTTGTTCGGGAACTGACCCGCTATCAGGAAATTGAACAGATCGATCTAGTTGAGATCGACGAGCTGGTCGTTGAGGTATGCAAAAAATATCTCCCACAGACTGCCTGCCGCTTCGATGATCCAAGGGTACACATCCACTATGAGGACGGACTGAAATTTGTCCGCACCTGTGAGGATGAATATGATCTGATCATCGTCGATTCCACCGATCCGTTCGGTCCGGGTGAAGGACTGTTCACCCGCGAATTTTACGGCAACTGCTACAAAGCACTCAAAGAGGACGGCATCATGGTTAACCAGCATGAAAGCCCATTCTATGATGAGGATGCTACCGCCTGCCAGAGAGCGCACAAACGCATCGTCGAATCCTTCCCGATCAGCCGCGTCTATCAGGCACACATCCCGACCTATCCATCCGGACACTGGCTGTTTGGATTTGCTTCCAAGAAATATCATCCGCTCAAGGACCTCGGTGAAGCCCGCTGGAACCTGAGAGGACTTTCCTGCAAATATTATACGACTACATTACATAAGGGTGCGTTTTATCTGCCCGCTTATGTGGAGGAGCTTTTGAAAGATGTTGAATAAAAATGTAGAAGTTTTTATGGGGTGCGATACCGGATGGCACTTTGCTTCCACCGTACTGTTCGGTGCACCATTTGACGGCACCACTTCTTACCGTCCTGGAACCCGCTTTGGAAGCAGTGCAATCCGCCACGAGTCCTACGGCATTGAAAGCTACAGCCCTTATCAGGACCTTGACCTTTTCGACGGCGATGTCACCGATATCGGAGACATCGAACTGCCATTCGGCAGTTCCGAGGCGGCACTGGATGCCATCACTGACCAGACCAGACGCATCCTGCACTCCCACAAACGCCCGTTCATGCTGGGCGGCGAACACCTGGTAACCCTCGGCGCTTTCCGCGCTGTTTTTGAAAAATTCCCGGACGTCCACATCATCCACTTTGACGCTCACGCTGATCTGAGGGATGACTACCTCGGTGTCAAACTTTCCCATGCCTGCGTCCTCAGACGCTGCTGGGAACTGACCGGAAACGGAAAGATCTTCCAGTTTGGCATCCGTTCGGGCGATCGTGAGGAATTTACCTGGGGCAGAACCCACGTCAAAACAAACCGCTTTGACTTCTCCACTCTGGAAGAGGTTGTGGAACAGCTCAAAGACAAACCGGTCTACTTCACCCTCGACCTGGATGTTCTGGATCCATCGGTCTTCCCTGGAACCGGAACACCGGAACCGGGCGGTGTCAGCTTCGACGAGCTTCGCCGCGCTGTTACACTGGTTTGTTCCAAACTGCGCATCGTGGGCTGCGATGTCAACGAACTGAGCCCACACTACGATCAGAGCGGTGTGTCCACCATCGTTGCATGTAAAATTGTCAGAGAGATGCTGCTTGCATTTCAAAAATAAACTTGATCAGGAGGTCATTTATCATGGGAAAAGTTTTAATCATCGGCTGCGGCGGCGTTGCTTCCGTAGCAATCCACAAATGCTGCCAGAACAGCGAAGTTTTTGAGGAGATGTGCATTGCAAGCCGCACCAAATCCAAATGCGATGCGCTTAAGGAAAAACTCGAGGGCACTACCAAAACCAAAATCACCACTGCACAGGTTGATGCAAACAAGGTTGACGAACTGATTGCCCTGATCAACGAGGTAAAACCGGATGTTGTATTAAACCTCGCTCTACCATATCAGGATCTGACCATCATGGATGCCTGCCTTGCAACCAAGACCCACTATGTTGATACCGCAAACTATGAGCCAGAAGATACTGCAAAATTTGAGTACAGCTGGCAGTGGGCTTACCGTGAACGCTTTGAACAGGCTGGCATCACTGCACTGCTGGGCAGCGGTTTTGACCCTGGTGTTACCAGCGTATTCTCCGCTTATGCTCTCAAACATGAATTTGACGAGATCAACTACATCGACATCCTCGACTGCAACGGCGGTGACCACGGCTATCCGTTCGCAACCAACTTTAACCCTGAAATCAACATCCGCGAGGTTTCTGCAAAAGGTTCCTACTGGGAAGACGGTCACTGGGTAGAGACCGAACCAATGGAAATCAAACGTGAATATAACTTTGACGGTGTTGGTCAGAAAGATATGTACCTGCTCCACCACGAAGAGATCGAAAGCCTTGCTCTCAACATTCCTGGCATCAAACGCATCCGCTTCTTCATGACCTTCGGTCAGAGCTACCTGACCCACCTGAAATGTCTGGAAAATGTCGGTATGACCTCCATCGAGCCAATCATGTACGAAGGCAAGGAGATCATCCCGCTCCAGTTCTTAAAAGCTGTTCTGCCAGACCCATCCTCTTTAGGTCCACGCACCAAGGGCAAGACCAACATCGGCTGCATCTTCCGCGGCAAAAAAGACGGCAAGGACAAAACCTACTACCTCTACAACATCTGTGACCATGAAGAATGCTACAAAGAAGTTGGCTCCCAGGCTGTTGCTTACACCACCGGTGTTCCTGCCATGATCGGCGCTATGATGGTAATGACCGGCAAATGGAACAAACCAGGCGTTCACAACATGGAAGAGTTCGATCCAGATCCGTTCATGGATGCACTCAACAAATGGGGCCTGCCTTGGAAAGAAGACCGTGATCCGGTGCTGGTAGACTAATGGAAAAAATCTGCCTTTCTTCCTTTCCTACCCCCTATTTTCTGGTAGACGAACAAAGGCTTCGCAATAATCTTGCAGTATTACAGTCGGTGTGCTCGCGCACCGGCTGTAAAATTCTGCTGGCACAGAAAGCCTTTTCGATGTATTCGACCTACCCCATCATCCGGGAATATCTAGCGGGCACTACTGCCAGCGGCCTTTATGAGGCAAAGCTCGGTCACGATTATTTTGGCGGCGAGACTCACGTTTTCTCCCCTGCCTATCGTGAACAGGAATTTTGTGAACTCCTGAAAGTTGCCGATGACTTTGTATTCAATTCCCCAACTCAGCTTAAAAAGTATGGTCAGCGCGCCAAAGATGCCGGAAAATCAGTCGGACTGCGTGTCAACCCCGAATGTTCGACTCAGGAAGGCCATGCAATCTACGACCCATGTGCACCCGGCTCCCGACTTGGAACTACCCTTGCAAATTTTGACGAGTCGCTTCTGCCGCTGCTGGACGGTCTGCACTTCCACACCCTGTGCGAACAGAATTCGGATGACCTGAAAACTACCGCAGCTGCATTTGAAGAAAAGTTCGGCAAATATCTGGATGGATTAAAATGGATCAATTTCGGCGGCGGACATCACATTACCCGCCCTGATTACGATATCGAAACTCTTGTTTCGGTAATCGAACATTTCCGCGACACCTACGGCGTACAGGTTTATCTGGAACCCGGGGAAGCGGTGGTATACCATGCAGGATTCATGGTAACAAGTGTGCTGGAAACCCTGCACAACGGCATGGACATTGCAATCCTGGACACCTCCGCTGCCTGCCATATGCCGGATGTGCTGGAAATGCCATACCGCCCACCGCTGAAAGACAGTGGAGAAGCCGGTGAAAAGGCATACACCTATCGTCTGGGCGGACCAACCTGCCTTGCTGGCGATATCATTGGAGATTACTCCTTCGATGTTCCACTAAAAGAGGGTGATAAGCTGGTATTCGAGGACATGGCACTGTACACGATGGTCAAGACCAACACTTTTAATGGGATGCCACTTCCTTCCATCGTATGGCGGGACAAAGACGGCCAGGGCTGGCTTGTTAGACAGTTTGGGTATTCTGACTTTCTCTCCCGCCTATAAACAAGCTGTAAGTAGACAAAACAGAAGTTTTTGCTCGAGCTTTTTACAAAAAGCTCGTGGGGGTACGGGGGCAAAGCCCCTGTGACACTTAACAATAAAAAAGAAAAACGATAGAGGCAGAAAGTTCTTCTGTGGCAGTCGCACGTTAGTGCGCGGCGTAAGCCGGAACAGATTTCTGCCGTCAATACCAAATTTCGTGATAGACCCACTGATGCCTTCCGTACAGACAGCAGAAAAATCTCCCACTGGGAGGTTTTTCTGGAAAGTTCGCATCGGTTGTTCCTCAGGGGGCTTTTCTCTTACAAAAGCCCCCTCTTTTTCAATCCAAAGTTTGGATTGAAAAATTCACCCGCAAAGGCGCCTGACGATGAGAGTTGAACAAGTTCAACTCAAATGTTCCGCGCTCTGCGGAGTGCGTCAAAGGGCTTTGCCCTTTTGAAACCCACCACCTTTTGAGAAAAGAAGGGCAAATCTAAAAGATATGCCCGACGAAAACTTTTATTCTCCTACGATGCAAAAATGGATAATAAACAAACAACATAAAAACCACCGACCTGATTTAGGTCGGTGGTTTTGTTTTACCCCAATTATGCTTTTGCCGCAATCAGGCCTTCCCGATAGGCAGTCAGCAGATCTTCTAAGTCGGCAATCTGTTCCTTGAGCATCTCTCCGGTATCAGTATCCGCTACCATCAGGCGTTTGTCCAGTGTTGCTACCTGTTGGGACTGGGAATCAATATCCAGATTTTCCGAAAGTGCCGCTTCCATTCCGGAAAATGGCTGATGGGATTTTAAGCGCATTCCATGCGAATTAAAGATCAGAGTATATCCTGCGATTCCGGTTGTTTTCTGGTATGCCTTACAGAATCCTCCGTCAATTACAATCAGTCGTCCGTTTGCCTTGAGCGGATTTTCTCCCTCCATGACGTGAATCGGGGTGTGACCATTAATAATATGCGAATTTTCCGAATACAGCCCAAACTCCCGCAGCAGCATCCGGCAGACAGGCTCGGAATCCTGATAGCGGTAATATGGATTCTTCGGTTCCTTCCAGGTGCTTTCATCGCTTAAGAAGGTTCGTTCAAAGGTCTTGACCACCCTTCCGGACAACGGCGAGTTGCTGCCACACCACAGATACCACATGAAATCGAGCTCTTTCTGGGTGCGGTCATCCGAAAAATAAGCGCGGCGTGCAATCGAATCCGCATAGTCCATATAGCTCTTACCCTGATAGATGCGTCCACCAAAATGCAGCGCCTTCAGGTTGCCGTCCTCATCCAACGGAACACAGCCATGGAACAGCAAATTTCCATTAAATTTGCGGTACATACTGCCATGATTATACAGGAAGGTCACATGACGCTGGAGCTGTTCACTCTCCCGGAACAGTTTTTCCAGCTCATCCATGATTTCCCTCTCAGCAGGGTCGAGTGCATACGGGTCCATTCGGTTGATGGTAGGAAAACGCTTTTCTTTGAGCTCATGCATCACGCCATCAATCTCGATGGTTGCATCGTCAAAATTTACCTTATCAAGCAGCAGACGTTCCTGCATTCCGTAATCCGGATTGCGGCGGATGATCTGACCCTCCAGCTTAAACAGAATGATGGAAATTGCCTTTTTCGCCGCCTTATTCGGGTCTGTTTCGTCATACATCTTTTCGGCAAACAAAACCAGTGGACGCAGACTGATTCCGTAGCCCTGTTCCAGCACCGAGATATTATTGTAGGAAAGACAGTTGCGTACTACTGCGGCAATACATGCCTGACTGCCGCAGGCTGCACCCATCCACAGAATGTCGTGGTTGCCCCATTCGATGTCCAGCGAGTGATGCTGCATCAGCATGTTCAGGATCGCATCCGGGCGCTCTCCTCGGTCAAAGATGTCCCCCACAATATGCAGATGATCGACAGCAAGCCGTTTGATCAGACTGGACAGCGCAATGATAAAATCGTCGCCTTCTCCCAGTTTTAACAGGGTATCGATGATCTTCTGGTGGTAAACAAACTGATTGTTGTCCTCATCTGCCTGAGCATGCAGCAACTCATCAAGGATATAGCTGTATTCGGACGGCATTGCCTTTCTGACCTTGGAACGAGTGTATTTGGAAGAAAGCATCTTGGCAAGATCAATCAGGTTCTGCAGCACAAACCGATACCACTCCTCGGTATTTCTTCCTTCCTCATTGATTTTCTCAAGCTTTTCTTCCGGATAATAAATCAGAGTACACAGACTGGACCGTTCTCTTGGTGTCAGTGTTCCCTCAAACAACATGTCTACCTTTTCACGGATAACTCCCGCAGAGTTATTGAGGATGTGAGAAAAAGCCTCATATTCTCCGTGCAGGTCGCTCATAAAATGTTCGGTCCCCTTTGGCAGGTTCAAAATTGCCTGAAGGTTGATGATCTCGGTACAAACCTGCTGGCGGGAACGATATTTCTCGGACAACAGACGCAAGAACTTGATCCGGTCATCAGTAATATTCATTTTGGCACCTCATTTCCTGATATTTTGATATAAAATAACCGGAAGCGAGCAAAACCCGACAGGTCTTGTCACTTCCGGTATTGGTTCATTATTTATCTGCCACAGCAGTTTTTATATTTTTTGCCGCTTCCGCATGGACATGGGTCATTTCTTCCAACCTTTTTGCCCTGACGTTTGATGGTTGCCGGAGTTACGGTGCCATCCGAGCTGGTTGCAGTTGGCTGTGCTACCTGCTCACGTTTTGGAGCTTCCTGCGGCTGTGCCGAGTTTGGTTTGCGGAACGGAGCCAGCAGCAGAATCTTGACGGTTTCCTCGCGGATGCTTGCGATCATCTCGTCGAACATGTCAAAGCCTTCGATACGATACTCAACAACTGGGTCCTTCTGTCCGTAGGAGCGCAGAGAGATACCTTTCTTGAGCTCATCCATTGCGTCGATGTGATCCATCCACTTGGTATCAACCTCTTTGAGCAGAACAACACGTTCCAGCTCACGGGTGATGCTTTCGCCCAGATCTTCCTCACGTTTTGCATACAGTGCATGGACTTTTTCCTTAACTTTGTCGCCCAGCTCTTTCTTGTTGACCTTCTTGAGGTCATCGCCGGAGATCTCCAGAACATCGCCTGCAATCATACCGATAAAGTAGTTGCGGAAACCTTCCATGTTCCAGTGTTCCGGTTCCACACCTTCCGGCATGTACATCTGCATTGCAGAATCAACGGTTTCATCCATCATGGACAGGATGGAATCCTTGAGGTTTTCGCCATCCAGAACCTTGTTGCGCTGTGCATAGATGATTTCACGCTGTTTGTTCATAACATCGTCGAACTGCAGTACGTTCTTACGAATACCAAAGTTGCGTCCTTCGATCTTGCTCTGTGCGTTTTCGATGGTGCTGGTGAGGATTCTGTTTTCAATTGGCATATTCTCGTCGATCTTCAGAGAATCCATCATGTTGGTGATGCGGTCACCGCCGAACAGTCTCATCAGATCATCTTCCAGAGAGAGGTAGAAACGGGAGCAGCCAGGGTCACCCTGACGTCCGGAACGTCCGCGCAGCTGGTTGTCGATACGTCTGGATTCATGACGCTCGGTACCAACGATGAACAGACCGCCTGCTTCACGAACCTTGTCTGCCTCTGGACGGAGTTTTTCTTTGAACTCCTTGGAAAGCTCGGTAAAGCGTTTGCGTGCTTCGATAATTTCTTCATTATCGGTATCGCCGAAACCAGTTGCTTCTACAATCAGTTCTTCATAGTAGCCTTCCTTGCGCATCTGGTTCTTTGCCAAGAATTCAGCGTTACCGCCCAGCATAATATCAGTACCACGACCAGCCATGTTGGTTGCGATGGTTACCGCACCGTACTGACCAGCCTGTGCAACGATTTCTGCTTCTTTCTCATGATATTTTGCGTTGAGCACCTGATGCTTGATGCCATGGCGTTTGAGCAGGTTGCTCAGACGTTCGGAAGTTTCGATCGAAACGGTACCAACCAGAACCGGCTGTCCCTTTTCGTGGCATTCTTTTACCTGCTCAACAACTGCGTTGAATTTTCCGTTTTCAGTTTTGTATACAACGTCCGGCAGGTCTTTACGGATTACCGGCTTGTTGGTTGGGATCTCGATAACGTCCATACCGTAGATCTCACGGAACTCCTGTTCCTCGGTCATTGCAGTACCGGTCATACCGGAGAGCTTTTCATACATACGGAACAGGTTCTGGTAGGTGATGGTAGCCAGAGTCTTGGACTCACGTTTTACCTCAACGCCTTCTTTTGCCTCGATTGCCTGATGCAGACCTTCGCTGTAACGGCGTCCGTTCATGATACGGCCGGTAAACTCGTCAACGATCATGACTTCACCGTCTTTTACAACGTAGTTGATGTCACGATGCATGGTTCCGTGTGCCTTGATTGCCTGGTTGATGTGATGCTGGATTGTGGAGTTCTCCATGTCCATCAGGTTTTCCAGGCCAAAGAATTCCTCTGCCTTCTTAACGCCGGCTTTGGTCAGGGTTGCGGTCTTTGCTTTCTCGTCTACGATGTAGTCTGCGTCGACAACATCATCGTGTTCTTCTTTGTCGTCCAGCTCTTTTACCTTGTACATGCGCAGGCTTCTTGCAAAGCGGTCTGCAATCTTGTACAGGTCGGTGGATTTATCACCGCGGCCGGAAATGATCAGAGGAGTTCTTGCTTCATCGATGAGGATGGAGTCAACCTCGTCGACTACTGCATAGTAATGTCCGCGCTGAACACGGTTTTCTTTGTAGATCTGCATGTTGTCACGCAGATAGTCAAAGCCAAACTCGTTGTTGGTACCGTAAGTAATATCTGCTTTGTATGCTTCCTGACGCTGTGCAGGCTCGATGTCGTGGATAACCAGACCTACCTTGAGTCCCAACCAGCGGTATACCTTGCCCATCTCTTCCGAGTCACGTTTTGCAAGGTAATCGTTGACGGTAACAACATGAACACCTTTTCCGGTCAGAGCATTTAAGTATACCGGCAGAGTTGCAACCAGAGTTTTACCTTCACCGGTCTTCATCTCTGCGATACGGCCCTGATGCAGAACGATACCACCGATGATCTGTACCGGGAAGTGCTTCATACCAAGCACTCTCCATGCAGCCTCACGGCAGGTAGCAAATGCATCCGGCAGGATGTCGTCGAGTGTTTCACCATTTGCAAGACGCTCTTTGAGCTTTGGAGTCATGTCTTTGAGTTCTTTGTCCGACATCTTGGAGTACTGTTCCTCCAGACTCAGGACCTTGTCGCGAATTGGATAGATTCGCTTTAATTCTCTTTCGGAATAGGTTCCGAAGATTTTATCCATTAATCCCATAGTATTTTTACACCTCATTTATTTTTAAAGGCTCTGCCTTGTGTCCACCCGTTTGCCAGAAAACCGGTCATTGGTAAACCGGCAGAACCATCGGAAAAGGCTGCTTCTTTTAATATGAAAATAAGTCATAGCATATCTATGATATTGTAACTCTATCTGTACGGTTTTGTCAAACCTTCCTCGGGGGTTTCTTTAAATAATTTGTGTCTATTTTTAAAATTTAAACGGTCGTAAAACATTTCCCTATCAAAATCAGCCAGAAAAACAAAAAAGCAGCAGAAACACCGCGCCTTTTGGCACCGCCTTTCTGCCGCTTGGGTCTTATTTCAATTCAATGGTGTACTCAAAACCGTACTCTGCCTGCAATGCTTTTACCTTGTCTTCATTGTCCTCAATGAAGCTTGGGGTATAAACCGATTTGCCATCCTTTTTATAATCTTCCAGGATTGCTTCCAGCTTTGCCCAGCACTCTTCGCGTTTTTCCTCAGCAGTTTTTTCGAGGTTGATAACAAATTCTCTGTGTTTTGGAATTCTTGCTTTCATCTGTGGATTTCCTTTCTTCTGTTAGAGTTCCCCTTCATTTTACTATCTGAAAAGGGCATCGTCAAGCGGAAAATAAAGATTTTTGCTCTTTTGCAAACAGAATCCCCTGTTAATCCAGAAGGCTGAGTGCCTGTTCCATCACCTGACCGATGTTATCCCGAATGACAAGGGAAGCTCTGCGGTCATACGGTGTCTTGGTCTTGTTGATGAGCACAAGTTCTTTTCCCTGATAGTACTGCAAGAGTCCCGCCGCCGGATAAACTGCCAGCGAGGTTCCGCCCACAATCATCAGATCTGCTGCCATGATATAGCTGATTGCTCCTGCCATCACATCATTATCCAATGGCTCTTCATACAGCACAACATCTGGTTTGATAATACCGCCGCAGCTGCATCTTGGCACTCCTGCATCCTTTTGCTCCAGCATCTGACTGAGGTTGTATTTTTTCCCGCAGTTCATGCAGAAATTCCGATGGACACTGCCGTGCAGTTCACACACTCTCCTGCTTCCAGCCATCTGATGCAGCCCATCAATATTCTGAGTGATGACCGCGCTGAGTTTTCCCATCTGCTCAAGTTTTGCAAGGGCAATATGGGCCGGATTCGGCTTTGCATCTGGATAAACCATCTTGTCAAAATAATACTCAAAAAATTCTTTGGTATGTTGCTCAAAAAAGGAGTGGCTGAGCATTGTTTCAGGCGGATAGGGGTACCGTTTTGCCTGTTTGTCGCCATACAGTCCATCGTCGCTGCGAAAATCAGGGATCTGCGATTCGGTGGAAACACCGGCTCCGCCAAAAAAGACGATGTGTTGGCTTTGCTTTATCAGTTGGGACAAGCGTTTGATTTCTTCGGTCATAAGGATACTCCTTTCCGGGCTTTCGCTATAGGCGAGCAGGGTTTTAAAAAAATAAAGTTTTTGGTAGTTGAA
>ENA-OROH01002013-OROH01002013.1-human-gut-metagenome-genome-assembly--contig:-NODE-2013-length-16837-cov-4.083899_pt1 | contig 16837 bp, 8 predicted proteins | sample MGYA00242125_ERZ509042 | MGnify/ENA primary metagenome ERZ509042 (study PRJEB26280, sample SAMEA2338738) | human gut metagenome | biome: human gut; feature: human-associated habitat; material: faeces... | reverse complement strand
ATTCGTTATGATATAGAAAATATTTCAGAGGAGACCTACAAGAAGGCACTGGTCACTGTTTTTTCAGAGCCGCCGGTAGATACGGTTTTCGAGGAAACCTTCGAACTTGGCAATGCAAAAACTTTTTCTGTAGAATATTTACCGGGACAGTTTGACCAGAGAGCAGACTCAGCTGAGCAGTGTGTGAAATTATTAAACGAAGAGGAAGAACCGGTTATCCGTACCGCAACTACTTATGTGATCGAAGGCGATATCACAGAGGAGCAGTTAGAGGCGATTAAGCATCACTGCATCAACCCGGTTGATTCCCGCGAGACAGGTCTTGAGAAGCCGGAAACTTTAGTACAGGACTTTGAAGAGCCAGCAGATGTGGCATCTTTTGATGGATTCCAGACGATGCAGGAAGCAGAGTTAAAAGAGCTTTACAGTTCTTTAAATCTTGCCATGACATTCAAGGATTTCCAGCATATACAGCATTATTTCAAGGAAGAAGAGAAACGTGACCCGTCCATGACAGAAATCCGTGTACTTGATACATACTGGTCTGATCATTGCCGTCACACAACCTTCTCCACAGAACTGACAGATGTAAAATTTGACGAAGGTGATTACAAAGCACCGATCGTAGATACTTACAAGAAATATCTTGCTGACAGAGAAGAACTTTACAAAGGCCGTAAGGACAAATTTGTCTGCCTGATGGATCTGGCTCTGATGGCTATGAAGAAACTGAAAGCAGAAGGAAAGCTTGCTGATCAGGAAGAATCTGATGAGATCAATGCCTGCAGTATTGTAGTTCCTGTAGATGTTGACGGTAAAGAAGAGGAATGGCTGATCAACTTCAAGAATGAGACACATAACCATCCTACTGAGATCGAGCCATTCGGTGGTGCAGCTACCTGCCTTGGCGGTGCGATCCGTGACCCGCTTTCAGGACGTACTTATGTATATCAGGCAATGCGTGTAACAGGTGCAGCAGATCCTACTGTTTCTGTAAAAGAAACTCTCAAGGGTAAACTTCCGCAGAAGAAACTGGTAAGAAGCGCAGCTCATGGTTACAGCTCCTATGGAAATCAGATCGGTCTTGCAACAGGTTATGTAAAAGAAGTTTATCATCCAAATTATGTGGCAAAACGTATGGAGATCGGTGCTGTTATGGGTGCTGCTCCCAGACGTGCGGTTATCCGTGAGAATTCTGATCCGGGAGATATCATTATCTTACTTGGAGGACGTACAGGACGTGACGGTATCGGTGGTGCTACCGGTTCTTCCAAGGTTCATACAGAAGCTTCTATCGAAGTGTGCGGCGCTGAGGTTCAGAAAGGTAATGCTCCTACTGAACGTAAGATCCAGCGTATGTTCCGCCGTGAAGAAGTCAGCCATATTATCAAGAAATGTAATGACTTTGGTGCAGGCGGTGTTTCCGTTGCTATCGGTGAGCTGGCAGCAGGTCTGAGGGTAGATCTTGACAAGGTTCCGAAGAAATATGCAGGTCTTGACGGAACTGAGATCGCAATCTCCGAATCTCAGGAACGTATGGCTGTAGTAGTTGACCCGAAAGATGTAGATACTTTCCTTGGCTATGCAAATGAAGAGAACCTGGAGGCAATTCCTGTTGCAGTTGTAACAGAGGATCCTCGTCTGGTACTTGTATGGAGAGGAAAAGAAATCGTAAATATTTCCCGTGCATTCCTTGACACTAACGGTGCACATCAGGAGACAACTGTAGAAGTAGAAATCCCTAACAAAGAAGGCAATCTCTTTGAAGAGCGCCCGGATGTAGCTGATGTAAAAGCTAAATGGATGGAAACTCTGGCAGACTTAAATGTATGCTCTCAGAAGGGACTTGTGGAAATGTTCGATGGTTCTATCGGAGCAGGCAGTGTATTTATGCCATACGGTGGTAAATATCAGCTCACAGAGACTCAGTCCATGGTAGCAAAGGTTCCGGTACAGAATGGTAAAACAGATACTGTAACCATGATGAGCTATGGCTTTGATCCGTATTTATCTTCCTGGAGCCCATATCACGGAGCTGCTTATGCAGTGACAGAGTCCGTTGCAAGAATCGTGGCTACAGGTGGTGACTATAAGAAAATCCGTTTCACATTCCAGGAATACTTCCGTCGTATGACAGAAGATCCTAAGAGATGGAGCCAGCCTTTCGCAGCACTTCTCGGTGCTTATGCAGCACAGATGGGATTTGGACTTCCATCTATCGGTGGTAAGGACAGTATGTCCGGTACATTTAATGATATTGATGTACCTCCGACACTGGTATCTTTCGCTGTTGACGTTGCGAAGATCCAGGATGTGATCACACCGGAATTAAAGAAAGCAGGAAACAAACTGGTATGGCTTCGTGCACCGAAGGATCAGTATGATCTGCCGGATTATGCAGGAATCATGGATCAGTATGAAAAACTTCATAAAGATATGCAGGACGGCAAAGTTGTTTCTGCTTATGCACTTGACCGCCATGGTATTGCAGCTGCAGTTGCAAAGATGGCATTTGGTAATGGCATGGGCGTGAAAATCGAGCATAACCTTGATCCGAGAGATTTCTTTGCACCTGGATTTGGTGATATTATCCTGGAAGTTCCGGATGGTAAGGTTGGAGAGCTTTCCATCACTTATACAGTGATCGGTGAAGTAACTGCTGACGGTAACTTCTCCTATGGAAATACAGTGATCACTGTAGACGAAGCTGAAAATGCATGGAAAGGTACTTTGGAAAAAGTATTTAAGACAGTTTCTTCTGAGAATGATAAAGAGGCAGCTGACAGAGATGAGAAGCTTTATCGTGCAGACAGCATCTATGTATGCAAGAATAAAGTTGCAAAACCTCGTGTATTTATTCCTGTATTCCCTGGAACAAACTGCGAGTATGACAGCACACGTGCATTCGAGCGTGCAGGTGCAGAGGTGGATGTAAAAGTATTCAAGAACCTGACTGCTGAAGATATCCATGACTCTGTAGAGCTTTTTGAGAAAGCAATCGATCAGGCACAGATCATCATGTTCCCGGGTGGATTCTCCGCAGGTGACGAACCGGATGGTTCTGCGAAATTCTTTGCAACTGCATTCCAGAATGCGAAGATCAAAGAAGCTGTTATGAAGCTGATCAATGAAAGAGACGGTCTGGCACTTGGTATCTGTAACGGATTCCAGGCTCTGATCAAGCTTGGTCTTGTACCTTACGGTGAAATCTGCGGACAGAAAGCAGATTCTCCTACACTGACATTTAATACTATCGGACGCCATATTTCCAAGATGGTTTATACGAAGGTTGTTAGTAATAAATCTCCTTGGCTGCAGAAGGCACAGCTTGGCGGTGTATACTGTAACCCGGCTTCACATGGTGAAGGACGTTTCGTTGCAAATGAAGAATGGCTGCAGAAGCTGTTTGCAAACGGACAGGTTGCAACTCAGTATGTAACTCCGGATGGACAGCTCAGTGTTGATGAAGAATGGAATGTCAATGGTTCTTATATGAACATTGAAGGTATTACCAGCCCGGATGGACGTATCCTTGGTAAGATGGCACATAGCGAACGTCGCGGGGACGGAGTTGCTATTAATATCTATGGGGAGCAGGATATTAAAATATTCGAGTCTGGTGTGGAATATTTTAAATAAACTCTTTCCGGGACGGAAGGTTCCCAGAGGAAGGACAGAAAGCGCTGTTCCTCCTCTGGACTCCACCCTTGCGCTTTTTTTAGGGCAGCGCCGGGATTGTGGTGTGGAGGAGTGTATTAACTTTGCGGATTCGCCTGGTTGGGTAGGCTGTGAAGTGAGAAGCGAAGAAGATTAGAGTGTAGTCTCTAAAAAAGATGTGATTTAACGAAAGGGCGGCTGCTTGGGCAGCGCCCTTTTTTGAATAGGAAGGGTATGTTTGGGAAATGAAATCTTGTGGGGGATAGATTTTTATCGATGAAAATAATAAAAACTATTGCAATTTTTTGTTTTTTTGAATATACTATATGTAACAAAGTTGCCCGAAGTCTTTTTGGCATTGGGGACCAAGCTGAGACTTGTGCTCAGCTTTTTTACGTTAAGGAAAAAAATGCAAATAAAGGAGGAAAAAATTAATGAAGAAAAAGAAAAATGCATTATTAATAATTCTTGCTGCAGTAGTAGCAATGCTTGTTATGTCTGTAAATGTCTGGGCAGCACAGAAGAATCCTCTGGCGCAAATGTCAACGAAGGCCAGCGCTGTATTATATTCAGCACCAGATGGAATGGGGTGCGATTATTTCACACCTGAATATACATCAAAGGTGAAAATCAGTGTAAAGAGTTATAATACAAAGGTTGTAACTGTAAAGGGTTATACCTTTGAAAGAAACGGAAAATATTCCGCAGGATATGAGACAACACCAATAGCACCGGGAAACACTAAAATTAAAGTTAAGGTTACGGTTGGAGCGAAATCCTATATAAGAACATGCAGTTATACAGTATATAAATGGGAAAACCCGTTGAAGATATTTAAAATCGGTTCAAAAAATTACTGCTCAAAGTTAAATAAATCAGGTACTGTTACAGTGTCAGAGGATTCATTGAATAGGAGACTGGTATATAAGTTAAAACCGGATTATACATTGGTATCCATGATATGCTATGTAAAAACCGGGGATAAGTATTCTACAGTCAAAAATATAAAAAGCGGAAAAAAGCTTCCACAGGGTACTTACGGTATATTTATGCAGATTAAATCCCAAAAAAATAATAAGTTTTATAATGTGAGGCTTTATACAGAATAACAGTTAAGTCTGTAGTACGTTTTCCTTTGTGAAAATTACGCGAACATACTCTTAAAATAAAACTATCCCGAACAAGCTGCAAAGTGTAAAATCTTTGTACTTAGCGGGATAGTTTTATTTTACAGAATTGTATACAGATTTGACAAAACTAATTATAAAAATTGCGGACTATATTTTTCGCGAAGATGACAATGTTCGGAAAGGAATAGGTGATATTATGGGAGGAAAAGTTCTGGAATTGGAATCTGAAAGACTTAAAGCAGAGGGAAAGGCAATTGGACGTGCAGAAGGAGAGGCAATTGGACAGGCGAGAGGTGAAGTAATCGGACAGGCAAGAGGAGAGGCAATCGGGCAGATTCAGGGAGAAGCTCGACTGGGAAGCCTGATTACTCGACTGATTCAGGATCAGAGAACGGAAGAAATCCCGATTGTATCAGCAGACTCTAAAAGACGTGAGCAACTATATAAGGAATATGGTCTTTAACCGAATCAAGTAAGTCCCCTGCGGGGGTTGCGAAAAGCAATAAGCAGTAGGATGAAAGGAATGCGACCTTTCTCCTGCTGTTTTTCTTTCTGAACAAATCCACAATGATTAATTATGACGGTTTTGTTGGAGATTAAAGACAGTATGATTTCTGCAGGCTGGAAGAAATTCAAGAGATATAGATTTTAATATGGTAAAGCAATGAAAATAATAGTTTTAAGCTATAACTGGCGCTAGGTATTATGAATTGGCATAATCAGAAGTGGAGTGGTATAGTATGTTCATGCTCAACGGAGCGGGGAATAAGAGAGAGGGAGAATGAGATGTCTGGGATTGTGATTGAGAAGGTCCGGAAGTCTTTTGACACGAAAGATGGCGTGGTCGAGGCTTTGAAGGATGTGAACCTGAATATCGATTCCGGTGATATATATGGGATTATCGGTATGTCGGGGGCAGGTAAGAGTACATTGGTACGATGTATGAATTTTCTGGAGGTTCCCACAGAGGGACAGGTTCTGATAGATGGGAAGGCTCTTGGAGATTTGACAGAGAAAGAATTAAGAAAACAGAGGGAAGAGATCGGTATGATCTTTCAGCATTTCAATCTGCTGATGCAGAAGTCAGTGATCGATAATGTCTGTTTTCCACTTTATATAAAAGGAAAGAAGAAGGCAGAGGCCAGAAAGAGGGCAGCAGAGCTTTTGGAGATCGTTGGTCTGGGGGACAGGCAGAATGCTTATCCTGCACAGCTCTCCGGTGGTCAGAAGCAGAGGGTTGCCATTGCAAGAGCACTTGCATCGGATCCGAAGATTTTACTTTGTGACGAGGCTACCAGTGCACTGGATCCGCAGACTACTTCTTCCATTCTGGAATTGCTGAAAAAGATTAATAAGCAGTTTGGAATCACCATAGTGATCATTACTCATCAGATGTCGGTTGTGCGTGAAATTTGTACACATGTGGCGATCATGTATGAGGGTGAAGTGGTTGAGAAAGGACTGGTTGCAGATATTTTTGCAAATCCTCAGTCGGAGGTTGCCAAAGAACTGATCCGAAAGGATACAGGCTCTGATATCGACGCAGACAGCAGACTGGGTGCAGGCAGGGAAAAAGGACAGGCAGAGATCAAAAGCGGTGAGAAGATACGAATCGTATTCTCTGAGAATTCAGCTTTTGAGCCTGTGATTGCAAATCTGATCCTAACCTTTGGAGAACCGGTAAATATCCTGAAGGCAGATACCAAGAATGTAGGTGGTGTAGCCAAGGGAGAGATGATACTGGAGTTTATGGAAGGCAGTACCAGGACAGAGATGATGAAGCAGTATCTGAAAGAGAAAGGTTTAGCAATCGGGGAGGTGACAGAATATGTGGGATCATGAGACAATAATGATGATTGTCCAGGGTGTGGGAGAAACACTTTACATGACAGTTCTTTCCACAGTTCTGGGATACCTGTTCGGACTTCCTATGGGAGTGCTGCTGGCAGTGTCTGATAAAGAGGGACTGAAACCAAATGCAGTGTTGTATAAGATACTGGATGCAATTGCAAATATTGTGAGAAGTATTCCGTTTCTGATCTTACTGATCCTGCTGATTCCTTTTACCAGAGCAGTGGTGGGAAAGAGCTATGGATCAACAGCAACGGTAGTTCCTCTGGTAGTGGCTGCCATTCCTTTTATCGCACGAATGGTGGAATCTTCTATTAAAGAGGTGGATGCAGGTGTGATCGAGGCAGCCAGAGCTATGGGTGCCAGTAATATAAGGATCATTGTGAAGGTTCTTCTGGTAGAAGCCAGAACTTCACTGATCACAGGAGCAACGATTGCAATCGGAACTATCCTTGGTTATTCAGCCATGTCCGGTGCAGTAGGAGGAGGCGGACTTGGAGATATCGCCATCCGCTATGGATATTACAGATATCAGTCAGATATTATGATCGTCACAGTTATCCTGCTGGTGGTGCTGGTACAGATTTTCCAGTCAGTGGGAATGATGATCGCAAATAAGATTGACAGAAGAAAATAGCTATAAGAAATCCATAATTAATAAGGGAATGAAATATTTTAGAATGGATGAAAATAACATAAACCCAATCGTTTTAAGAAATTGTTGATTATAAAATGGTTATGAAAAAAGTTAAAATATAAAATTCAGGAGGACAATTATTATGAAAAAATTAGTGGCAGCAGTTTTAACAGGAGTACTGGTAGCAGGAACATTAAGCACAGGCGTTTATGCAAAGGATGATGACAAAACCATCACAGTTGCAGCGTCTGCAACACCACATGCAGAAATTCTTGAAGAAGCAAAGCCAATTCTTGAGAAAGAAGGATATGACCTTGAAGTTACCGTATTTGACGATTATGTAAGACCAAACGAGGTTGTAGAGAGCGGAGAATTCGATGCAAACTACTTCCAGCATATCCCATATCTGGATCAGTTTAATGAGGAGAAGGGCACATACCTTGTAAATGCAGGCGGTATTCACTATGAGCCATTCGGAATCTATCCCGGAACAAAAGACAGCCTGGATGATCTGGAAGACGGAGATTCTATCGCAGTACCAAATGATACCACAAACGAAGCAAGAGCACTTCTTCTTCTCCAGGATAACGGAATTATCACTCTGAAAGATGGTGCAGGATTAAATGCAACTGTTAAGGATATTGCAGAGAATCCTCACAATGTGGAGATCGTAGAGCTGGAAGCAGCACAGGTAGCACGTGTTACAGGCGAGACAGCTTATGTGGTATTAAACGGAAACTATGCTCTGGAAGCAGGATTCTCAGTAGGAAAAGATGCACTTGCATATGAGAAATCTGACTCTGAAGCAGCAAAGACATATGTAAACGTAATCGCAGTAAAAGAAGGCAATGAAGACAGCGAAAAGATTCAGGCACTTGTAGATGTACTGAAATCTGATGAGATTAAAGATTTTATCAATGAGAAATATGATGGTGCAGTAATTCCTTTTGAAGAAAGCTCAGATGCAGAAGAAACAGATACAGAAGATGCAGATGATGCAGACAGCAAAGACGCAGACAATGCAGATGACACAGCAGAAGAAAATGCAGATACAACTGACACAGCAGAAGACGCTGAATAAGTAAAGATAACAGGAGATTCCTTTTTCAGGTAAAACTGGAGAGGGAATCTTTTTTTGTGCAAAAACATATAGGATTTCCATAAGTTTTCTGATACAATCTATAGTAATTCTATAAAAAGCGACAGACAATCCGATTTATCGGGAAACTGATATAAAATTATCATAGTGACGCGAAAAAATGTGACCCATTTTTGATTGTCGGCGATCAGTTATACCAAAGCAGGAGAGATTGTATGAAAGAGAACAAGATATGGAACGATTATTTGCCAGAAGACATGCAAGAACACTGGACTGTATATGAATGTCTGAAGGAAAGCGAAGATTCATCTACTTTCCTGGTGAAAGAGACAGCTACCGGAATCCTGTGCGTGCTTAAATGGGGGCGTAACAGGCAGACGGAGTTTCTGCGCAATGAAATGGAAATCATGAAAAAAATGGCGGACAGGAAATTGTCCGGGATTCCAAAGGCATACAGGATATTTGAAGAAAATGGCGAAGTGTATCTGGTAAGGGAATATATAGAGGGAATGTCTCTGGCTCAGATGGTTCTGCAAAAAGGTGGCATATCAGAAGCAGAAATCTGCAGGATTAGCAGGAAGATATGCCAGACAGCAGAGCAGTTTCAGAATCCGAATGAGCCTATGATACACCGGGATATAAAACCGGAGAATATAGTGGTCACACCTGGTGGTGAGGTGGTATTCATTGATTTCGGTACTATGCGCAGTTATAAAAAAGATGGGTCGCGTGATACTTTTGTGGTGGGTACCAGAGGAACTGCGGCGCCAGAGCAGTATGGCTATACACAGACAGACCAGCGTACAGATGTGTATGCAATCGGACAGACAATGCTGTATATGGTTTCAGAGAGCTATGAAATGAATCAGCTTTCTGAGTGTGCAGTGAGCCGGAGAATGAAAAAGATCATAGAGAAGGCCTGCTCTTTTGAGCCTGATAAAAGATATGGGGATGCTGCGCAATTAAGGAGAGCAGTTGAGAAATGTCAGGCGAACAATAGAAAAAAGGTTTATAAAAAAGCAGGCGCAGTCTTGGGACTGATTGCAGCAGGTTATATACTGGCAATTTTTTCCCCGGATGGCACAGTGATTGAAAACAAAAGGATTGAAACGGCAGAACAGAGTGTGGCAGAAGAGCAGATACAGGCAGAGATAACCTTCAGAGAAGAATTGATAGAAGAAGCCGTGCGCAAGGAACTGGGGCTTTCAAAGACAGACAAAATAACTGCCTCTATGCTGGAGAATGTAAGGAAACTCCGCATTGTCGGAAAAGAAATTCTTGATGATGAGGACACATTCTGGGGTGAAGGCCGCCATGTGGATGGAAAGGACAGCAGCTTCGGATCTGTGCGCGGAAATATTACAGATCTTTCGGATCTGGCACAAATGGTAAATCTGGAGGAACTTGCGCTGTGTAACCAGAAAATCGAAGATATTTCCGGGTTAAAAGAGCTGCCTTTGAAAAAACTTTATCTGAGCAAGAATATGATCACAGATTTCTCTGTGCTTTTGAATCTGATAGATCTGGATACCCTCTGTATTATGGAGAATCCGGCAGAGAATCTGTCAGTGATTGGAGAATGCACAGGCATTTTAAGATTAAATATACAGGGGATGAATCTGACAGATATAGACTTTCTGAAAAATCTGAGCCTGGATTACCTGGATATGAGTAATGTGGAAGTAGAAAACAATATATTTGAGCCATTGGCAGAGATGAAGAAACTGGATACTCTGTGCATGTGTGATGTAAATGAGGCGGCTGCCGAAACTCTTTCGCAGATGAGTACCTTAAAGGCGCTGTTCATGTGGGGGGATAGTACCATACTGGAGAATCTGAAACCATTGAAAGGGATGACACAGCTGGAGACACTTGCATTTACAACACAGATTTCCTCGTTGGAAGGAATCGAACAGTTTCCTTCATTAAATTTCCTGTCAGTGAGTTTCAGCCTGGTGAAAGATCTGTCTCCTGTCACAGGAGCAAAGAATCTGCAGGTAATAGATATTTCCAATGCAGATATTGAAAATTTTGAACCGCTGTTTGGACATTCGGGACTAACAGAGGTACACTGTACAGAGGAACAAAAAGAAGAAATCATGAAGATAGATTCTTCCCCTGATTTTGAAATTTATACATAAAAAGGGACAAAATTGTCCCGCTCTAAAATGGGCAGATATGGTACACTTAACAGTATCATATCTGCTTTTAAATTATGGATCAGTCATCAGATAACGGATAGTGGTAAAGATCAAAAAAAACAACCTCGGGTTTTGACAGAAGGGAGATATGAACAGGAAAGAGGTGTGAGAAGAAATGAAAGAAACAGAAGAAATCATGGGAATGATAAAAGAGGAAGGCGCCGCATATTTTGCAAGGGAACGAGGAAACAAGGTAGAGGTAGGGCTTTATCTTGAGCATATAATCGAAGAGCGTGGAATGAAAAAGAAAGACATTGTGCGAAAGCTGAATCTGGAAGAATCCTATGCACGAAAACTGTTTGGCGGCCAGCGAATCCCCACAAGGAAAATACTACTGCAGTGTGCGTTTCTCCTTTCTCTTGATCTGTCGGATACACAAAGGCTTCTGGATATCGGTCAGAAGCCGAGACTTTATCCGCGCGTACGTTACGATGCAGCAATTATTTATGGACTGGAAGAGAAGATGACACTAGAAGAGATGAACAGCTTCCTGGATGAAATAGGGGAAGAGATTTTACTGTAAAATATTTTTGAAAGATATCCCTGAAGGGATTCTGAACGCTGTCAAAAATGAAGATGGCAGTGTATAAAATTACAGAGGTACTAAAAAAATCATTCTCGCAAATTGTGCAAGCTGCGATTACATCTTGCAGGGTGCTTTTTTTAATACACTCAAATCCAGAAAAAGGAGGGTTTTACGTATGAAGAAAAAACAAGTCGCATTATTGTTGGCAGCACTTATGTGCATAACACCTATGGCAGAAAGCGCAGCTGTTATGGGCACAGAATTTTCTTCGGGGGAAGAAACTGTAGAGATGCAGGGCACGGAGGAAGAAGCCGAAGCAGAGGATACGGCAGAAATCTGGACATCCGGGGAAGAAGTATCAGATTTTGGTACGGACGAAGCGCCGGAAGTGGACGGATTTACATCAGAAGAATCAGAGGCATCGACAGACGCAGCAGGTGCTAAACAGGTAAAAGGATCTTTTGAAGTGGCATACATAACAGAGGAACAGTACAATAATGCCCTGCAGAATGAAGAACGTCCGGAAGTGGACATGAAAACAGTAGAAGACACTACTTTTTCAAGTGCGTTAAACAGTATCGAAGGAGAAAATACAGGATACTGTTTTGTAAGCGTCCAGGATCTGGAAGATGCAGCAGACTTTGTGGCTCCTGAAGGGATGACAGTACTGGTGGAGAATGCAAGAGCCAGAAGTATTACACCGAACGGAAACATCGCATTCTGGGGTATGATAGATCCGCCAGAGACGATTGAAATCAAAGAAGGAAAAGGAACGACAGCTTTCTTCTGTCAGGATATGAGAAGCGTATTAAAAGGAACTGGTTCCGATGATAAAGTGATCTTTTGTGGGCAGAATAATGCGATAGGTGGTATTTCCGGAGTGGAAAATATATATCTGAGAAATAACAGCCATGATCTGCAGGTATTTGGTGCCAGTGAATTTTTTAATATTTACAATGAAACGGATAATATCAAAAACAATCCACAGGATGAAAATGCTTTTTTTATACACATTGTAAACAGTAAGATTGCTCCGGTATTCCATAAAACATTTGACTGGGGTACTGGCGAGTTTGAAAATGAAAATGGAGAGAAGTGGAGCAGTCCTTACGGAATTGGAATTATATATAAGACATCAGATGAGAAAAGTGAATGGGAAGATATTCCTGTTCCGGCTGGTACACAGGCAGTGAAGTATGATATGTCTGACGAAGATATTGTGGAAATGCTTTCCAGAATTTGGGTCTATTCAGAAGATGGTACGACTCAGGATATGAATGGAAAAATCTGGAATCCGGATAAAGATAATGCGGTTGATATTCAGGAATTCCAGGATTGTGAAGGAATGTCAGCACAGGAGATTTTCGAGGCATGCGGAAGGGCAGAATTCCCTGATGGAGGATGTGTGTGGATTAATGTCGCACCGACAGCACAGGCGGAAAGATATATAAATGCATATCAGAAGAAGAACAATGCCAGTGGTTATTATCTGATGAATATGAAAGCTAACACCAAGATCAGTGGAACGCTTACTGTTCCAAGTGCTGCGAAAGCACTGAAGATAGAGGGACAGAATAATTATGACGAAAGCACAGATACAGATCATTTTGTTCCGACCTCAATTTCTTCTGTAAATGTTCCGGCAGGCAAGAAACTGTCACTGTCCAGGATTCTTGTAAAGGCGAATACTTTAACCTTTACAGGCTCTGGAGAAGTGGAACTTATGAATGCCAGATTAAATGCAAATGTAACAGCAGATAAAATTAAGATTGCGGATGCTGTAGTGAAGAGCCTGAACTGTAAAGAACTGACATCGGAAGAGGGTGTATGTCTGGTTGTATCTGAATATCTGAATTTTGAGAAAGCAGTGATTAATCCGGAGATAACCATTTATGGACAGCCGGGAGCTTATCTGAAATTTGGTGAAATTGACAGTGCAGAATACTCTCAGACAGCAATTCCACAGATTTATCTTGGAACAAACGGAAAACAGACAGCGCAGCTGTATATAGGTGGAGCATTGAAACTTGGTACATATGAAACGGAAGGTGAGACATATTCAAGAAATCTGATTGTTCGACAGTTTGATACAAAAGAAGCGCAGGCAGCAGGCGTTCCTGTATCGAAAGACTGTTTTGATCCAACATATAGGTATGCCTGGGATGAGACAGAGGATAATGACTGGTTTTACTTTACAAAAATATACAAGAATGAAGAAATAAATCTTGTTACGGTCAATGCTAGTCTGGATGAAGAATATTCTACAAACAGACTTCGGGCGCAGTTTAGATTTGATGTAAATGGTGAGAAAAAATATGGAGTAGTACTTCCTCGATACAGTTATCTAGATGAATTCGAAGGTTTAACAACCGGAATTGATGGAAATAAACGCCGTTTATTTTATGTAGACTGGTGGACAAATGAAGAGAAAATAAAAGCTGTTGAGATTCCTGCATACTATGAGTTCTCGGGTCAATCTCTGAACAGCATCGCATCTGCACAAATTTCTACAATCAAGACCCAACTTTATGCAGGTAAGGCGCTTAAACCGTCAGTAACAGTAACCTTAAACGGCAAGAAACTGAAAGCCGGAACAGATTACACCGTTTCCTATGCAAATAACACAAAAGCCGGCTCCACAGCATCAGTGATCATTACAGGTAAAGGCAATTATGTTGGCACAGCAATCCAGAATTTCGAAATTGCGGCGATTCCGGCAAAAGGAAAGGTATACACATCCGGAAACCTGAAATACAAGGTAACTAAATCCGCATACAAGAATGGAACAGTAAGCGTTTATGCTCCGGCAGAGAAAACTCTTACAAGTGCATCTGTTCCTGCAACAGTAAAAATTAATGGTTATACATTTAATGTAACAGCAATTGGTGATAAAGCATTTAATGGCTGCACAAAACTGAAAAAAGTCACGATAGGATCCAAAGTAACCACAATTGGAAAACAGGCGTTTAACGGATGTAAAGCGCTGACTTCCATTACAGTTAATTCTAAAGTGCTCAAAACAGTAGGAGCATCTGCATTAAAGGGAATTTCTGCTAAGGCAGTAATCAAAGTTCCGGCAGCAAAATTAAGTGCATACCAGAAGCTTTTCAAGGGCAAAGGACAGAAATATTCTGTAAAGATTACAAAATAAGAAATAGAAACAAAGATTATATAGCTAAAACTATACAGTTAAAATTATATAGAGGCAGAATCAGTAAAAATTTCTGCTACATATAAAAAGATAGTTCCTGAAGAAGAAGCCCGGAATTAGTGTACCGACAAGATTGTTTCAAGAATCAACCTGTCGGTACATCAGAGTTGTTGTCATGAGCAATTCTGTTTCCGGGTTTCACTTACCTGTATTTTTTGGAAAATTCAGGTGATAAGATGACTTTAAAATGTATGAACAATTAGAAAAATAAAAAAAATTAAAAAAGTTTCAAAAAAGGTGTTGACATCCGACAAAATCCATTATATAATAGCAAAGCAAGTTACGGAGCGGACAACAAATAAGCCGCCTGAAACAAGCACAATATGGAATCTTAGCTCAGCTGGGAGAGCATCTGCCTTACAAGCAGAGGGTCATAGGTTCGAGCCCTATAGGTTCCATATCTTAAAGAAAATGGCGAGATAGCTCAGTTGGCTAGAGCACACGGTTCATACCCGTGGTGTCGAGGGTTCGAATCCCCCTCTCGCTACTACACGAAAGATGAGTCTGTAAATCGAGTGAAAGGTTTACAGGCTTTTTTATATTGCCGGCATATTCATACAAAAATATACAAAATTTCTTTTTACTATTGCCATAATCCCAAAAATCCTTTATAATGCAAAAAGGTGAAAGCAAAAGTTCATTGTAATGACAGTAGTATGAAATGATAACAGGGTGGTTATTCAAAAAAGGATAACTGCCTTGTTTTTGATTATAGGAAAAATCGCTATTGTAAAACCTTTTGCCGAATCACATCAACATTCACGAAAGAGAGGGAAAGGAATGGAGAAACAAGAGAAAAACACAGTAACACCCTACGACCTTGATGGAAGGCCGCCACTGAAGCTGGCGATTCCTCTTGGTTTGCAGCATGTGCTGGCTATGTTCGTAGGTAATCTTACACCGCTTCTGATCATCACAGCAGCCTGCGGAATCGAAGCCGGCGGAGAACTGCAGGTAGCACTTCTGCAGAATGCCATGCTGATTGCAGGTATTGTAACATTGGTTCAGGTATTTACCATAGGACCTGTGGGTGGTAAACTCCCCATCGTTATGGGAACCAGTTCCGGTTTTATTGGCGTATGCCAGAGTGTTGCAGGAGTCATGGGTAATGGAGTGGTTGCGTATGGTGCAATTATGGCGGCATCCTTTATCGGCGGTCTTTTTGAAACTGTACTGGGAAGCTTCCTGAAACCATTGAGAAAATTTTTCCCGTCAGTTGTAACAGGAACCGTTGTATTATCAATCGGTCTTTCACTGATTGCTGTTGGTATCAGTTCTTTTGGCGGCGGAAGTTCCGCTAAGGACTACGGTTCTCTGGAGAATCTGTTTGTAGGCTTTGTAGTTCTGGTTGTAATTGTCGTATTAAAGCATGGAACAAAAGGATTTACAAGCTTTGCATCAATTCTGATCGGTATTATCGTTGGATATGTGCTGGTAAGTATTATGGCAGCAGTTCTTCCTACCACATTTACCTATGTGGATGATGCAGGTGCAACAGTAGAAGCTACCAAATCCTGGGTTCTTAACTGGGATAAAGTAGCAAGCGCATCCTGGTTTGCAGTGCCGAAGATCATGCCTGTCAAATGGGTATTTGATGCAAGGGCAATCGTTCCGATCTGCATCATGTTTATTGTAACAGCTGTAGAGACTGTAGGTGATATTTCCGGTATCACAGAGGGCGGTCTTGGAAGAGAAGCTACAGACAAAGAGCTTTCCGGCGGCGTTATGTGTGATGGCCTTGGATCTTCACTGGCAGCAGTATTTGGCGTACTTCCGAATACTTCTTTCAGCCAGAACGTAGGGCTGGTTGCAATGAACAAGGTTGTAAACCGTTTCTCAATTGCAACAGGCGGTATTTTCCTTATCGCATGTGGTCTGTTTCCGAAGCTTGCAGCACTGATCTCCATCATGCCTCAGAGTGTATTGGGCGGTGCGGCAGTTATGATGTTCTCATCTATTGTTGTCAGCGGTATCCAGCTTATCACAAAATGGCCGGTAACTCCGAGAAACGTAACAATTGTCTCCGTTGCACTTGGTCTTGGCTATGGACTTGGGGCAAACTCAGCAGTCCTTGCACATATGCCGCAGGCAATCACACTGATCTTTGGCGGTTCAGGAATCGTACCTGCAGCACTGTTTGCTATCATTCTGAATATCGTGCTTCCACCGGATGAGAAATCCGAAGTTGAGATTGCAGAAGAGATTCTTGACATGAAGAAAAAAGAGGCACAGAAGAAATAGTAGCAGAATCAACTTGTTGGCACACTGGGATTGTTCGAAAGTGAATAAGTAAAACAATAAAAAGCGCGAAACTGGGAATATCTGGTTTTGCGCTTTTATTCAGATTATAGTGAATGATTATCTGGTGCAGATGTATGTGGCGAAAACAGACTGCAGATGTCTGGAATGAATTTCCTGATAATGGTTACTGTTCACTCTGTTCACAGCAACACGCTTCACGATGCAGGAAATATGAACCTCCTTGTGCAAAGCCCAAGGAGTATCGTTTGCTTCGCAAACTTAAT
>ENA-OROH01002003-OROH01002003.1-human-gut-metagenome-genome-assembly--contig:-NODE-2003-length-16896-cov-3.360667_pt1 | contig 16896 bp, 13 predicted proteins | sample MGYA00242125_ERZ509042 | MGnify/ENA primary metagenome ERZ509042 (study PRJEB26280, sample SAMEA2338738) | human gut metagenome | biome: human gut; feature: human-associated habitat; material: faeces... | reverse complement strand
ACCGGTGCGGGAGAAGAAGGTGGTGTAGTCATATCCGGGGCGATCCTTATCGGGCCCCTCAGAGCCATAGCCCAGTACTGCGGCGTGGATCAGGCGGGGGAAGCGGCCCTTGAGCTGCTCATAGGAGAGCCCCATGCCCTCCAGGGCCTGCTCCCGGAAGTTGGTCAGCAGCACGTCCGCCCCCTCCAGCAGCTTCATCATGGCCTCCTGCCCGCCCTCTGTACGCAGATTCAAAGAGACAAAGCGCTTGTTCAGATTCTGCATGTCGAAGTTGGGGTTGGCATCCGGAGTACAGGGAGAGAGGGTGGTACCCGCCTGCTTGCGCCAGGCGTCGCCGTTGAGCGTCTCCACCTTGATCACGTCGGCTCCCCACTCGGCCAGAACGCGGGCGCACATGGGCCCCGCCAGCATGGTGGACAGTTCCACAACCTTGATTCCTTCCAATGGTTTCATATTAATCAAATCCTCCTTTTATTTTGTTCCAATTCTTTTGCAGCCCCCCGCGGGAGTGGGAATACAAGGGGGAAATTTGGACTTGGGAACACAAATCAGAATGGAAAATTTATTTTTCCCGCGCTTATCGCCCTGTGAAATGGGCGCTTCTCTTTTCCAGGAAGGCCGCAGTGCCCTCTTTCCGATCCTCTGTGCTGAAAGCGATGGTCTGGGCCAGCCGCTCGATCATCAAGCCGGTGTTGATATCCGTCTCCGCTCCGTAATTGACGGCGATTTTGGCCAGCATCAGTGCCCGGGGGCCCTTGGACATTATCTGCCGGGCCAGCTTTTCCACCTCTGACATCAGCGCCTCTCTGCTGTCGTCGGTGACGATGTTGACCAGTCCGATGGCCTGAGCCTCTTCCGCAGTGATGATCTTGCCGGTGTAAATCAGCTCCTTGGCCTTGCTGATTCCCACCAAGCGGGTCAGCCGCTGTGTCCCGCCGGCGCCGGGAATGATGCTCAGATTGATTTCCGGCTGGCCGAACTTGGAGCGGCGGGTGGCGACCCGGATGTCACAGGCCTCCGCCAGCTCACAGCCGCCCCCCAGGGCATAGCCGTTGACTGCGCAGATCACCGGTTTGTACAGATCCTCCAGATCCTTCAGGGCGGTGGTGGCTGTCCCGATCATCTGATCCATGTAATACCGGTCATGGAGCTCCTGAATGTCGGCTCCGCTAGCAAGGGCTTTGTCCCCGGCCCCGGTGACCACCACCACCTGAACGGCGTCGTCCAGCCTGGCCTGACGCACTGCGGCGCTGATGTCCCGCCACATTTCAGGGCTCAGGGCGTTGCGCACCTCCGGACGGTTGAGGGTAAGATACAAAATTCCGTCCCTTACCTCATACAAAATATTTTCAAATTCCATGTACAGCCGCACTCCTTTCCGCTGTCTGCTGTTCTGCCGGCCTGTGTCGCCTCCTGCAAAGGAAAGCGCTACAGCAAAATATTACAGCAATTTCTGTGCCAAGTTTCCAACTGCCGGCCCGCTGATGGCCGGGCCGCCCCTTTGTGGGTTTCTATTAAGGTAAGCGCGGTTTTTCTGCCCGGCGGAGTGTGAGCTGCTCTGCCGGGCATCTGCTAAAGTGCGCAAAACAACTGCGCAATTGCACAGATTAAAGCGTGCAATTGCGCAGTTGTTTTGCGCGGTTTGGACAAATAAAACGGCTCAATTGCGCCGTCCCTTGTATTTTCTAGATAAATCAACTGGGTTGGAGCATCGCAATTTCTTTGCCTTTTCGCGCAAATTTATGAAAAAAGGAACCTTCTTTCTCCAAACAAAGAATCCTCAAAAATTTTTGTCTCTTTCTGAAAAGGTGGCACAAATCTTGCTTTTATTATTTTGCAGTGATGCACCGTAGTTTGGTCACACAGGAAGCTATATCATTTGGAAGGGAGTGTTTGGATGGAGAACATCTACATCATGAGCGGGGTGCGCACCGCCATCGGAAAATACGGCGGATCCCTGAAAAGCGTTCCGGCCCACACAATGGGGGCTCTGGTGATTCGTGAGGCCCTGTCCCGGGCCGGCATAGCCGGCGCCCTGGTGGACGAGGTTATTTTAGGGGAGGTGCGGCAGAGCACCGAAGCCTCGAACATCGCCCGGTGCGCCCTGCTGGAGGCCGGCCTTCCGGAGACGGTTCCCGGCTATACCGTCAATCGTCTGTGCGCCTCCGCCATGCAGGCTGTGCTCTGCGGCTACCAGGAGATCTGGACTGGCCAGGCCAAAACCGTTGTGGCTGGAGGGACGGAAAACATGAGCCGCGCCCCCATCTATCTGCGGGGCAGCCGCTGGGGCGGGAACAAAAACACCCTGGTGGATTCCAACATTGAGGCCGGCACCACCTCCGCTCCCGCGGAGATCTATGGTACCGGTCTGAGTATGCCGAAGACTGCGGAAAATGTGGCGGAGCGCTTCCACATTACCCGGGAGGAGCAAGACGCCTTCTCCGTGGAATCCCAGCGCCGGGCCCATCAAGCCATTCAGGCGGGATATTTTAAAGAAGAGATCGTCCCTGTCCATGTGAAGGAGAAGAAAAACGAGTTCATATTCGACACGGACGAGTTTGTGAAGCCCACCACGACTTTGGAGGTGCTGGCAAAGCTGCGGCCCATTGTGAAGCCTGACGGCACTGTCACCGCGGGCAACTCCTGCGGCCTGAACGACGGAGCCGCCGCCCTGGTGCTGATGTCCGAGACACAGGTCAAGGCCATCGGCCTGTAGCCCATGGCCCGGATCATCGACGTCACCACCGCCGCTCTGGATCCCACGATCATGGGGTACGGCCCCTACTACGCCACCAACAAAATCCTTCAGCGCACCGGCATGACGCTGGATCAGATCGACCTGGTGGAGCTGAACGAGGCCTTTGCCTCCCAGTCCGTGGCCTGTATCCGGGATCTGGGCCTGGACCCCGCCAAGGTCAACATCAACGGCGGCGCCATCGCCCTGGGCCATCCCCTGGGCTGCACCGGAGCCCGGCTGATCGTCACCCTGATGCACAACCTGAAGCGCACCGGCGGGAAAATCGGCTTGGCTACCCTGTGCATTGGCGGCGGACAGGCCATGGCCGCCCTGATTGAAATGCAGTAACTGTGGTCCCAATTCTTTTGTATGTCTCCCCACAGGGCGGGAACAGCGAGAAACTTTTTGAACGCGGGGACACAAAATCGAATTGAGGACAGCTGAAAAGGAGGGCCGCAATGGTAATCAAGGAACAGTCTGGACTTCGGGCGGTTTTGAAAGATATTCCCATACCCCCCGTGTATGTGGTTCGGCAGAATTTCCCTCAGGACGGCATTCCGGACGTGTCCGCATGTCTGCGGGAAAAGCTGGATCGGGAGGAGCTCCGCTCCAGAATTCGTCCCGGCATGCGCGTTGTGCTGACCGCCGGAAGCCGCCAAATTGCCCACATGCCGGAAATCCTCCAGGAGCTTGCTCGTTTCTTAAAGGGGCAGGGGGCAAAGCCCTATATCATCCCCACGACGGGCAGCCATGGCGGGGCCACCGCAGAGGGGCAGCGCAATATTTTGGAGAGCTACGGCATCACGGAGGAGTTCTGTGAATGCCCCATCTTCTCCAGTATGGAGACGGTGGAGGTAGGGAAAATGCCGGACGGGGATCCGGTTCGCATGGATCGCTTCGCCTTTGAGTCCGACGCCGTCGTTGTGGTTGGCAGGATCAAGGGGCACACCGCTTTCCGCGGCCCCTATGAGTCCGGACTGGTCAAAATGATTGCGGTTGGCCTGGGAAAACGAGAGGGGGCGGATCTCCTGCACCAAAAGGGGTTCCGGGTGTTTGGAGAGCGCCTTCCCCAGTATGCCCGGGTGATATATGACCACTGCAACATTCTGTTTGGCGTGGGAATTATCGAAAATGAGCATGACGAAACCTGTCGCATAGAGGTGCTCCCCTCAGAGAAAATCTTTGACAAGGAGCCTGCGCTGCTGACCTATGCCAAGAGCCGCATGCCCCGTCTGCTGTTCCCGGAGACAGACCTTTTGCTAGTGCGGGAAATTGGGAAAAACTTTTCCGGAAACGGGATGGATCCCAATGTCACGGGCACCTTCGGAACTCCGTATGCCTCCGGCGGGATTCAAAAGCAGAGAACCGTGGTGCTGGATATTTCAGCGGAGAGCCACGGCAGCTTTGTGGGGCTGGGCACGGCGGACGTCACCACAAAGCGGGCCTTTGGGAAGTTGGACACCAACACAACTTATTTCAACATGATCACCACCAAGGTGCTGGGGGTGGGGAAGACTCCCGTGGTCATGGAGGACGACCGGCTGGCGATTCAGACCGCGCTGAAAACTCTGGCCGATGTGGATCCAAAGCGTTCCCGCATCGTGTATCTGAAAAATACCCTTTCCCTTCAGACAATCATGATTTCCGAAGCACTTTTGGACAAGGCAAAAAGCTGTAAGGAGGTGGATATTTTAGAGGGTCCGCGTCCATTCTCTTTCGACGCGGACGGAAATCTCATGGATCTAGCGTAATGCTATCGGCTGAAAATCTGTGGAAAGAAAAGGAGAATTGGTATGAGGGCAGAAGAACTCAAGACAATTGTTGTCATCGGCGCCGGTATCATGGGGCAGCAGATTGCCATGAACACCGCCATCAAGGGCCGCGCCTCCGGCTATCAGGTCATTTTGTGCGACAGCTTCCCCGCTGCCGTGGAGAAAGCCCAGGCCTGGGCTGACAAGTACTTAGCCGACCGCGTTGCCAAGGGCCGCCTGACCCAGGAGCAGGTGGACGACGTCAAGGCGAATCTCACCATCACAGGTGATGTAGACGGATCCGCCGCCAAGGGCGATCTGGTGATCGAGGCGATCATTGAGAAGCTGGATGTGAAGCGGGAGCTGTTCGAACGCATCAGCAGGCTGTGTAGGCCCGATACGGTGCTGGCCACCAACTCCTCCAATATCGTCAGCTCCAAGCTGGCTGACGTAACGGAGCATCCGGAGCGGTTGATGAATATTCACTACTTCAACCCCGCTTTGGTGATGGAGCTGGTGGAGCTGGTCCGGGGACCTCATACTGGAGACGAGGCTGTGGAACTGGCTCGCACCTTCGCCATCAATACCGGCAAGAGCCCCATCGTTTTGAACAAGGAGATTGCCGGCTTTGTGGCCAACCGCATCAACGCCGCCGTGGTTCACGAGGCCCTGTCTCTGCTGGAGAAGGGGATTGCCTCTGTGGAGGATATCGACACAGCCTGCGAAAAAGGATTAAACTATCCCATGGGGCCCTTCCGCCTGATGGATCTGACCGGTATTGATGTGAACTACTATGTGCGGGTAGACCGCTACGCTGAGAGCCATGATTCCTTTGACGCGCCCAACCCCCTGGTTATTGAAAAGTTCAAGAAGGGGGAGTTCGGCAAAAAGACCGGCAAGGGTTGGTACGACTATACTGACGCAAAGTAAGCCTGTGTCTGTGTATGTGTAATGGAAAATTAAGACGAAAATAGGAGGGAATACTATGGAATCCAGTACCATCGCCATTATTATCACAGTGGTTTCGATGATTCTGTTCTTCAGTAACAAGCTCCCCATGAGCGTGGTCGGCAGCATCACCGCTCTGGCCTGCGGGCTATTGATTCCGGAGATGAGCAAATCCTCTGTCTATTCTAGCTTCGGCGGCAGTACCGTCATTATGGTGGCCGGCATGTGTGTGGTGGGCGACGCCCTATTTGTCACTGGCATCGCCCAGAAGCTGGGTGCAAAGATATGCAATTCCCCCTTTGCAAAAAATGAACGGATTTTTGTAATCACAGTCGTTACCATTTGTACTGTGATGTCCGCTTTCCTGAGCAACTCCGCCTGTATTGCCATGTGGATGCCCATTATCGCCGCTGTTGCCGCAGGCTCCAACGGACGGATCCGCTCTAAGATCGTTATTTTCCCCGCTGGAACGGCCTGCGTCATTGGCGGCGCCTGTACTCTGGTGGGCTCCGTCTCCCAGGGGGCTGCCAACGCGGTGCTCCAGGGCTATGAGGGCTATGAGGTCGGCATGGGCATGTTCGATATGAGCGTGGCCATGGTGCCCGCCGCCATCGTGCAGATTATCTGGTGGGGCACCATTGGTTATAATATGTTGATCTGGGTACTTAAGCCTGACAGCCCCGGCTTTGACAAAAACAACGCCTTCTCCGTTGCCAACTTCAGCGGCAATATAAACGACCAGAAAGAGATTCCTGCCTGGAAGGGCACCCTGTCCATCGTTACCCTGCTGATCTGCATTGCCCTGTTTTTCCTCAGCGGTGTGGCTCCCTTCAGCAGCAAACTGGACATCGCCATTGTGGCTTTACTGGGCGCCACCTTCCTGTTTGTTACCAGCACCGTCCCCGTGAAGGAGTCCCTTGCCAATCTGCCCTGGGACGTTCTGGTGTGTATCGGCACCATCTCCGCTCTGGGCACTGCTCTGGATGTGTCCGGCGGCGGCCAGGTGCTGGCTGACGCTGTGCTGGCTCCCTTCGGCGGTCAGAACGCCTCGATCCCCGTGGTCACTGCGGTAATCTGCCTGCTGTGCTCCGCCCTCACCCTCTTCATGCAGAACAGCGGCGTAGCGGCTATGATTACCCCCGTGGTCATCCCCATGGCAATGTCCCTGGGGATCAGCCCGCTGCCCTGGGTCATCGTTGTGGCCGTCGGCACCAACCTGGCCATTGCCACCCCCATCGGCACCGCCGTCAACATGCAGATTCTCCCCGCCGGCTATACCTTCAAGGACTTCGCCCTGCTGGGCGGGCCTCTGTGGCTGATCATGACGATTGTGGTCACTGTCTGCAGTGTGCTCTTCCTGCTCTAACTCCACTCCCGCATTTCTCTCTTTTGCCGCCCTGGCTCACAGCGCCGATGTGGGCCAGGGCGGCGCTCTTTTTTAGAAGCCTGCGGTGTGGAACTTCCCCACCATACCGCCCTGGAAAGGAAACAACATGCTGGACACCTTTTTCTATGCCTTCAACGCCATTGCCCCCATGCTTTTTTTGATGCTACTGGGGTACTATCTCAGGTACACACATTTTTTTGACCTGTCCCTGCTGAAGCGAATGAGCACCTTTACCTTCCGGTTCGGAATCTCGGCCATGATGTTCCGCAACGTGTACACCCTGTCCGATCTGTCTGAAATCCGGGTGGACATGATGTGCTTCATCCTGATTTGCTGTGTGGCAATCACCGCCGTGGGTTGGGCGGAGGCCATGCTGTTTACCCAGCAGCGCAGCCGCCGGGGGGTGATGATTCAAAACAGCTTCCGCAGCAATTTTTCCATCATTGGAATCCTTCTGGCCACCGCTCTGGGAGGGGCGGAGGGCGGCAGCATCGCCGCCAGCATGCAGGCCCCGACCATCATCTATTTTAATGTTGTCTCTGTCCTGTGCCTGATCTACTTTTCCGATCAGCCCCAGCGGCGTGTCAGTCCGGGCTACATTCTGAAGAGCATTGCCACAAACCCCATGATTCTGGGACAGGTGGTGGGTTTAGCCTGCCTGATTGCCCGTCAATGGATCCCACGGGACGCCTCCGGGGAGCTGCTCTTTTCCATCCAGGGCAGCCTGCCCTTCCTTTATTCAGCGGTGGACAGCCTGGCCTCCATGGCCACGCCGCTGATCCTTGTCCTGATGGGTGGGCAAGTGGACTTCAGCGCGGTGGGAGCCATGAAAAAGGAACTGATCGTGGGCATTGTTCAGCGGTTGATTCTTGCCCCCGTCATTGGCTTCTGCCTGGCCTTTGTCGCCCAGGATCTGGGCGTGTTTACCCTCACCCCCGCAACTGTGGGTACTCTGGTAGGGGTGTTTGGTTCACCGGTTGCCTCAGCCAGCGCGGTCATGGCGGAGGAGATGGGCGGCGACGGAGAGCTGGCCCGGCAGTATGTTGTCTGGACATGCGCCCTGAGTATGCTGACGCTGCTGCTGTGGATTGTTTTTCTTCGGGAATTTGCTTAGCTGTAACAGAAAAATATGGCGAAAAATATCGAGACTATCGAACAAGTGGCAGAAAGAGCTCGATTTCCTGCGAAATTGTCGCCCCTTCTGCTATGAGAAGTGTCATTTCCCAGGTGCATGTTCTGGGAAATGACGGGATTTCAATGAGTTCCTGCGCCTGCGGGCGCAGGAACTCTGCGAGGCATCCCCTGCGGGGGGAGTTTTTCGACTGGCTGAAAAAATATCAGCAGTTTCGAAAGAACTGCTGGTCAACTCGTCAAAAAACTTATGCAAGAATTGGTATGGCAGAAACACCTTTGCGGGCTGGGCAAGAAGGTCGTCTAGGTGGACGGCCTGGACAAGGTGCTCACCGAGTTGAAGGCCTGAACCAGCTCACCACCTTGGCCAACATGGGGAAGAGCACTATGGTGTACGGGGACAGGCTGGCGGAGAGTTACCAGCAGATCAACGAGCAACTCTGTCGGCTCCTGCGGGAGGTAAGCAAGGGGCCTCCACAAAGGGCGTGACCCTTTGTGGGGAGAGGAGACGCCCCGGAATGAATGAGACTTCAGTCTATCAGACTGGAGGCGAATGATATGGAGGAGGTGTCGACGAGATGGCTACCTTCACCGCCGTTAAGAACCGGGGCGGAGGCCGGGGTGCGCTCGGCGGTGTCACTCGCTATGTCAGCCAAAAGGAAAAGACGCTGTGGGAGAGACAGCGGCTGGTGACCGGCTGGAACTGCACCGCCCAGTCTGTCCTCTCCGAGATGCAGCTCACCAAAGAACGGTTTCGAAAAACGGACGGGCGGCAGTACTACCACTTCGTCCAGTCCTTTGCAGAGACGGATGACCTGACGCCCCAGGAGGCCCACGCCATCGCTTTGGAACTGGCCCAGCGGGAGTTCCCCAACTTCGAGGTACTGGTAGCTACCCACATCGACACCGACCACCTGCATAGCCATCTGATCGTCAACAGCGTCAGTTTCCTGGACGGGAAAGAACTCCACCAGAGCGCCGCTGGCCTGCAAGCCCACCGGACCGTCAACGATGAAATCTGCGCCGCCCACGGTCTGGCGATCCTGCCTCCGCCTGAAAGGCAGGTCGAGCGGAAGCGGATGAGCAGTCGGGAGTACCGCTCTGCCGCCAAGGGTGAGAGCCGGAAGTTCCGGCTGATGAACACCATCGACCAGTGTATGAGGTATGCGTCCACCAAGGAGGAGTTCCTCTCTCTAATGGAGAGCGAGGGGTATCGGGTGCACTGGACAGACGGTAGGAAGAACATCACCTACACCACGCCCACGGGCATGAAGTGCCGGGATGACCGGCTCCACGAAACAAAGTACACCAAGGAGGTCATGGAACATGAATTCCGAATCCGGGCGGAGATTGTCTCTGGAGGAATTGAAGGGGCGGAACGCTCCGCAGACTATGATACCGCAGGACTGTCCCAGCAAGGAGGAGTGACAGGAGTTGCTCCATCGGGCTGGACGAGCTGGAGCGGCACACGGCGGCCCACACAGCCCTTTTGCGGGAGGTTTCCAGCGGGAAGGAACTGTACCCCACCGAGGAGCAGTTGGAGACACTGTCGCGGGGGGGGGGGCAAATGTGTACAGAACTGAAACGGGCTGGGAGGAAGAAAGAGATATCTATCTTGCCGCCCGGTTTGGATACGGCGCTGTCCGTACCGGCCTGGCTGCTCCTGCTGGGGACGCTGGTGGGCATGGTGGCCTTGCGGACCATCTGGTCCGGCTTGGCCGCAGTCTGGAGCGCGGTCAGGGTGCTGATCCCGTGAAGGACAGCACTACCACGCCCCACCGCTCCGACCGCAAGACCCTGTGCAGAGAGCAGGAAAAGAAGATCGCCCTCGGTCATAAGGAGGACGACCATGAGGAAGAACAGACCTGGCAGCAGACCATGGGCTGAGGCCAACCGTTCCCTGATATGGAAAGAAAGGCGAATATAAAAAAAGATTACGAGGAGTATCGGGACACCGGCGTTCTGGGCAGTTATCACCCTGAGATGGTCGTACTGCTGGAGCAGCGTGGTGGCGAGGTCCTAACCACATTCCGAGACACCAATTATCAATAACAGGAGGACCACCTGGAGAGCCAGCGAAAGATGCTCATCCGGGGAAAAGTGTTCCTTGTGACCTCTGTGTTTCCCTCTGAGGCCATAGCGACGCCCACGGACAAACTGCTCTCCATGATCGACGCGGAGCTTTCCAAGCAGAGCCACAGCACCTGATGTTTTAGTGGACTTGGGGGAGCCGGTTACTGTCCGTACCCCATACCGGCTTGCCCCTGGAAAAGGAGGTTACAGAATATGGCAAGCCAAAAATACAATATCTTATACGGACAGCTCAGTCAGGAAGACGAGCGGCAGGGTGAATCCAACTCCATCCATAACCAAAAGCTCTTTCTCCAGCGATATGCAGATGAAAATGGATTTGACAACACCCTGTTCCTGGCTGACGACGGTTACTCCAGGACCAACTTTGACTGGCCCGCGTGGAAGAAGATCGTGGAGACGATCGAGAACGGCGAGATGGAGACCCTGATCGTCAAGGAGCTCAGCCGCCTGGGGTGGGAGTACCTGCAGGTGGGCCAGCTGACGGAGCTCTACTTCCCTGAGAAGGGCGTCCGGTTTATCGCGGTCAATGACAGCGTAGACTCCCTGGTGGAGAGCAGCAACGACTTTAACCCTATCCGCAACTGGGCCAACGAGCTCCACGCCAAGGACACTAGAAAAAAGGTACGCTCCATCAAAAAAATACAGGCGGAGCGCGGGAAGCGGCTTGGTTCCAAACCGCCCTATGGCTACCGGAAAAAGGACGCACAATCCAAAGAGATTATACCGGACGAGGCGACTGCCCCTGTGGTATGCCCGATCTTCGAGCTATGCGCTGCCGGGAAAGGGCCCAACCAGATCGCTAGGATTCTAACCGGGGAGCAGATCCTGAACCCGACCAACCAGTACTACCAGGCCATGGGGAAAGCCTGCAACCACCTGGACACGCCCCGCCCATATAACTGGTACGGCAAAACGGTGGCAAATATCCTGGAGAATATCTTCTATCTCGGACACACGCTCAGCATGAAACACACGACGCTCTCCTACAAAAACAAGAAGCAGATCCGCAGGCCGGAGAGCGAACAGATCCTGGTGAAGAACACCCATGCGCCGCTGGTATCGCAGGAACTCTGGGCGATCGTTCAGGAGGTGCGCCGGCACAAGCCTCGACCGCCCAAGCACATGGAGGAACCAAACCTATTCTCCGGTCTGGCCTACTGCTCCGACTGCAGAAAGTACCTGGTACTCTGCCGGACGGAGAAGATGCGGGAGGATCAGTATTACTTCCGGTGCTTCACCTACGGCAAGCGGGGAAAGGACGCCTGCACACCGCACCAAATCCGTGAGACGGACCTGAAAGCCATTGTGTTGGACGATCTGCGCAGGGTGCCCCATTTCGCCCGGATGAAGGAGCGGCAGTTTGCGGAGTACATCAACCGGAAGAACACGATGGAACTGCGGCGGGAGATCAACCGCGTGCAGAGGGAGCTGAACGCCATGCACCGCAGGAATAGAGAACTGAGCACCCTGTTCAAGCGGCTCTATGAGGACAATGTGCTGGGTCGGGTGACCAACGAGCAGAAGGAGTTGGCTGCTACGATCCCGGAGAAAAAGGAACGCCTGGAAAGGCTCAAGTCCTCCATGGCCAATGTGGATGCCTTCATTGAAAAGGCCAGGCGGTACACCGAGATCGATGAACTGACTCCGGAACTGTTGCGGCTGTTCATCCAGCGCATCGAAATCGGGGAGCAGACGAAGAAATACTCCCGCTCCGCCGGCCAGAGCGTCCGGATCGTGTACCGGGACATCGGTGCGCTGGATACGCCCATGTGGGAGGGTGACCGCGCACCGTACATGGCAAAAGAAATTGCAGAGAAAGAAGAAATTATGCAGTTGCTGGCATGAAAACACAGAGGCGGACGGCTTCCGCCGTCCACCTCTGTGCCTGACAATTCACTCGGTTCAGAAAATGTATCTATGGGAACTATCAGAGCTGCCGACTCTTTTTACTGAGTAGGGAAACCACCGGCTCTGCCGGTAGAGGTGCCCCGCAAAGAAGCTTTAGTATGAAACGAGCTACTAACAGCAAGTTATCAGGGATGAAAGACCACCATTAGAACAGCGGTTGCCCGTTTACGGGTTGCGGAGCAAGTGATGCGAGTGAAATAAAATTCAGTGCGTCTTGAGACGCATGCCGGTAATAGGCCCTTATAGGGCCAACTCAAGCCACCAGCTTAGCCGGGTGATTATGACTTTCCTAATTTTTGTGCCGACAAGACAGTTGGCTTAAGTATACGTCAGTTGTTTTATTGATACCACAAAAATAAAGGCATACAGAAGGAATATGAGTCTGAAAAGAACGGATAAGAGATCTGGCCTTGCGCGGCAAGCCGTATTCTTACAGAAGTGGGGAGCGGCAAGGAAACCCTGATCCATTGCCGCTCCCAAGGTTTTTGTCGTTTTAAAAAGGTGCGTTCATAAATATAGGGCATCAGTTCAGAAGAAAGTAAGTGTGATCATGGATCCTGAACCAGAGACAGCGTTGTAGAAATGGGCACCGAAGATTCCGTCGCTGATATCGTAGAACAGCACGGGCAGAGCTGTTTCTGTGTCTCGGTAAATCGTTGCTGTTTGATTCTCAACACGAATAGCAATGATTCTTGTCTGGCACTCTCTGTTCCTCTCAGCGCATTTCGGCGTATGGGTCACGGTGTGGGTCAACGAAAGCCCGCAGAAATTAACTTACTTAAAAAGTTGCGAGAACAGGAGAAATCCGGACAGAACCAAGCAATTTAAACAGGATTTTCGAGCTGCTACCCAGATTTGAACTGGGAACCTCATCCTTGCTAACCCGACCAAAAAACTTTTCCAAGGCGTTTCTGCTTGCTTTTGGCTATTTTCACTCAGTTTCAATTACGCTTTAGGCCTCTTTGCCCGCAGTGCTTCGAGTGTTCCAAGCGTATCTGTGGCTTGTTATGTGGTCAAGTGCCAGAGATTCCGGTCTTTAGAAATATTACGGTCACGCAGGAAATGCGTTGAATGGGCAAGGGCCTTTGACTCTCTCTGCCCTTACCCATTTCCCTCTCTGTGTCTTTAAGTGCTTAGCAATACCGGCTCCAGGTGTTAAGGAGGATGCGGAGGACAGTCCCCTGTCGCAGGCACTCTACCACTGTTTCCAGCGGCTCGACAAGGACCGCTCCCGTGGTAACATCACAGCAGAGGAGTGGCTCGGGCTGCGGGAGAAAGCGCAGGAGCTCTATCACACGGCGGTTACAGCAAAAACCCGGCACGGAGACGGAACCTTCCGTTCCCATGCCGGGTTTTATATTGAAATACTGTGGAAGCTGGATAACCTTGTCAACCCTAAAACCCACGGAGATGCTCTATCAAAGCACCAGCATGACCGACGAGTGGAACACGTGGGGATCATGGGTGAACTCCACGCCGCCCTCGTACTTCTCCGCGATCATTTCGATGTTGCGCAGGCCCAGGCCACTGTGGTTGGGCTTGCTGGAGACATATCGCCCGTCCACTTTCTTGATCTCATCGTGAAAGCCATTGTCCACGGTGATGGCCAGCATTTGGCCGGAGCAAAGCATGTGGAACTGGATGAACCGCTCGTCTCCTTCTCCGCAGTCTGCGGCGTCAATGGCGTTCTCCAGCAGGTTGCCCAGGATCACGGATAGGTCGATGTCGGAAACAGAGAGCTGATCCGGAACCTGGATGCGGGGCTGAAACTGAATATCCTTGTGGAGAGCCAAGGACCGATAATGCCCCACCACCATGTTGACCACCGGGTTGCGGCACAGTTCCACAAGCTCGACCTGCCGCGCGGAATCCAGGTACTGCTCCAGATAGTCGCAGGCGTCCTGAACACGTCCGCCCTGCAAAAAGCCCTGTAAGGTGATCATGTGGTGCCGGAGGTCATGATTCATCCGGCGGCTGCTCTCGATGCTGGCGCAGATGTGGCGGTACTGCTCCTCCTGAATGGACAGGAGATGGCGGGCCTGGTCCGCGTCGTGCTGGGACTGGAGCTTTTCATAGGACAAGTACATCATCTTGAAGAAAATGAGGTAGATCACCAGCACCAGGACAAACAGGGCGAAAAACAGGAACAGGGACATGGGGTTGTAGAGAAATTCGTACTCAATGAAGGACAGTCCCGCCGCCAGCAGAAGAAAGAGAAACAGGGGCAGTCCTGCCAGATAGGTACATTCCTTGGGCGTCAGCCCCGCCTCCACCGGGCGGTAGTATCTCGCCAGCACAAACCAGAACAAGGGCAGCAGCAGTCCGGTCAGGACGGCCAAAATGACCAGTTCCCGCCCGTGATAGGGCAATCCATCATAGAGCACAGGCGAGACGAACAGGGTGCAGATGGTATTGTTGATGGAGGTGATGATCAGCCCACCGGTGAGGGCGAAGGAAAAGACGAACAGCTTCTTTTGCCAGATCCCCGGCACCAGATACAGATACCAGCCCAGGCAGGGGAGGATGCACAGGAGAAAGACTACGTTGACCGCCTGAAACAGCGTGTGATCCGGGGGAAGCAGGAACCGCAAGTAGCAGCCGCAGCCCGCAAAGAGGGCGGAAAGCCCAAGGAGCAGCCACAGCGTCAGGAGGATGGAGCGCTTTTTGGAGAAGCGAAGCTGCTCGCAGTAGGGATAGAGCGCCAGAACGGCAAAGGGGATCACTTGCAGCAGGAAACCCGCGGACAGGCGCAGAAAGATCAATGCGCTCCCCTCCTTGTCAGGTCAAATAAAAACCGTTGGTATTGGGCCTTCAGCTCGGCCCGGTTGTTCCGGGACAGAGAGATCTCCGTCCCGTCCTTCAAAATCAGTTTGCTGGACAGAAAGGACCCGATAAATTCCATGTTCACCACAAAGCTGCGCTGGGGCCGGAGAAATCGGTTGCCGTCCAACTGCTCAAAGAGGGTGTTCAGCGCGGTATAGGTCTGGAACTGCTGCTTGGCCGTGTGGACGATGCACAGCTTGTCAAACACCTCGATATAGGTGATCTGGGCGGCGGAGACAGGGATGCTGCCGTGGCTGGTCTGGATCTGCAGGACCGGCCCGGCGTTGACGCCCAGGCGGGAGAGACAGCGGTCCATGGCCTCCCACACCGCAGCCTGTTCTATGGGTTTCAGCAGATAGTGGACGGCCCCCAGGCCGAAGGCTTCGATGGCGTGTTCCCGGCTGGTGGTGATAAAGACTACCTGGGCCTCCCCGCCCAGCCGCCGGATGGTCTCTGTCCCCAGAAGCCCGTCCAGATAAATGTCCATAAAGACGATGGAAAACTCTCTGGGCGCGGCCAGAAGAGCCTCGCCGCTGAAGAAGCGGGTGAGCGTGAGGTCCATGCCGTGTTCGGCTTCGTATGCCCGAAGAAAGCCCCCCAGCAAATCGAGCTGCCGTTCTTCATCGTCGCACAGGGCGATCTGCAAGGGGCACACATCCTTTCACGTGGCGGTTCATTTGTTTTATCATAACAAGAAATACCGTCCAGCACAAGGCCCCGCCACGCTGCCACTTCGTGAAATGCAGGTTTTCAGCGTGAACTGCACTTTATCCCATCGGGGCGGCCATGTATAATAAACGATGATGTATTTTGCACAGCATTCTGTCAGGAAACGATCAAGACAGGGGGGCATGCCCCCCTGTCCCGTGGATATCCACGGGACAATAAGGACTCAGGAGGAAATGCAATGAGAAAACAACTTTGGACCCGGCTGACTGCGGCTGCGCTGGCGGCTTTGTTGACCGCTGCGCTGCCCACAGGGATCTCGGCCGCAGCCCAGGAGGATACCGCCCCGCCGGTGGAGGAAACCCCGCTCACGGAGATTCTGCCTGCGGAGCCCCAGAGCCCGCAGGAGACGCCTGACGAGCCGGACACACCTTCGGCAGAGGAACCCACTCCGGTACCGCAGGAGATCCCCCTCACGGAGATCCTGCCTGCGGAGTCTCTGGCGCAAGCCACGGCAGAAAATGCCGCAGGCGCAGAGGTGCCCTATTTGGATGAAGATGGAGCGCCTCAGAGTGTCCCCAGCGCCACTCTGGTGACGGAGAGCGACACGGCGTGGGACGATGGCTGGTATGTAGCACAGGACAGCATCACCATTCACAGCCGTGTCACTGTCTCTGGAGACGTCCGCCTGATCCTCGCTGACGGCTGTGAGTTGACGATCGATGGCGGCATCCAGGTCGCACATCCCAACAGCCTGACTATCTATGGTCAATCGGAAGGGAGTGGTAGGCTGACAGCGACAGCGCCAGCAGAGTCAAACATTTACCACGCCGCTATCGGCGGCAGCACCAATGTCCAGATTTGGGAAGTTAATTATTGCGGCAGTGTTACCATCAACGGCGGCGATGTGACCGCAACCGGTGGTGATGCCTCTAGCGGCATCGGCGGTGGGCCTGTATCAGGCGGCAAAATCGTCATTAACGGCGGTACGGTCACCGCAACCGGCGGAAACAATGCAGCCGGAATCGGCGGTGGGATGCAGGGAAACGGCGGCAGTGTTACCATCAATGGCGGCGAAGTGACCGCAACTGGCGGTAATCAGGCGGCGGGCATTGGCAGCGGAACCATGGGAGGCAGGATTCAAATTCAGATCAACGGCGGCACCGTGAATGCAACTGGTGGCTCGCAAGGCGCAGGTATCGGTGATGGAATGGAATGCTCTAACGATGGAAGCATCACCATCACTGGAGGTACAGTAACCGCCACCGGCGGCTATCAAGGCACGGGCATCGGCGGCGGGGCGAAGACTCCTGGCGGCAAGATCACCATCAGCGGCGGCACAGTCACGGCCAACGGCGCAGACGGCGCATCTGGCATTGGTCACGGCGGACTCGGCGCCACCGGCGGCGAGATCACCATCAGCGGCGGCACGGTAACGGCCACCCGCGGGG
>ENA-OROH01002000-OROH01002000.1-human-gut-metagenome-genome-assembly--contig:-NODE-2000-length-16903-cov-2.907942_pt1 | contig 16903 bp, 15 predicted proteins | sample MGYA00242125_ERZ509042 | MGnify/ENA primary metagenome ERZ509042 (study PRJEB26280, sample SAMEA2338738) | human gut metagenome | biome: human gut; feature: human-associated habitat; material: faeces... | reverse complement strand
TCGGGAGTAAAAGAGGCTTTGAGGGCTAAAGTGGACGATTATCTTGAAAAAAGCCGGATTGCTTTGGATAAAATAGAAGTTCCTGAAGAAAGGAAAGTCCGGTTTTATGAGATGATTGATTTTATCGGAAAACGTAAGAAATAATATATGTACAACAATAAATTAAAAGCAATTGTCTTGCCGGTGGTTATTGCACTGGCCATTGTTTTAGGGATGGGGATCAATTCGCTGTTGGATCGTAAAGAAGTGCCTGTAAATATGAGTCAGCGGATGATAGGTAGTAAATTGGATTATATTCTGAATATGATCAATTATTCCTATGTGGATTCGGTGGATATACATAAAATCGAGGAGGATGCTATCCCTCAGATATTGAATGATCTCGATCCGCATACGGTTTATATTCCGGCTAAAGATATGCAGCGGGTGAACGAAGAGATGGTGGGAAATTTCGGTGGAGTCGGGGTCCAGTTTTATAAATATCTGGATACGGTGACTGTCGTCAAAGTAGTTCCCGGTGGACCTTCAGAAGCTGCCGGGTTGCAGGATGGTGACCGGATTGTGAAAGTCAACGATTCTATCGTCGCTGGCCGGAATATGAATACGGATAAAATCATGTCTCTGATGCGGGGAGAAATCGGTACCGACGTACAGCTTACGATTGTCCGCCGTGGAGAAAAACAGCCGTTGATCAAAAATATCACCCGGGGAAGTATTCCTATCAAAAGTGTGGATGTGGCTTATATGTTCGACGATACGACCGGGTTTATCAAGGTGAAAACCTTCGGGATGAATACTTATGATGAATTTATGGCTTCTCTGGCTAAGCTTGAAGGATTGGGAATGAAGCGGTTGATTGTCGATCTGCGCGAGAATGAAGGAGGGATTCTTCCGATTGCAATCCGTATGATCAATGAATTTTTGCCTGAAGGAAAATTGATTTTATATACGCAGGGAAAAGCTTCTCCCCGGATGGATTATAATTCCAATGGCAAGGGGAAATATCAACAATTGCCTTTGACGGTCTTGATCGACGAGGCGAGTGCTTCGGCCAGCGAGATTTTTGCCGGAGCGATACAGGACAATGACCGGGGAAATATCGTCGGACGCCGTTCTTTCGGTAAAGGGTTGGTGCAGGAACAAAGGCTGTTGCCGGATAATTCGGCTTTACGATTGACGGTGGCCCGTTATTATGTGCCTTCCGGCCGTTCCATTCAAAAACCTTATGACGAAGGAAAAGAAAAATATTATACCGATATTTATCAACGCCTGTTGCATGGGGAATTTTCTCAGAAAGATAGTATACATTTTGATGAAAAACTTAAATACCAGACGGTTGGCGGACGTACGGTATACGGTGGCGGCGGAATCATGCCCGATTTGTTCGTACCCGGAGATACGGTCGGTTTCTCCCGTTATTTGGTGGAGGTAAACCGGAAAAATCAGTATTTGTATGATTTCACTTTTGATTTTATGGACCGGCATCGTCAGGAAACTAAAAATATCAAGGATTATAAACAATTACTGAAGTATTTGGATCGTTTCGATCTGGTGAATGAGATGGCGGATTATGCAGCGGCTAAAGGACTGAAACGGGATGAAAAAGGAATCCGGGATTCTTATGATGTTCTCAATTCTTTAATCAAAGCCTTTACCGGGCGGCATGTATTGGACGACGATGGTTTCTATCCGATTCTCTATCAGAATGATGTAACTATAAAGAAAGCGATTGAAGCACAAGGTACAGGGGTACAAGCTGATTAGTAAATGACAGGAAAAAAAGGTATTCCCGGCGTTGGACAAGGCTTATTGGTGGCTTGTTAGGCTTGGGAATTGTTTGGGGGTTTTATGTCTCCCGGACTTCGGATAAAGAAATTGGAGCAGCCTCTTTGCATGAAGCAAAGAGGTTGTTTGAATATACGGAATTGCTTCCTTCGGATGAGGGAGAAATTGTTCGTCATACTTATTATACGCTTAGTTTCAATAGCCGGCATAAACAAGCCAACTGGGTGTATTATATCTTGGGATCGGAAGGAAAAGAAAGGGTGGCCGAGCGTACAGACCGGTTTAGGGAAGATAAAAAAGTACCTTCCGGATCTGCGAAGCCTTCCGATTACACTAAAAGTGGATACGATCGCGGACATTTATGCCCCGCTGCCGATATGACTCATTCTGCTGAGGCGATGGAGGAAACCTTTTTGATGTCGAATATTTCTCCTCAATTGCCGGTTTTTAACCGGGGAATATGGAAAAGCCTGGAAAAGCAAGTTCGGGATTGGGGAGAGAAAGAACGGATTTATATTGTCACCGGTCCTGTTTTTAAAGACAATAAAGGAAAAATCGGTCGGACTGGAGTTACCGTTCCCGGTTTTTTCTACAAAGTAGTTTATGCTCCCGGGGCCCGGCAAATGATTGCTTTTGTTCTTCCCAATACCCAAGAAAAAAGGCAATTGCGGGATTATGCAGTGACTGTGGATTCCGTAGAACGGCTCACAAACATCGATTTTTTCCCACAATTATCCGATACACTTGAAAATCGCCTTGAAGCGGCGGTCAATTATGACAGTTGGAGATAAGGTTAATCCAGCAATCGGTCGATGACCTCGCACATTTTCCCGAATTCTTCCGGATCGTAGAGACGGGTCATGAAGACTATCTTGCCTTGTTTATCGATAATGATATTTCGGGTGACTCCGGCTCCCTGGGCAGCAAAGGAGTAAAAGGCTTTACCTTCGGGGTCTAAGGTCAATGGATAAGTGATTTTTAAATCCTTGCCAAACTGTATTGTCTGTTCCCGGTTTTCTTTCAGATCGATACCGATCAGGGCAAAATGAGGATTATTTTTGTGTTTCAGCCAAATGTCTTTTTCGATGAAAGGCATTTCTTTACGGCATACTCCGCACCAACTGGCTGTAAATTGTAACATGACGATTTTACCGCGGAAATCGGATAGCTTTTTCCGGGTTCCGTCCGTATAAGTGATAGTAATGTCGGGTGCTTTATCACCCACTTTTACGATATAACCCCGATCGTCATTTTGGGTATAACCGAAATGACTTAACGTCAGGCAAACAAATAGCATGAAAAAATATTTCATAAAATGAATTTTAAAGGTATGATTACCAGGCAAAGCTATAAATAAAACAGGACTTTTAGCGGTTTACTGTTATTTTTTCGGTATTTTTCATACTCAATTCTTCAATTTATAAAAATAAAGACAAGGGTTATCGTCCTCCTTAATATTTAGAGCCCACTCTTGAGCCAAATCAGGTATTTTTCCTTTTTGTTCCCGGTAGGAAACAAGAAATGATGCTTCTGTAAAATTTACCATATACTCGTCAGTCATATAAACAGGCGAACTTCCAAAAATATTCCAGTAATATTTATTAGGCCATGGCACGCCGAATCGGAAATCCTTTGTCTCATTATCAATGATACACAAATTGATATGATGATTGTGCACGAAACTGAAGACAGTCCTCTTTGGGGTGATAAAAAGAGAAGAGCAGCCATACACAACAGGAGAATGCAAAACCCCTCCTGTATTTTCCCTATAATTATTGGTTTGCTGGTAGGAATATTTTTATGAGATAGAAATTCCCATTCTTTGGGAAACATGTATTTTTTCCCATAATCAATGCTTGCAATGATACGGCAAGTGTCAGGAGTTAATTCATAGATGTTATATTCGTATCGAAATGATGCATACACTTTGTTATTACAACTTGTCCAACAACGTGTATTGTTACCGACCCCTTCTTGCTGTTTAGGAAACTGTTTATAACATTTGACCAATCTGTTTTCTTTTTTGTCATATACCCCCACATTATATCGGTTCCGGTTCCAAAAATTGTAATAGACATAGATATAATTCGAATCGGTTGTAATTCTTTGAGCAGGATATCCTGTTGCAAATGACTTTTGGTAAACACCGTTCAGGTCATAGCATATGACCTTGTTTCTTCCGCTCCCTACTGTCACGTATATCAGGCTGTCGTCAATATGAAAATCAGACAGTTCGTAATATTCCTCCGGTCCTCTGCCAATATCGTCGATTTTGTTTATAAATTTTCCTTGTCTACTGAAAATGAATATAAAATCCTGTTCGTCATCCAACAGATACAGTTTATCATCCGCAATTTCCAGTTTGTCAATTGGGGAAATCAGGCATTCCGGAGTTGTTTCCAGGGGCACTATTTCTTTCCCACAAAACAGCGAATCGGCAAATAAGGGTTTATCCCCGGATGTCAGAGGAATATTGATTTGAAATATATCGGAATCCTTTTCATTCTGTCTGTCTTCATTACAACCGAAAACGATAATACCGGCTAAAAACAAAATTCCTATCCTAATGCAATATTTTATATTAGACATAATCATAGCATTTTGATCATAATTGAAGTCGGGAATCTCCCGACTTCACAAATTATTATTTCATATCTAACCAAAATTTTGCACAAGTGTGAGGTTTACATAAAAAAGTGCCATTCAATTCACAATCTCTTCTGACTCCATAAAATGTTTTTTTATATACTCCCTTTGCATTGAGACCTACAAATTTTCTAATCCCAAAAATAGTCACATAACCATCTGCATCTATAGATGCGCTGAAACTACAATCACCATCATGCACTTTATAACCTTTACTACTAGAATCTCCATCTCCTTCGATAATTTCACCATCTGGAGCTTCTCACAAAAAACTTCCTGGCAAATTCATACATGTATAGCCTTCTGGACAAGGATCTTCCAAACATTCATTAATGTCATTACCAAATTCATCATAACCGGGGTTTACAGAACTTGTCGTCATAATACTGATTGCGAGCAAAGCAATTGTCCATAGAATCATTTTTCGCAAATTTGTTTTCATAATCATTAATTTTGCTAGGTTAAACAAATAGTGTATTTATAGGGATTGCCAAAACATGTTCCGGCAATCCCTTTTTCTGTTTTTTACTTGATGAAAGGTTTCCCTAACATTTGGTCAATAACAGGGGTGAAGACACTGAAATTTCCGTGCCCGGACTCATAGGTTATTTTCATGAAATTTCCTTGTCCGTCGTTTATTTCCGTCACATTTCCATTTCCGTCGAATTTGTAGGTATATTGTGTTTCCCCGTCAGTGACGGTGGCAGGAACCGTTCCGTTATATGTGAATTCAAGGGTTCTGCCGTTGCTTTTGACGGATTGCAACAGATTACCGGAATAGGTGAAGGAATAACGGTCCTGTTCAATCCAGTTCTCTCCGGCAGGGGCTGTCATATAAAGGATGGAAGTGATTCTGTCGCCTTCATACAATGTTTCGTATTTATGCAAGGTGCGTTCGTAAGTTTCCTGATGGATGTCTTCCGGGTCGTAAACATCATGATAAATCCGGTTGATGCAGATATTGCTGTTTTCATTGTATTCATAAGTATTGATTGTCCTGTAAGTTTTCAGATAGGAGTTGTCAAAGTCCTCGCCTGTACCCACATCTTCCCTCGGGGTGTAATGCACGACGCTTTGCCGTTTGATCCGTCCGTCCTCATACAGATCGACCTTCTGGCTATACAAAACCCTCCCAACGAGCGGGATGCTGTCTTTCAGACTGTAATTCCCTGCCCCGTACTTATTTTTCAGAAATTGGTCCAAACGACTGATGGAATCGCTGTCAATCTTGGGAATCCAATCATTGACTTCGATTTCATAATTGATATCCGAGTTGTTGGATATCCCGAAGTTGCCAATGGTGTCCCCCTCTGTATCAATGTGGAAAGCACTCTCTATCTGCTCCTTGTTGTAATTTATAATCCAAATGTAATCACCCCAATGGTCATTGTGTCCTTCTATCCTGGTTACCCGGAACAGATTCTTCTTGACAGTATGTTCCGACTCTTTTGCTATGTTCATATCGGCTTCTTTAGTACATGCCGTCACTAACGACAATACGAGAATTGATAAATATAGTGTATGTCTCATGATTCTGTGTTTTTAGAACGCTTTCTGTATATTGGTGGCTGTAATGCGGCCGAATCCTCCGAACTCGCCGTGCAGTTCCCGGTTCTTCTCCAAAGTGCCCGTACCCAGGGTGGCGATGGCGACAGTCCTGACGAACCCTTCCCGGCTTGAGGGATTGTAGGTCGACAATACAATCATACGGTTGTTGTTGCTTACCTCTATCACCTTATCGTCGGCATCCGCGTTCGGATTGGGATTGGTGTAGTCCACTTTTCCCTGATATTCTTTCCATGCCATCATGGAAGTGATTTCCTCTCCTTCGGGCGCCGTATATTCTAGGGTCACAAGAGGATTGGCGATAGCCAGGTTGATGGAATAGATTTTGGTGGAAGTGGCATAATAAATGACATTCTGGGTTTCCGTCCCCTCAAAAAAGCGTGCGTCCTGAATCTCGGGAAAACTGTTCAGGTCGATAATTTTCAATGGTTTCCCATTATCAGTCTCAGGGTCATAAGTCCGTAAAGTTATATACGAATAGATTTTCCCGTTGGTCTTGGCCTTCCCTGTTTTCGGGTCTTTTTCTTTCAGGATGATGTGCATCTGGCTGTCGTCACCGGAAAACATGGCCAGGCAGGTAAAGCCCTGCAGTTTGTTTTGATCGAAAGGGGCGTCGGCGGGAAGCTTGGCACTGTTGAACACTTTCAACTGGTCGTCGCTGTCAAATTCCAACAAGCGTCCGTTTTTCTCGTCAAACCCGATTCCATTTTCCCAGGCCGGACGGTAGAAAATGCCCATGTAATAGTCGGACATATCGCTGGTCTGAAGATAATAGGAATACACCTTGTTGTCTTGTTGCATGCTCCTCGGATAGATTTTGCCGGTAATGGCAAGAAGTTCTGCCCCTATTTGCGGATCATAGCCAATGGTAGTCACATTGTACTGGCCGGGATCGATGACAAACATGTCGCCGTTGCCGTCGATATAGGAATAATTGAAAGGGTCCACCCGGTCCAAAGTGTGGTCGGTCCCGATGGTCAGCGAACGGTTGACCTGATAAGTGGTAGAACGGACGGCTGTCGCAACTCCATTGATTTTCCGACCATTGACACTCGAAAACAGATTCCGCATCACCGTATCCTGTTCTTTGCGATAGCTATCGGTGAAATTGTATGCCATGATCAGCGACACATCGGAAGTCATCTCGTCTTTTGTGTCACACACGATCAGACCGCTCCCGAACGGACTCATCACCGTCACATCGAACACTTGTTCCTGGATGATGTCCGTGGTATTGTCCCTCACTTCATACACCAGTTTGTAGGCATTGTTTTGCGCACTGACATCGACCATGTATTTCAGGGTCATGGTGGAATCGATGACTTTAGGAATAATGGTATTGCCTTCCAGGGTCCATTTGAATGAGAGATCTGCGTCCGGCACGCCTTCTTTGTAAGTAATCGGCTTTATCTCCAAGGTGTCGAATGCGAAAACTTTATAGGTGGTCGGTTCATCACCCAGATCGATGACAATCGGGTTCATCAGTTTATAGTTCAAGGAAGAGTCGTCCTCGAAACAGGAAGCCAGAAACAGGCTTCCCAATAGGGCTACAAGTAATGTTTTTATCTTCATGACTTTGAGTTTTTAGGTGATGATTTAAGGCATGGTGACCGGCTGTCCCTTATATTCTCCGTCTTCATGCTTCAACGGGTTGCCGGGATGCTCATTGTTGTATTCGGTCAGTTTTTCTTTCACCAAAGCGGCGTAGGCTTTTACCTCTGTACCGGTCATGGTCCAGCGTTCCGGATCGGGATTGTTCGGATCCGCACTGCCTCTGGGAGACCAATAGGGGAGGGAGGGAAGCCCGGTTGCATCTAAAATGAAACGGTACCATGAGTCGGAATACTCCCCAAAATAGTTATTTAATTGACTCCAATTGGCCGGTCGTCCGATTTTATTGGTGATATACAGGCTGAAAACCCTCCCGTTCAGATCCGTGACAGGAAAATCTTCCGTGGCCACCACCCGCAGTCTGGTCACATAGACGGAATCGTCCAGCAACGGACTGTAGTTTATTTTCACCTGCAACTGCCCCTGATAACTTCCTGCGGGGACACTCCCCGACAGGAGTTCATACATACTCTCCTCGGCTGTAATCGTATCCTCCGGTGACAGCCTCACCTTAATCACACGCTCTTTATCCATCGCACTCCCGGTAATGAGGAAAGGGATATTGACAGTGTCACATCCGATTTCCACATTTTCAGGATGTTCCGTAAAATTATAAGTGGTGGAGAATCCGTTGAAGTAGATTCCCGGAGCTTCCGTATACAGCGTCACCTTCTCCTTGGAGCAGGAGACCCCTGCAAACAGGGCGGAAGCTATGATGATTAACTGAAAAATAAAGTTTCTCATAACCGTTCTTGTGTTATTTATTGATACTATTGCCATAATCTTCACGTCCTCCTATTTCAACCTCCGTTTCGGGCAGGGGTAGAACAAACAAGGCATCGCCGGCACCTAAGGAGGCATTGGGAATGTTCAGCCCCAATCGTTTGTAATAGAAGAACAATTGCCCTTCTCCTGCAAACTCCTTTTGCCATTCTTTCTGTATTTCCCGGCTGATTTCCTCTTTGCTCAAGGAGGCGGGCAGGTTTTTCTCATATAGGATGCCTCTGGCCACCCGCACGGCGTTCAGTGCGTCGACTGCCTTTTGGGGATTGTTCAGGTTGTTGTAGCACTCCGCCGCATAATAGTACATCTCCGGTTTGCGCATCAAGGGCATCTTGTTTTTTGCCCTGGATTCTGAATCTGCCGGTTCGTAGAATTTCAGAAAAGTCCAGGCTTTTGCTTCCGTCTTGTTAAACCACCGCATATACCGGATATCCGACACGCCTGTCCCATCGGCGATTTCATAAAGGCTTTCCCCCTTGGTCTTGGTAGTATAGAACACCTTTTCATTGTCAGTGCTGGAAAAGTCCGCGTTTATCTTGTACTGCTCTACATAAGGACGGAGTGTCTTATATAGCTGGTTCACTTCCAGATAAAAGATGTGCTCGGCGGTAAACGACAAATCCCTCATTTTTTCTTCCACATGCACACTTGATTCAGGATCCACCCAAGGGATAACCTGCTTCTTCATGAACAGTTCCTCAATGGCCGCCAGAGCCTCCTTGTATTTTCCCTCCCACATACACACACGTGCCTCCGTTGCCTTGACTGCATAGTAATTGAAGCGGCTCTTCCGTTCCTTGAAAAAGAGGTCGTCCTCATCCATCTCATAGTCATCTCCTTTGATTGCAGTTCCGTAAGAATCCCAGTAGTTCAGCAGTGAATCCGCTTCCGCAAGATCCCGGTGAATATATCCCAGTACTTCTTTTACGGTAGATTGTTTGGTGAGCACCTTGCTATACTCCGTCACGTAAGGGATGGAAAGCTTGTCCAGGTTGGAAGGCTGGTTCTCCAGATTTCCCCAGCCGAATATGCGCAGCAGTTCAAAGTGCAGGAAAGCCCGCAGACCGATGGCTTCTCCTTTGATGATGCCGTAAGTGGTGGGATGCAGGATGGCCTTTTTTTCGTCGCTCACTTCGAGCAGCGCGTTCAGGTTGGCGATGATGCGGTAGGTTTTTTGCCAGATACCGTCGATGGTCCCGGTATAGCTTTCATAACGGTACTGCTTGAGATTGTTGTAAGGATTGTTCGTGGCCATGTCATACTGCTGTGCCAGCACATCAAAAAAGCAGACAGTGGATTCCCGCCCGTAAAGGGTGGAATCCGCCATCATCATGTAGCATCCGATCAGGGCATCTCTGAAGCCGGTTTCATTCTCAAACATCTTGTCACTCTTGATTTCCGTTTTAGGCTCCACTTCCAGCCATTGGTTGCAGGCCGACAGGGAAAGGAGCAGGAACAATGACAAACTATATATGATATTCTTTTTCATGGTTCTCGGTGTTATAAGGTCACATTTAAGGAGAAATTGAACGTTCTGGCGAAAGGATAGGAGGTTCCCCGCTCAATGTCGATGCTTGAAAAGGTGAAAAGGTCGTTTGCATTGAACCGCAGCAGAATCCTTTCAAGACCGATTTTCTTCACAAAGTCATGACGGAAGAAGTCGTATGACAGTTGCAGGGAGGATATCTTCAATTCGTTCCGTTTCTGCACAAAACGGGAGGTAGGATATGTCTTCTCTGAAGCGAACTGCTGCTTTTCGGACACATACACTTCTTCGCTGATTGCTTTGTACAAGGCGATATCTCCCGGTTTGCGCCAACGGTCGGTATAGATGCGTCGGTCCACGTTATATTTCATGTCGGCGTTTTCCACTTTGTCAACCAATGTCTGGTTATACATTTTGGCCCCGTACTGATAAGTCAGTACAGCATTGATGCCGAATCCTTTGTACTCGAAATTGACACCGGCATTCCCTTGGAATTTGGGTAGTTCATCACCGCAGATGACCTGCTGGGCCGCATCGTAAGTATAGGTCCGGTAAGGATTGCCGTTCTCGTCTTTCGCGATATAGATTTCGCGGCCATTGGCCGGGTCTATCCCTAAGGAAGGCATCGCCCAGATGGCATCCATGGAAACACCGTCGTAATATTTCTGGACAGGTACATTACCTTCAGTAGCCAGTTCCTCCTGCTGTTCGTTATAGGAACGCATGGCTTCGGATATTTCCTTCAGGATGTTTTTGTTGCGCGATATCATAAGGGAGAACGACAGATAGGAACGGTCTGCCGGCTGTTGCCATACGGTCGCTCCGGCACGTAGGTCGAACCCCCGGTTCAATACTTTTCCGACGTTTTCCTGAACGGTGGTGAAACCGGTAGACGGAGCCAGGCTCAGAGGGTTCACCGCATTGTTTGTAATGGAATGGTAGTATTCGAAAGTAAACGAATAACGGTTTTTATAATTGAAGTCAAAGCCATAGTTCTGCTCTACTTTCTCCTGCCACTGTAAATCCTCGTTGCGCATGTTCAGCAATTGCGCTCCCAACTGGCCTCCGTATGTCTTGTCAAGGAAATATTCGTATGAGGCCAATGCGTTATAAGCTGCCGAGCTTTGGGAACCGGTCGAGCCTGTCGTCGTCCTCAGACGCAGTTGGGTGATGTTGGAACCTTCCATCCAGCTCTCGTTGTGTATGTTCCAGCTTCCTCCCACACTCCAGAATTTCCCCCAACGACTGTTGGCTCCGTACATGCTGGATGCGCTCTGACGGAAAGTGGCGTCGAAGTTCAGACGATTGTCATAGGAATAGTTTGCCGACAGATAATAACCGAAATCCTTTACAGTCTCCTCCGTCCCTTTGGGCTTGGCATCTTTCAGATATTGCCGGGCAAAGATAATGTCGGTCATCTTGTCGCTCGGAAAACCTTCTGCCTGTTGCAGATTGGTGGAAGACTGTTTGCGCGACAGATCAAAACCTGCATTGACAAAAATGTCATGCACACTCAGGAAATTCTTGTTATATTGTACGTCGAACTTACCGCTCAAGGAATGTTGTTCGCCGTTTTCCAGGTCGTAGCTCCCCTTTTCCGTCAGACGGTCGGTACTGTAGGAGGCGAATTTCAGATGATCCGACGGATAAAACTCGTCGCTCCTGCTGCGTTGTTCTGTAAGTCCGAAACGGGCTGTAGCCTTCAGGCCGGTCATGACAAACCATTGTAGTTCGAAATTATTGGTGATGTCGACGTATTTGTCCTGTAAGAGTGTGTTCAACTGTGCATTGTACAGGGGATTCGCCTCAAATTCAATATCCTCATACCATGCATTCACCGTGACACTGTTTCCCGGATCCAAAGAAGGGACGATATTGTCGGTCAAATGACCGTATTGATCGTAGGGTGTGTAATAAGGGTTGAGTTTGGTGTATTCATCGAAAGTCCCGTACTTGGAGTCGTGCGCTTCGTTGGAAGTGATAGTCAACTGGTTTCTGAACAGAAAATTCTGATGCCTGTACAACAGGGAGATTGCTCCGGAGATGTTTGTACGATCCGAACCTTTCATAACCCCCTTGATGTTCTGGTAAGACAAATCGACGATGGCCTGTAATGCCTTGTCGCCCAATTCCACAGAAAGGCTATGCTTGTTGCCCACACCCAACCGCAACGGCTTGGATATCCAATCCGTGTTGATTCCCGATTTGACGGCCGACTGGCGTTGGTTATACATTTTAATCATCATGCGCTGTGATTCGAAATCGGCTCCCGGATCGTTGAACATCCCGAAAGCCTGTTCCACCTCCAGTTTTTCCGCAGCATTGCACAAATCGTATGAACTGAGGTCCGGAGCCTCGATTTCCATGCTTCCATTGTAAGTGACGCGCAAGTCTCCGGACGGATTCTTCTTCAATTCAATGACAATCACACCATTGGCTGCTTTCGAACCATAAATGGCCTTTGCCGAGGCATCTTTCAGAATGGTCAAACTTTCCACCCTGTCCATATCAAGGTCCATGATTTTCTGGAGAGAGGTCTCGAAACCGTCCAGCACGAACAAAGGCGCATTCGGGTCGTTCTGGTAGGTCGCCTTCAGATCCACATCTTCCATATTAATGGAAGACTTACCGCGCAACACCATTTCAGGCATAGCGTTCGGATCCGAGCCTAAAGACATGTTGTCGAAGAACATGATGGAAGGATCCAGATTCTTCAACGACTGCAACACATTAGAGTTCCCCACGCGCTTTAGGTCATCTTTCCCGATAGTCCTCACCGAACCGGTGAAAGTGTTAGCCTTACGTTCAAATACTCCGTTCACCACCACCTGATCCAAGACGGTGGCATCCTCTTCGAGGATGAAATTCAGTGCCGTCGATTTGCCAATTTTCTGCTCCTGGGGTTTCATGCCGACAAACGACACGAGCAGGGTAGTATTCGGGTCATCGGGTACGGTAATGGTATAATTCCCGTCCACATCCGACACCACGCCTGTAGAGGTACCCTTAATCCGGATGGTCGCTCCGGGCAATGGCTGGTTGTTGACATCTCTGACAATCCCTTTGATTGTCCTCATCTCTTGTGTTTGTGCGGTCGTCAGGATGGTCGGAGCGACCGGGACTGCCTGCACACGACTTGAAAAAAACAGAGGAGCCACTGTGAGTTGGCAGGCTATGCAGAGCATAGGGACTCCCCGTCCGTAAAGTTGTTTCTTTTTCATGAGTTTTTAAGGTTTAACGACAATTTAAAACGCTCGTTTTTTCTGGATACGGCAGACCTTGAAAACGAACGGAATCAATTGTTGAAACCTAAAAATCACAAATCATATAAACAATTAAAAATTAATAGATAACAGAAACAGAAAAGTATCGGAAAAAGTGTTGTTCAGGACACGGAAAATTGGAATTATTGTCCAGAAAAAACAAGCGTTTTTTTTCTAAAAACAGATTCTGTTACAGTGCTTTGACTTCAATTTTTTAACGATTGCCACTCCGACGCTGATGTCCTGGAGTGCTGTGCCTGTAGAATCATAGATAATGATTGATTCGGGAGAGGCGGGGCATATTTTCCGGCCTGTGACGATTTCCCCCAATTCTGCATAGATGGACTCCTTACCCATCAGCCCCTGGGATATGGCGTGTTGTGATTCCCCCACCCGGCATGCCTGCACCCTAATGTCGGTGACAACGACGGAAGAAGCGACCAAGCGCGGATCCAGTTCCTGCTTGCCGGGACTGTCCGCTCCGATTGCGGCAATGAAACATCCCGGCTGTATCCATTCTTTGCGGATATAATACTTGTGTGCCGGAGTGGCTGTTACGATAAGGTTGCTGCACCGGGCAGCCTCTTCCCCGGAACAGCAGATTACCGGTATGCCGAGTTCTTTTTGCAGCCTGACTGAAAACGATTCCGCTTTTCTCACATTTCTTCCGCTTACCCGGATTATCTCAATGGGTCTCACCAATGACAAGGCCTTCGCCTGGATTTCCGCTTGTGTGCCATAACCGAATACGCCTAATTGAACCCTCCCTTCAGGAGCAAGGTATTTGGCAGCCACGGCTGTCGCCGCCCCGGTCCGCCATTTGCTGATAGTTACAGAATCCATGATGGCTATAGGACTTCCGTTCCGGGCATCGCATATATAGATAATCCCCAAAATGTTGGGCAAACCGTAATTTTCCATATTTCTAGGAAAGCCTCCGTTTATTTTTACTCCATAATATTCTTCATTCCCATAACATATTCCGCCTGTCTTCAAATGAAATTCTCCGTTCCTGACATCCGCATGTAGTAAATCCGGCGCATACACCTTCCCTTGTGCATGCAACGCATGTGCCTCTTCAATGACAGGTAAGTATTCTGCCAAAGAAAGGGCATTCTGAATATCACTCCGTGTCAGCACCAATGTTCCTTTTTCCATATTTTGTCTGTTTTCGAATTTAAAACATTGTCAACGAACCCCTTCCAGGGCTTTGCTGTATTTTCTGAGATTTGTAATGACATTCTCTATTTCATCTTCATCAAGTGATTGCAGAGCATTGGAAATGGTGAGGTTGATGGATTCCGTCGCTTCGTCCAACACTTGCCGGCCTACTGCAGACAAGGCAATCATCTTACGCCTTTTGTCGGCATCGTCCTGAAATGTTTCCACCAAATCCGCCTGCATCAGCTTTTTGACATTCCGGCTCATCGTGGAGTGATCCACCTGTAAAAGCTCTGCCAGTTCCTGAATAGACAGTCCTTGATGGGCATTGATATGGTATAGTGTGTGACGTTGTCCGAAGGAAAGCCCTGCCCGCTGCCTGAACAACCCCAGGTATTTAATCAATTCGTAGTTTAATTGCCTTAAAGTATCAATTTGATTTTGCATACAATTTTTAATTATTTTGTAATATACATGTATATATCATATTTTATATGCCTACAAATATATGTATAATACATGCAATATCCCATATTCAAATTATTTTTTAACATTAAAATTTTAAAATTCATACAGACAACCTGTTCTTTCCGTTTTCCAAACGTCACCGCCTGATTCTGCAAAAGATGGATGAATGCCAGTAATTTGAAAAGTTTTTCCTTACACTTTTCAAACATTTACTTATTGATTATCTATTGTTCATTTATTGAAGTGATTTGAACTTATGTTAGTTTCTTAAAAATGCATTAAGATATTAAAATACAGCATACAAATAGAAATGTTCTTTATATTATAGGTGACCAAATATTGCTCTGGCTTTCCACAGCAAAACATGGTTATGTCACTCAAAGTTGCCTTATTGAGGTGGCAAACGCCATTTTGTACAAACTCAAGACAGGCTGCCAATGGTCGCTTTTTCCGGTAGAGGCCTTGTTTAGCGTCAAGGTACTGACATACGGGACTGTTACCATCATTACAGGGAATGGAGCAAGGGCGGCAAATGGAAATCCGTATGGATTCAGCTACTTGACAACTACCGTACTGAATTGGACATGTCCTGCGCAACGTATTGAGAAAGAAGGAAGTCATCACGAACATCCGTGCCAATAAACGAAGGGACAACGCCGATGATATTCTGGTGGACGACGAACTGTATGCCGAAAGGTATTACATAGAGCGGACCGACGCCTGGGTGGATAGCTTCAGAACGGTTCTAAACCGGTTTGACACTACTGTTTCCAGCCGGACATCTTGGAATTATCTGGCTTTCGCTATCCTGCTGCTAAAGAAAATTTCACGAAAATAAGAGGTTTAAATCATTTCTATAAATAAAACAGGACTTTTAGTGGTTTACTGTTATTTTTTCGGTGTTTGGATATTACCTTTGTTGCAAACGAAATTGATTTTATGGATTCCGATAGATATTCTATTCATTTTTCTCCTCTACAGGGTTATACAGACCGGATTTATAGAAATGCTTTCGCTCACTATTTCGGTGGGGTGGAGGTGTACTATACCCCTTTTATCCGGGTAGAAAAAGGGGCTCTTCGCAAGCGTGATCTTCGGGATATAGAACCTGAAACGAATACGGTTGCTGACTTGATTCCTCAGATTCTTCCCGGTAGTGCCGATGAATTTCGTTTGTTGACCGATGCAGTGGGAGAGAAGGGATACAGGCAGATCGATATTAATCTGGGTTGTCCTTTCCCGATGATTGCCGGTAAGCACAAAGGGGCTGGAATGTTACTTTATCCCGCACAGGTAGCGGAGGTACTGGCTCCCATTGCAGAGTATCCGGAAATTCAGTTTTCGTTGAAAATGCGGTTGGGTTGGGAAAATGCGAGCGAATGCATGGTGTTGGTTGAATTGTTGAATACCCTTCGCCTTAGCCGCATCGCTCTTCATGCCCGAACCGGCAAACAACAATATAAAGGCCATCCGGATTTAGAAGCATTTCAGGGTTTCTATGAGCTTTGCCAGCATCCGCTTTACTACAATGGTGGTATTGAATCTTTGTCGGATATCCGACAAATTCTGATTCGGTTTCCCCTGCTGAAGGGCGTTTTTATCGGTCGTGGATTGTTGTCTTCGCCTTTGCTGGCTAAGGAATTTAAAGGAAATGAAACTTTTTTACCCGAACAACGTATGTCAATATATTTTGCCTTCCATGAAGAGCTTTTTTCAGCCTATTCCCAGGTACTTCAGGGAGAAACTCAATTGCTGGTGAAGATGAAGACCTTGTGGGAATATTTTTTGCCTGAAACTGACCGGAAGTTATTGAAACGGATTAAAAAGTCTACCCGCTTACAGCAGTATACCGAAAGTGTAAAAGCAATATTTACTTCTTAACAGGAAAATTCGATGAAAAAATTTTTGTTCATTACCATAGGTGTCCTTTCTGTAATCTTGGGAATAATCGGAATATTCGTGCCTGGATTACCCACTACCCCTTTTATTTTATTGAGTTCCTGGTTATTTTATAAAAGTTCGAAGCGATTGCATGATCGTTTACATCGTTCCCCCCTTGGAAAATATATCCGCCGTTACGAATCCCGGCAAGGGATGAGTTTAACCGGTAAATTCATTTCGATTGCCTGTATGT
>ENA-OROH01001997-OROH01001997.1-human-gut-metagenome-genome-assembly--contig:-NODE-1997-length-16930-cov-6.890904_pt1 | contig 16930 bp, 21 predicted proteins | sample MGYA00242125_ERZ509042 | MGnify/ENA primary metagenome ERZ509042 (study PRJEB26280, sample SAMEA2338738) | human gut metagenome | biome: human gut; feature: human-associated habitat; material: faeces... | reverse complement strand
GCGGCAATTCCGACATGGACCTGCTGGCCCGCCGCACCATCCAGGAGCTGGAGGGCGACGAGGGACAGCAGCACCTGGAGGAGTACGCCGACGGCACCACCCAGCGCGGTCAGTGCATGCTGAAGACCATCTGCGAAAAGTTCGGCTTCACCTCCCTGGGCTACCAGTCCCTGGAGGGCCTGCTGGAGGCCATCGGCCTCGACCGGGATAAGGTATGCACCTATTGCTGGAACGGAAAAGGTTAACGGAGGTTTTCTCGTATGAAAAATTCTCATTCTGAGTCCTACGCCGCTGCCGGCGTGGATGTTACCGCCGGCTACGAGTCGGTCGAGCGCATCAAGCCCATGGTGGAATCCACCTACATTCCCGGCGTGCTGGGCACTCTGGGCGGCTTCGGCGGCATGTTTGCCCCCGATATGGCCGGGATGAAAAAGCCGGTGCTGGTCTCCGGCACCGACGGCGTGGGCACCAAACTGCGCCTGGCCCAGCTGATGAACAAGCACGACACCATCGGCATCGACTGCGTGGCCATGTGCGTCAACGATATCATCTGCGGCGGCGCCGCCCCCCTGTTCTTCCTGGACTACATCGCCTGCGGCAAGAACGACCCCGTGCGCATCGCTGAGATCGTCACCGGCATCACCGAGGGCTGCCGCCAGTCTGAGTGCGCCCTGGTAGGCGGCGAGACCGCCGAGCACCCCGGCCTCATGCCCGATGAGGACTACGATGTGGCCGGCTTCTCCGTGGGTATCGTAGACGAGGAGAAGATCATCGACGGCAAGCACCTGGCCCAGGGTGATGTGCTCATCGGCCTTGCTTCCACCGGTGTCCACTCCAACGGCTTCTCCCTGGTGCGCAAGGTCTTTGACGTGGAGCACGCCGACCTCACCTCCCCCATGGAGGAGCTGGGCGGCAAGAGCCTGGGCGAGACCCTGCTCACCCCCACCCGCATCTATGTCAAGGCTGTCAAGGCTCTGCTGAAGGCTGGTGTGGACATCCACGCCATCAGCCACATCACCGGCGGCGGCTTCTATGAGAACGTGCCCCGCATGATGACCGAGGGCCTCACCGCCCAGATCAAGCTGGACTCCTTCCCCCGCCTGCCCATTTTCGACCTCATCGAGAAGAAGGGCGGCATCCCCGAGCGGGATATGTACAACACCTTCAACATGGGCATCGGCATGATCCTGGCCCTTCCCGCCCAGCAGGCCGCCCAGGCCCTGGAGATCCTGAAGGCCGCCGGCGAGCAGGCCTACCAGATCGGCCAGGTGGTCTCCGGCGAGGCTGGAGTGGAGCTGGTCTGAGGAGGTGCGCCCATGGCAAAGCGCATTGCCGTGCTGGTCTCCGGCGGCGGCACCAACCTTCAGGCTCTGATTGACGCCCAGGCCCGGGGCGAGATCGTGAACGGCGAGATTGCCGCTGTCATCGCCTCCAACCCCGACGCCTACGCCCTGGAGCGTGCCAAGAAGGCGGGCATCCCCACCTATGTGGTGGCCCGGAAGTCCTACCCCTCCAGCCAGGCCATGACCGTGGCTCTGGTGGAGCAGCTCCAGGCGCTGCACATCGACCTGGTGGTGCTGGCCGGTTTCATGGTCATCCTCACCAGCGAGATGGTACAGGCCTTCCCCAATGCCATTTTGAACGTCCACCCTGCCCTGATCCCCTCCTTTGCTGGTCCCGGCTGCTACGGACTTCATGTCCACGAGAAGGCCCTGGAATACGGCGTGAAGCTGTCGGGCGCCACGGTGCATTTTGTCTCCGAGGAGTGCGACGGCGGTCCCATTGTCGCTCAAAAGGCAGTGGAGGTACTGCCCGACGACACCCCCGAGGTGCTACAGCGGCGGATCATGGAGAACTGCGAGTGGAAACTGCTGCCCCAGGCCGTGTCTCTGTTCTGTCAGGGACGGCTGAAGGTAGAGGGCCGGACCGTCCGGGTTCTGGACTGAGTTTCGTCTCCTGGGGTGCGCCCGCCCCGTTACAATGTAATCAAGCGGCATGACTGACGGAAGTGGAGTGACCACGGGGAGTGCCGCCTCTGAGAGCCGACCGTCTGGGCGCACCCGTTTGCACAAACGTGGTGCGCCCATTTGCTTATTTTGTGAAAAGGAGCTTACGTTATGGAACTTCTGAATTTTAACGACCTGCTGCGCAGCCACCCCTACCCCGGCCGCGGCATCATGCTGGGCAAGTCCGCCGACGGCGCCAAGGCCGTGGTGGTCTACTTCATCATGGGCCGCAGCGAGAACAGCCGCAACCGCATCTTTGAGGCCACCGAGGACGGCATCCGCACCCGGGCCTTTGATGAGAGCAAGATGGTGGACCCCTCCCTCATCATCTACCACCCTGTGCGCAAGGTGGGCGACACCCTGGTGGTCACCAACGGTGACCAGACCGACACCATCCGGGACGGCCTGCTGGAGGGCAAGAGCTACATTGAGGCCCTCCGCACCCGCTGCTACGAGCCCGACGGCCCCAACTACACCCCCCGCATCTCCGGCGTGGTGGAGAAGGACGGTGCCTTCTGCCTGTCCATCCTGAAGAGCGCCGACAGCGACCCCAGCTGCAACCACCGCTACTTCTACGAGTACGACGCCCCCCTGTCCGGTGAGGGCCGCTTCATCCACACCTACCAGGAGAACCTGGACCCCCTGCCCTCCTTTGAGGGCGAGCCCCGCCGGGTGGCCATCTCCGCCCCCGACGCTCAGACCCTGGCCAAGGAGGTTTGGGAGAACCTGAACGAGGACAACAAGGTCTCCCTGTATGTCAGCTACACTGACCTCTCTTCCGGCCAGGCGGACACTGTGATCATCAACAAGCATCAGTAAGAAGGAGGCCCCCATGCCCTTGACCGACCCCATTCTGGAATTTCAGCGTGCCCGAGCCGCCGCTGCCTTCCAACCCCCGGTGCTCTGCTCCTCCAAGGCCTTTCCCCTGCTGCTGGCCGGGGTACCCGCCCTGCGGAAAACGCCGGGCCTGGCCACTATGGAGGACGCCGGAGAGGAGTACTTCACCTCTATCCCCTACTGCCTGAGCCGGGAGGATCAGCAGGCCGCCCGCACTCATCTCGCCGAGGTGTTCCACATCACTGACAAGGACAGCCTCATCGCTTTCTGTCAGAACACAGTGCACATCCACCAGGAATATCTGGATTTTGAGTCCTTCTGGGAAGACCGCCCCAATTTCTCTCTGGATGAGCTGACCCCTCAGGCCCTGTCCGGCTTCCAGCGCCTGTCCGACTTTGCCCGGCAGTTCCAGCCCATTGTGGGCCGCCGGGGCTTTCTGGCCTGGGACATCAGCGAAACCCTGGGCTATCTCCGCTCTGCCTGTGCCTGTGAGCTCATCACCATGGAAGAGTACCAGGAGCTGTCCCAGTACTGGGTAGAGCAGGCCGCCGCCTTCCACAGCTGGGATGAGTACGCTGTGGACCTGGTATGCGGCGCCGCCTACTGGGCTTTCCGCATTGGAGGCGAGCAGGACGCCATCTCCTACCGGGATCTGAACCTGCGCCTGGTGCGTGACCTGCTGGGCAGCAAGCAGGCCTGGTGCGGCCGTATGTGGCCCCGCCCTGCGGGAAAGAGCTATAAACTTTCCGAGCCGGAAATGCGGCCTCTCCTGAAGGATTGGGACGGCCCCGCCGCCTGTCTGGCTACCGACGAGATCACTGTCTCCGGCAAACCGGTAGGCTACTGCTACCGGGAAAAGCCGGAACGGGAGGGCCAGGACAGCGGCTGGCGCTTCTTTGCCGCTGTGGAGAGCGAAGAGTACCTCAGCGACCCCTCCCACATCGGAGTCTACTCCCTCAATACCCTCTGCAATTACGACCCCGACCTGATCCCCCTGCTCAGCGCCCCCTACGGCAGTGCCTTTGCCCGGGGCGAGGACGGAGCCTTCCACTATGAACCCCTCAATCCCCAAGATTCCGATCAGAAAGGATGAAATACGATGACCGAACTGGAACTGAAATACGGCTGTAACCCCAACCAGAAGCCCGCCCGCATCTTCATGGAGGAGGGCGAACTGCCTCTGAAGGTGCTCAACGGCAAGCCCGGCTACATCAACTTCATGGACGCCCTCAACTCCTGGCAGCTGGTCAAGGCCCTGAAGAAGGCCACCGGCCTGCCTGCCGCCGCCTCTTTTAAGCACGTCTCCCCCGCCGGTGCCGCCCTGGGCCTGCCCCTCACCGACGTGGAGCGCCACATCTACTTTGCCCCCGAGGGAGAGCTATCCCCCGTCGCCTGCGCCTATATCCGCGCCCGGGGTGCTGACCGTCTGTGCTCCTTTGGTGACTGGGCCGCTCTCAGCGACGTGTGCGACGCTGATACTGCCCGCTTCCTGGCCGCCGAGGTATCCGATGGCATCATCGCCCCCGGTTACACCGAGGAGGCCCTGGAGATCCTGAAGACCAAGCGTAAGGGCGGCTACAACGTGGTGGAGATCGACCCTAACTACGCTCCCGCTCCTGTTGAGCGCCGCAACATCTTCGGCATCACCTTTGAGCAGGGCTACAACGATCTGGACATCAACGAGGAGATGCTCCAGAATATCGTCACCGCCAACAAGGACCTGCCCCAGCAGGCCAAGCACGATATGCTCCTCTCTCTCATCACCCTGAAGTACACCCAGTCCAACTCCGTGTGCTACGTGAAAAACGGCATGACCATCGGCGTGGGCGCCGGCCAGCAGAGCCGCATCCACTGCACCCGTCTGGCCGGCAACAAGGCCGACATCTGGTGGCTGCGCCAGCATCCCAAGGTCCTTGGCCTGCAGTTTGTGGACAACATCCGCCGTCCCGACCGGGATAACGCCATTGACATCTACATCTCTGATGAGCACGACGACATCCTCGCCGACGGCGTGTGGCAGAACACCTTCAAGGTGAAGCCTGAGGTGCTCACCGACGAGGAGAAGCAGGCTTGGATTGCCCAGATGTCCGGCGTGACCGTGGGCTCTGACGCCTTCTTCCCCTTCGGCGACAACGTGGAGCGCGCCCGCAAGTCCGGCGTTCAGTACATTGCCCAGCCCGGCGGCTCCATCCGTGACCAGCAGGTCATCGACACCGCCGACAAGTACGGCATGGTGATGGCCTTTACCGGCATCCGGCTGTTCCATCACTGATGTTTTCTAGGGGGGATCTCATTCCCCTAGATACGGCGGCGGTTCCAAAAGAAACCGCCGTCGATATCCCCCTCAAGGGCCGGGCATGTTCTGCGGAACATGCAGATGCGCTGACGCGCTCCGGCCCTCGCGGGCGGGAACCAGTTCCCCCCGCGTGCCCCTCTCCGCTCTCCGAGGGGAATTGGCGACAATTTTAGGCCTTTTCTCTTACTAAATGAGGTGTTTGATATGAAAGTATTGGTAGTCGGCGGCGGCGGCCGTGAGCACGCCATCTGCTGGAAACTGGCTCAGAGCCCCAAGGTAACCGAGCTCTACTGCGCCCCCGGAAACGGCGGCATCGCCCAGGTAGCCACCTGTGTTCCCATCAAAGCCACCGATGTAGACGCCATGGTATCCTGGGCCAAGGAAAATGCCATGGACTTTGTCATGGTGGCTCCCGATGATCCTCTGGCTCTTGGTATGGTGGACGCCCTGGAGGCCGCCGGCATTCCCGCCTTCGGCCCTCGTGCCAACGCTGCCATCATTGAGGCCAGCAAGGCGTTCTCCAAAGAGCTGATGAAGAAGTACCACATCCCCACCGCCAAGTATGAGACCTTCACTGAGATGGGCAAGGCTCTGGCCTACATCGACGAGCAGGGCGCCCCCATTGTAGTCAAGGCCGACGGCCTGGCTCTGGGCAAGGGCGTGGTCGTGGCCTCCACTGTGGACGAGGCCAAAACCGCTGTCCGGGAGATGATGGAAGACCATAAGTTTGGCCAGAGCGGCTCCACCGTGGTCATTGAGGAGTGCATGGTTGGCCCCGAGGTCACCGTGCTGGCCTTCTGCGACGGCGAGCACCTGGTCCCCATGCTGTCCTCCCAGGACCACAAGCGCGCCTATGACGGCAACCTTGGCCCCAACACTGGCGGCATGGGCGCCTTCTGCCCCTCCCCCAAGTACACCGCCGAGATTGCCAAGGAGTGCATGGAGAAGATCTTCCTGCCCACCGTGGCCGCTCTGAAGGCGGAAGGCCGTCCCTTCAAGGGCGTCATCTACTTCGGCCTGATGCTTACCAAGGACGGTCCCAAGGTGGTAGAGTACAACGCCCGCTTCGGCGACCCTGAGACTCAGCCTCTGCTTTCCATGCTGGACAGCGACCTCATGGACATCTTTGAGGCCTGCGTGAACGGCACCCTGGACCAGGTGGAGGTCAAGTGGAAGGACGGCGCGGCCTGCTGCATCGTGCTGGCTTCCGGCGGCTATCCGGTGAAGTACCAGAGCGGCTACCCCATCTCCGGTCTGGAGGAGGCGGGTAAGTCCGCCACCGTGTTCCACGCCGGCACCAAGCGTCAGGAGGACGGCACCATCGTCACCGCTGGCGGCCGTGTGCTGGGTGTGACTGCCCTGGGCGCTGACCTGGACGAGGCCATCTCCAACGCCTATGCCGCCTGTGCCTCCATCTCCTTCGAGGATATGCACATGCGCAAGGACATCGGTAAGGTATGAGTCAGCTTGCTCTCCAGGGCGTTGTCTTCGACGTGGACGGCGTTCTCTTTGATACGGAACGACTGACCAACCAGACCTGGTTGGCCGTAGGAAAGGAACTTGGCTGGCCCCAGATCGGCGAGTATTATCTGGAATTTGTGGGACAAAACCGCACGGATATTCATCAGAAAATGCTGGACCTCTTTGGCCCAGAGTTCCCAAAAGAGGAATTTATGAAAACCTGCTCTGCCTATTCTCAGGCCAGAATGGAGCGGGAAGGCGTTCCCATGAAGCCAGGAGTACGGGAAATTCTGGACTTTCTGAAGGCCCGGAATATCCCCATCGCTTTGGCCACCTCCACCGGCCGGGAACGTACTTTGCGCCGCATGGAGCTAACCGGCCTCGGTCCCTACTTCTCCGCCATCATTACCGGCGATCAGGTGGTCCACAGCAAGCCCGACCCGGAGATCTACCAGCTGGCCTGCCGGGCACTGGGCACGGATCCCGCCCAGACAATTGCTGTGGAGGACTCCCGAAACGGGATTCTCTCCGCCTCTCAGGCGGGAATGAAGGTCATTATGGTTCCCGACATGATCCCCCCTACTCCGGAACTGGATGCGCTGCTCTTTCGCCGCTGCACCAGTTTGCTGGAGGTACGGGACTTTTTGACTCAGCAGCTGGATTCTTGATTCTTAAAACAGAGGACCGACCCCATAGGGTCGGTCCTCTGTTTTTTAACGTCCTTTTTTTAATTCCTCCAGCAAGCCCTGACACCCCTCCAGCACATCCTGGTACGTAGTCTCAAAATCTCCGGTGTACCAAGGGTCGGCCACCTGGCCGGGACGATCCGTATAATCCATCAGCAGATGGATCTTTCCCTCCGGGTCCCCCCCACAGATTCGGGTCATATTGCGCAGATTGGCCTGATCCATACCAATCAGCAGATCATAGTCAGAATAGTCGGCCTTTTTCATCTGCTTGGCCGCATGCCCTTGGCATCCGATCCCATACTCGGCCAGCTTTCGCCGTGCCGGAGGATAAACTGGGTTTCCGATCTCCTCTGTGCTGGTGGCGGCAGAGTCTACCTTGATTCGCTCCTCCAATCCCGCTTTCTTCACCAAATCTTCCATGATAAAGCGAGCCATTGGACTTCTGCAAATATTGCCGTGGCACACAAAAAGTATTTTGGTCATCTTTTTATAACTCCTCATAAGTCCTGTATTTCTTCTCAAACGCTTGATATCACAGGATTTTTTGCACTTTTTGTGCAGCCTGAGCTTCCACCTGTTTTGAAGATATTTTCTCGAATCTTCTCAGGATTTCTCATGTTTTTTCCTGCAATATTGGTAAAGGCGTTGGTAAAGAAAGCCGCTTTACCAACGGGCAATTTTAAGCGTTCGCCACACGCAGCAGTTCATCTTTAGCGTCATCAAACTTCACATGGGTATAGGTATTCAGCGTTACGCTGATGTCTGCATGGCCCATGATGTACTGCAATGTCTTGGGGTTTATCCCGGATTTTGCCATGTTGGAGCAGAAGGTGTGCCTGCACACATGAGGCGTTACTTTCGGCATCTGGATACGGTAAATCTTGTTATACTTCTGGACAATATGCTCCATATACTTCTCCCAATGAAGTGCCACCATAGGCATATCGTTCTTGTCCAGAAACAGAAAACCAACGTACCCATCTACCATTGGCTCCGTTTTGGGGACCACACGGTTGGCGATGATCCGGCGGAAACAGGATGCTACCTCCTCGGTCATCGGAACATAGCGGATGCCGCTTTCTGTCTTTGGCTGCTGGATCACATACTCCATCTGTGATGTTCTCTGCAACTGATGATCCACTTTGATACGCATTTCCTCAAACTCGACATCCTGGATCGTAAGTCCGCAGAATTCCGAAATACGAAGCCCTGTGTGAAAGAGGATATAGATCCCGTCGTAGTATCTGCTGAAATGCTTATCCTCTTTGATAAACTTCAGAAGATCCCGTTCCTGTTTTCGGCTGATGGCTTCTCTCGTCACTGAGTCGTTGACAACTACCGATGCCAGCTCAAAACCGAACGGATTCTTGCGGATCAGGTCATCATCCACCGCCATCTGGAATGCAGGTCTGAGAACGCCTCGAATCGAATGAATGGAGCTATACCCTCTGCCATCCACCTTCTGAAGCTTGATGAGCCATGCTTTGGCATCCGACAAGCGCACCTTGTCAATGCGCTGCCTGCCGAACGGCTCTTTTTTCAAGATATTGATTACCGTCTTGTATCCTGCGACCGTATTATGGCGAACACCGGTTTTCAGAGACACATACTTTTCCACCAGATCCAAAACCGTAAGCTTTCCACCGTTGGTTACGATGTGATCGAACAGATCAGCTTCAATCTGCTTTTCCTTTTCTCTCAGGGAAGGCTCTCTCTTTTTTCCCTTGGGCATAGGATCATTTTTATCCAGCCGCCAGCTATACACATTTTGTTCTTTGCCATCCTCGTCCAGATAGCGGAACCGATACCTTCCATCCTTGCGCTGATACTCGCCTTCTCGCAAAATCCGATTGCGATTGTCTCGTCTTTTTTCACTCATTGAAATCTCTCCTCTAAAAGAAAGGAGAGCCAGACTTGCACTCTTATCATAGCACAAATTTGGCTCTCCGTATAGCTTTGCTATAAAAGAATGGCAATCTGCCATCGACTTTTTGAAAGGCTATTATACAGCAGTGGCCTGATCCAGATACCTCTCAAATTTCTCCCGTTTGATCAAAGCACGGTTTCCATTCATCACATAAAAATCCTCGTTGGGATGCTCATCAATCAGCATCCGCAGCTTTCCCTCTCCGATATGATAATATCCGGCGGCTTCCTCAATGGTCAGGGTATAGCGCCGCCAGACCGGAATATCCAAACACTTCTTACTGCAAATCATTGTCTTTTCATTTCCCATAGGCTACCTCCATAGATCAGAAAAGCCAGACAAAGGGAGCCAGCAACAAAGTCCGGCAACAGACTCCGAAAAACCTGCAACCTATCGTCTGACCATCGTTTCTTACTTTTCAAATTTTCTTGTGAAATCTCGTTGCTTTCGTTGTCAGAGAACCGATACTCCTCAAAAATCCTTGCTTTATGAGCATTTATCGTGTCCATACCCCCATTTTTGTGACAACAAAGTTAGCAACCAGCCGACAACCAACGGGGCAACAAGCCCTGTAAATCAGGCAATCCACTCCTTTGGCAGCTCCAGCTGACGGACTTCTTCCTCGCTTAGCTCCACAAATCCACCTTTGTTGTCGGGCGGTTCGTTGCCGGAAATCTCCCGTTCCCAGCCACGCTGCCGCCCATATCCAGCAAACATCCGGGGGTTAGAGAAGGGCTTCCAGCCAATCACCACCGTGTTCATGATCTCGTTGATGTTGTGCAGCTGCCAACGCTTCGGCTCCTCAAAGGCGTGTCCCAACGCTTCCTTGAACAGCTGTTTGGAGCAGACCACATTGCCGGTGTAGTGTTCCAGGAAGCCCTGAATCTGCCCAGCCTCGGTGTCCTCCGGCATGAAGTCTTTCTGAACCTCCACCAGCTGTCTCTGAATCTCCTTTGAAAACTTCATGGAATATCAAGATAGTACTCTGGGTCAGGGTTGAACTCTGATGCTACTTTTTTCAGCAAAGAATCCCAACTATATGAATTTTCCAAATATCGCAAACTTAACCCGGTACCAACAAACAGTACAGGATGATTGTGATAATTTGAAATAAACTCCTGTATGTTCACTATACATCTCCTCCCAATTTACTTCGTTATTCCATCGGCTTAATCATAGACTCGATAAAGGCAATTTCTTCTTTCGTCAGACCATACTTCTCATACAATTCAGCATCTGTCCACGTCTTTGAGAAATCCTGAATTGGCACTAAGGTAAAATTAGCCTTAGAAATGTGCTGTGTGGTGGTTACCTGTGCAACTAAGAAACGCACAAATTTGGTTTTCAAATATTGAAGTAAGTTGTTGGCTTCTATCTCACTGTCAAACGTGTCAACTACAATATATGTTTCGGTGCAGACCACTTTTGGCGGAAGGACTTCCATAGTGGAAAAAATGCGGCGTTTACCGTCTTTGTCTGCCCGCCCAGCATGATCATACGTCAGATAAGACATAATGACCTTCCATTTGTCAATCCAATCTACAGAAGCAGTTACCATTTCTCTCTTAAATGGCCCCACACCCTTATTATAGCGCAGCTGAATATCCCCATCTTCCGTTGGAACTACATAAGTTCTAAGTCCGAATGGTTTTTGCGAGCTAACTGTTGAATCGTAGAATTTTGCAGCTTCCTGCTGTACCTTTTTCAGAATTGATAAAGCCTGACCATAAACAAAGTTAGCGATACTTGGTTTGATAACCGAGTATCGCTTCTTTTTTACCCGTAAAATGCTTTTGTGGAGGTACATATGATGCAGGAACTGAATTATATCCGTTGTGGTGATTACTATATTCCCGATATTCGTTTGCCAGAGGAAAACAGACCTATTGGTAGGTGGGGGCGTATGCACAGCGATTATATCAAGGAGCATAATCCTATTCGCTTTAACGATCTGTGCCTTAGCGGTGAGCTGTGGACATATCTGGCTGATTTGAACGAGCAGGCACAGAGCCGCCTTGAACTTATCATCGAGCAAATGAAAGCCGCCGAGGGCGTGACGGAGCACATGAAGCAGCACGATCAGATAGCGTGGGTTGGAGCCATGAATAGCATCCGCAACCGAGCCGAGGAAATTGTTCTGCGTGAGATGATCTATGAGGAGGATGCGGTATGAGAATCCTTGAAGAATTTTGGTATGGCAACATTGAGCCAACAGAGTACGATACTTCTTCTAAGGAGTACAAGAAACTGTTGGAGCTGATTTGTAGGAATGAAGAAAAACTCAAAGCCACCATGACGGATGAGCAGAAAGAGCTGTTTGAGAAATATACAGATTGTGTGCGGGAGTATCAAACTATCACGGATTGCTTGATATTCCAAAACAGCTTTAAGCTTGGAGCAAGAATGATGTTAGCGGTCATGGAAGAATAATCGAATATACCAAGTAGGGACTTGTGCTCAAATCGGGCACAAGTCCTTTTTACTTCCACTCAAGCAGAAAAACAGATTAGATATTCTCAATCGCAAAGTTTAATTTGCGTTCGCAAATATTAAATTTGCAAAACGGGTAGAAATTTTCACATTTTCGTGATATAATAAAGAAAATTGGGCGATTTAGTACAAGGAGGACTTCCATTATGCGTATCAGCTATAACAAACTCTGGAAGATGCTTATTGATAAAAATATGAAAAAGAGCGATTTGAAAGAAAAAGCTGGCATCAGTTCTGCTTCCCTTGCGAAGCTCGGCAAAGGAGACAATATTACAACGGATGTTCTTCTTCGTATCTGCGAAGTAATGGATTGTCGGATTGAAGATATTCTTGAAACTGTCCGTGATTAACCAACACAGAAAATTTGATTAGGAGGATTCGATATGACTATATTGGGCAAGAAACAGATGTCAGAAGAAGACATCAAATTAAATTATATTACTCCGGTCATCCTCAAGGGTTGGAAAGGTCACATTACGATGGAGACCAAAATCACAGATGGTCGCATCAATATCCGTGGCAATATCGTGGCTCGCAGCAAGCCTAAGTTTGCCGACTATATGCTTTACCTCAACGACGGAAAGCCTACAAAAATCGTTTTTCTGTAAAACATGCAGTCATAGACGAAATCCATGAATGTCAAGAAAATGCGGTAACAATACGCAAAAAAGATACTGTGTTATACCGAGCCCGTGTCTTTGAGAAAAGTAACTTCAACCGACTTGTAAAATACTATTTGCAAGAGAGTGGCTATAGTAAATCCGATATTGAGAAAATACTCAATGAGTGGACAGATGAACAAAAAATACTTTCCTTGATGCCAGAAATATATAGCGATTACGATTATAATCAAACTCCCGAACTTGTAAAAGCTCAGAAAAAATGGAAGCGATATGTAAAATATAAGGGATGGAATGCGGAGGATTCTGGCGCACCTCCTGCTGATTTGATGGGTAACGGAAGAGCTAATCCCGATCATATTCGGTACTTATATTTGTCGGAGGATCCGGTAACCCCGGTATATGAAGTCAGACCGATTATTGGGGATACTGTAAGTGTTGCGAAGTTCAAGCTGCTAAAAGACGTAAGACTATACGATTTGACTTTTGATATCCACAATATTGAAAATGATGAAGTAGTGGAATTGCCAAGACTGTATAACACAATCGGTGCAATGTTTTCCAGACCGTATAACGGAGATGCTTCCAAATACCTTCCTACACAATATATTGCAGAAGAAATAAAAAACATGGGTTTTGATGGACTGCGATTTAGGAGTTCCTTGAATAAGAATGGTTATAATGTAGTCTTGTTTAATCCTGACGATTGTGTAGCAGTTTCTTCCGACCTTGTAGAGGTTAAAGGTATTGATCTAAAATTAGATGAGCCCATGATTTACAAAGTTGGAACACCAAAACTTAAAGAAGAGATGACCAATTTGGATTGGATGAAATAACTTGGAATGAGGTGATTTGCCTGATTGACCGAATTGTACATGAGATTCGTATGGCTTTGTCCCATGAGCTGTATTTATCAGCACTGGCACTTGCGCTAACTTTGCCTGACACTTGTGGAAAGGCTGAATATCCTAACGAGGATTACAACGGCGTGCGCTATAAAAACTGGTGTAGCCAATATGTCATTACAGATAGATGTGATTCCCTCTACGGACAGGATATGCCCTATCTGAACGAAGAAATTATTTATAGTTTGCGTAATTGTCTGCTTCACCAAAGTACACCAAATGTAGAGCAATCCAAAATTCACGAATCTCGGTGCAAGGTTGATAAGTTCGAGCTTGTCATAACCGGAGAAGATGGTGCTAACGGTGATCTGAGCATGGTTGCCTATGGCAAAGATATGAACATAGTGCGGAGAGAATTGAAAGTACATATATCCCACTTATGCTACATTCTTTGTACAGCCGCAGAGGACTACTACAAGAACAACAAGGAAAAGTTTGATTTTATTAAGTATTCAATCGAAGATGATAGACCAAAAACTTTTTTGTAACACATACTTTGATTTGCAAGAAACAAAGAACGACCAAGCCAAAGGCACTAACCGCAAAGAGTTAGTGCCTTGCTTTTTGTCTTGAGGCAAATTCAACTTCTACACAACCTGTGCAGAAGTTGAAGTCAGACTTCTCTGCAAGTTGCGCAGATGTGCTTTTTTGACTTCGACACAACTTGTGTCGAAGTTGGTTTTATAACTTCTGTCCAATTTGGACAGAAGTACGGATTTAGACTTCCAACCAACTTGGTCGGAAGTGGATTTTGAAAATTCTGCCCAGGTTGGACAGAATTATTTTTTGCCCGTTGATATTTCTCTTGAAAACGTCCTAACAGGTAGAGAGAACTTTTCTGCAACCGTTGAAATTTGCCTTTTGAAATTCCGAATATAGTGAGAGGGCTTGCAACCTTGACGGCACAGCACATTATCTGTATAATAATGGCACAGCGGTACACCGCTACATAACAACTGAATAGAAATGTTCGACCACATTGAGACATAATTTGTCGGTTCATCCGACACGGTAGCGGGACACCGGAAGTGCCGAACCGCTCCACCACGCCTTTGGTTCTGTTGGCAGGAGCTGTAGAAAGCAGAACCCGACTTTGAATTTTCAGAGCCGATTACATAGAACATCATTTTGAAGCGAGAGCCACGCTCCCGCCGATTCTTGGTGCTCTGTGTAATCGGCTCTTTTTGTTTTTCTACATTCAACAACTGAATGACCGTCCGAATGGGATATGACTTTGCGACGACATGAGCGAAGCAACGCCGGGGTGAGACTCCCGGGCAGGAACGACATTCGGGTAGAACGGCGAAAGCGTTTTTAACCCTTAGTTTACTAAGGGCGCACTTCTATACGGGTGTGTTCCACACCTCGTATGTGCGCTCTGCGAGGCAGACAGACACCAACTCCGAAGTTGTATCTGTCCTTCCGTCACTTTGTTCCGAACAAGGGGCTGCACCCCTTGCGCTGCTATGCAGCTATCCCTGCGCCCTTGCGGGTACAAAACGATTTTGCAAATCATTCCGTACCCACAAGGCTGAAAACAACAGCACACAAAGGAGGTTCTATGGAATACACACCTAACCCTGAACTTGAAAAACTCCGAGCTGAAAAAGAGAAAAACGAAAAGGAGATCGAACAACTCGATCACAAAATTACCCGACTGGAAAACCGCCAGAAGTATTTCGAGGACGGCGAGCGCAAACGCCGCACTCATCGTCTTTGCACCATTGCAGGAACTTTGGAAAGTATCGCACCGGAGATCAAGGAACTGGACATCACCGAAGTGATGGAGTTGCTTGAGCACATCTTCCACAAAGAAGAAATACAGAAGTTAGTCCACCGCATGAAGATCAACCACGATTCAAGACTTAGACGAGCAAAGGAGGGATAAGTATCGCTTTATACCATTTCCATGTAGATCAGATCAAACGCAGCGAAGGTCAATCCGTTGTGGCATCTGCCGCCTATCGAGCAGGCGAAAAACTACACAGCGAGTATTACGGTGAGGACAGCGACTACACAAACAAAGGGGGCGTGATTTATACAGAAATCTTTCTACCACCCCATGCGCCACGAGAGTACGCAGACCGAGAGACTTTATGGAACGCCGTTGAAAAAGTGGAGAAAGGAAAGAAAGCACAGCTTGCCTACAGCTTTGATATTTCATTCCAGAATGAATTTACCCAGGAAGAAAATATCGCCCTTGCAAGACAATTCCTCACCGAGCATTTTGTCAGCCGTGGCATGGTAGTGGACTTTGCAATTCACGAGCCAGATTGTGAGGAAGGCGGCATCCCAAATCCACATTTTCATTTCATGTGTCCTATCCGTCCCATCGAGCAAAACGGAAAGTGGGGATTAAAGCAGAAACGAGAATATGTGCTTGATGAAAACGGCAACCGCATCCCCGATGGCAAAGGCGACTATGTGTTCAATGCTGTTCCCACTACCGACTGGGGTTCTGCCGAAACCTTAGAGTTCTGGCGTGAACAATGGGCGGTGATGTGCAACGCCAAGTTTGAAGAAAAAGATTTGGATGTTCGCATCGACCATCGTAGTTATGAACGACAGGGCATTGAACTCTTGCCCACCGTTCACGAAGGTCCGACCGTCCGAGCTATGGAGAAGAAAGGCATCAAGACCGAAAAGGGCGAGTTCAACCGATGGATCAGAGCTACCAATGCCTTTATCCGCAATCTGCGTAAAAATCTGTCTATCCTGCTTGAAACTATCAATGCGATCAAGGCAGAACTGGACAAGCCGCAGTCCGAGCCGGTCATCATTCCGCTGCAAAGATATTTTGATATGCGCAATGCCAAAGCCTATTCGCAGAAAGCCAAGGTCAGCAATCTGAAGGAACTAAATGAGATGGCGAACTTTCTCAAGGCAAACGAGATCTACACCATCGAAGATTTGGAAAGTCGTGTATCGATGCTGCGGGATACCGTGGATGATTTGAAAGTCACCATGGATAAGGAAACCACCCGCATGAAAGAAATTCGCAAAATGCCTGAATACGCTTCCATCTTGAAAGAATTGAAACCGATTGTGGATGGCTTGCAGAAAATCAAGTTCGACAAGGCAAAGGCGAAATACAAGGTTGAGCACGAAAAGGAACTGAAGCAGTATTACGCTGTGAGACGAAAGCTATTGGAGATATGTCCCAACGGCAAATACGACCCCAGCCTTCTGGATAAGGAGTATACGGAGCTTGAACAGGCTCATGCAGAAACCTATGCAAAGTTCAAAGCTATCCGTGAAGAACACCAGAAGATTTACCACATTTACTCCTGCGTGGAAAAAGGATGCCATGCCGAGCAGACCAACCAGAAAAAAGATCATCGAAAGCAAGAGGAACGCTGATTCATTCCTTTCCCTTCGATTCATTTCATTCAAAATCAGAAAGGACAATTTTTATGTGCGAACAAAATAAAGCAATAGACATGACACCGGAGGAGCTGAAGCAATGGCTCAGTTCTTTAACCGTACCCGAAGATGACGAGATACCTTGCTACTACTTCTCCGCATCTGACCCGTATCTGAAGCACGAACCGATACCAGAAAATCATCCATGTCGCAACATTCGTTTCGATGAAAACGGCAACATCGTAGTCAAAAACATTTCTGCCTACTGGATTCCGGAGCTAACCGTTACCGAAGAAATCAGCGGCACGATCTACACCGTGACCGGCAGTTACGAGG
>ENA-OROH01001984-OROH01001984.1-human-gut-metagenome-genome-assembly--contig:-NODE-1984-length-17049-cov-6.999294_pt1 | contig 17049 bp, 10 predicted proteins | sample MGYA00242125_ERZ509042 | MGnify/ENA primary metagenome ERZ509042 (study PRJEB26280, sample SAMEA2338738) | human gut metagenome | biome: human gut; feature: human-associated habitat; material: faeces... | reverse complement strand
TATATCCCGTGAAATGCCCGTATTTCCGGGCTTTTTGGAGATAATCAGAGTTGTTGAGAGAATCATAACAGGGACGCTCCACTTGGAGCGTCCCTGTTGTTTTGATAGAGAGGAGGTTACTTCGCTACATTTTCACAGAAGTTCATCATGATCTGAGCCACCTCAGCGCGGGTAGCGGTGCCGGTGGGATAGAGCATGTTCACACCTCTGCCGGACAGCAGGCCCTCGCCTACCGCCCAGGACATAGCCTGCTGAGCCCAAGGGGAAGTGGAAGTGCCGTCGGCAAACTTGCTGAGATCCGCCTTGGTGCTGGTGCTGTGGCCCTCGCTCTTGGCGTAGTTGTAGAGAATCAGAGCCAGCTGCTCCCGGGTGAGGGGATCGTTGGGACCAAATCTGCCGTCTTCATAGCCGGTGATGATGCCCTTGGACTGAGCCCAGCTGGCAGCCTTGTCGTACCAGTCGCTGGAGGACACATCGGTGAAGTTGTTGGCAGAAGAGATGCTGGGCTTGCCCTCCAGAGCATAGAGCATCTGGGCGATCATGCCGCGGCTGAGGGTGGTGTTAGGCTCGAAGGTGTAGGTGCCGGTGCCGGACATGAGGCCGTTCTCCACAGCATACTTCACTGCGTCGTAGTACCAGGCGCCGGTACGGACATCCAGGAAGGAATCCACAGGGCTGCTGGTCTTTGCGAAGGAGGCCTCCACGGTGACCTTGGAGGCAGGCATGGTGAAGGTATATTTGTTGCTGCCCTTGCTGGTCAGTTTTACGGTATTGCCGTTCTTGTCCGTGACCATCAGCTTGTCCAGCTGGTAGCCGTCATTGGGCTTAACGGTAATGGTGACAATGTCGCCCTTGTTGGCACGGCTGGGAGAGACGGTGACCTTGCCGTTCTTAACGCTGTCAACGGTGATCTGGTAGTCGCCGCTGGAAGAGGAACCGCCGGAACTGCTGTTGTGGCTCCATTGAGCGGTCAGAGTCACATCGCCGGTTACCTTGTAGGGGCTGCTGACCTTAGTGTCGCCAGCGTACCAGCCCTGGAAGGTATAGCCGGAACGGGTGGGAGTGGGCAGAGAGATAGAGCTGTCCTTTGCCGCGACCTGAGTTGCCACGGCGCTGCCGCCGTTGCTGTTGAAGGTGACGATGGCGGTTGTGCTGGAATCAACAAAGTCGCTGACATCTGCATTGGGGAAGGTGCCGCCGGTAACGGTGATTTTGCCGCTGCCGGTATTGGATACCTGGCCGGTCACAGAGCCGCCGGTGACGGTGACAGAGGCATCTTTCTGATTGATTACATCACCGTTGATGACAGCAGCTTCAGAAATTTCAAGTTTGCCTCCGGTGTGAGCGTCTGTCAGAACAATATCACCATTCAGCGTACCGCCGCTAATGTTGATGTCACCGCTATGGGTTGCTCCGCCCATGGTAGTCAGCACCGGCGCACCGGTGGTGGAGGTAAAGGTGCCTCCCTTAATCTCCAGTTTGCCCATATCAAGAGTGCCGTCTGCAAAGCCGTTGAGAATGACGCTGTTAACACCGGGCTCTGTGACAGTGAAGTCACCACCGGTAATCGTGGCAGTGTTCCAGTTAAGAACAACAGCTTGGGAGACGTTGGAGAAACGACCGCCGTTGAGCTCCAGTTTGCCGCCGTCGTCATTCTTTACGGTATTCAGGCCGCCGGAGAAGCTGCCGCCGTTGATGGTGAGAGAGGGATTTGCTGCATTGGTTCCAAAGACATATCCCGTGGAAGCATTGCCGCTGTTATAATTCTGATAGCCGTTTTCAATCATGCTGGAGAAATGACCGTTCTGCGCCACGGTAACACCATTGTTGATGGTCATGGTACCGTGGTTTACGATAGCATAATAGGAGTTTCCGCCAGCATTTTCGCTGTTCTGGCCGTTTTCCTTGCTGCGGTCATACTTGCCGCCATTAAGGGTGGCAGTACCGTTATTCAGGATCGCCGCGCGTGCGTGGGACACATTGTCTACAAGACCGCCGCCTACGCTGTCCTGCACGGTGAGGTTGCTGCCCAGGGTAACGGTAATAGTGTGGCTTCCTGCATTATTGGTGAGTGTCTTACCGTTCAGTTCCAGCAGAACGGTCTTGCCGGTGGGGATCGTGACGCTCTCTGTCATGTTATCCAGCAGGGTGATAGTGCCGGAAGTCACAGAACTCATTGCATCGATGGCGTCCGCGATGGTGTTGTAGAAAGACACCTTGCCGTCCGCTACCAGACCTACCTTGCCGCTGGCAGCTACGTAGTCAGAAAAGTGGGTGACGTCCCAGGTGATTACTCCGTTTTCAAAGGCGGCATTCATGTTTTCCAGACTGCCGTCTTCCCGAACATAATAAATAGGTGCTTCAGCGGTTGCTTTTACAGCGACAGTAATCTTGCCGCTGGCATTATCTGCGGAGTAGACATTCTCGCCATCCGCCTGAGCTGTGAGCGTATACACAGGATTTGTTTCTGTGCCGCCCTTTGTGAGGCCAAGGGTTACATTCTTCCCGTTGGCGTTTTGAGTAATATCTGCCCAAGCCTCCTGGCTTACAGTCAGGACGGCAACATCGGTAGTAATTGCTACGTCATAGTTGGTAAAGGAAACGCTTGTCAGGGCGTCGCTGGCGATTTCGATGGAGGTATGATTCACAGCAGCGTTCTGGGAGCCATCACTTCCTGTAGCGACATTGATTTCGATGGTAGAGCCGCTGGTGTCGACGTTGTCACCATTTTCAGTAGAGGGATTGAAGGTGCCGCCTACGGTGCCGGAAGAGGTGCTTCCGCTGGCGCTGGAATCAGCTTCCATGCCGTCCTTAGACACTACAACGTACTTGCTGCCGTCCTGCTTTGTTGTGTATCCGGTGGCGCAATAATCTTTCACGTCGGTAGTGAAGATGCCGCCGGTGATGGTCATAATGGGTTTGCTCGGGCAGCTGTCAGCTCCGGTACCGTAGCAGTATACATCAACACTGCCGGAAATTGTGTTTTCCGCGGTATTCTGGATGCTCATAGTAGGAGCTTGATCCGCATAGCTGGTACCCAACCAGTGCATCAAATCCAGCGCAACCAAATTTCTATGCGTTCCACTGATGTTGACATCTTTTAATACAGTATCGCCATAATTGCAGGAGATAATATATTGGGTACGACTATTGCCAATCAGATCAATATTGTCCAGCGTGAGATTACAATAGTTTTGGATCAGCATAGCGGTTTTTTGGCTGTCCGAAGCTACCGTAATGGTTCCGTTTTTCAGGGTAACAGTGTTGCCCTTTTCCAGATGGAACGCCTGGCTTTCTGTTCCGACAGAACCTACGGCCGGGTCACCGGCAGCATAAGTATGGCCGCCAAAATCAATAGTCAGGTCAATACCAACATGGCCTTTGTTGTTGAACAGGCCGATGCCACACCCCTGCGCATCTTTGAGAAGGGTAACGGTGCCGGTCTTGCTGGGGGAGGATACAACCGCATCTACTGCCTCGGCCAAAGTTGCGTAGTAGGTGCCGCCAGTCTCTGCCACAGCGGGAATAACCTTATAATTTGCACCGTCGGCTACGCTGACATAGCCAGGGGCACAGAAATTGTCGGTGGGATCTTCCGTATCACTATTAGCGGGGTTATAGTTTTTAAAAGTGCCGCCGTAAACGAAGAAGTTGGCGCTGCCACTGTCCTGCTTATTCAAAACCCAGTACTTACCTGAATAAGTAGCTACAGCGGAATAATTTCCACCCATAATATCTACGGTTGCGTTATGATCCGCAAGGACACAGTTCAGCCCTGCTTGGTAGGAGCCGTTTTCGATGGTCAGAACAGCATTGCGTTCCGCCTCAAACATACGCCCGGTACTGGCGGCATCGTCAGCGGAATAACTGTCATCAAAATCAACCTTACCATTTCCGGTGATGGTTACATTTGAGTCGGTAGAAAAAATAATTGTCCCGCCGTCTTTGCTGGTCGCGCCAAGTGTGACGGTACAGCTGTTCATATCCAAAGTAAATGTTTTTCCGGTAACGGTAATGGTGTTGCTCAAAGTGAAATCTGTCAACAGTTTTACTGTACCGTTATTTTGAACATTTGCAATGGCATCTTCCAGCGTTGTGTACGAGATGCCATTAACTTCGGCAACATTAGAACCGGCGGCTAATGCTGTCGCTGGGAACAGGCTTATAAGCATAGCACAGGCCATTACTATGCCCAATAAGCGCGTTCGCAATTGTTTCATGGTCAAACGCCTCCTATGTCAAAATTTTGGTATTTACTGGCTTTCAATTTTTGCATCCAGCAAGCTCGTTGTACTACGCAAATATTGGAAAGCAAGGAAAATAGAAAACATTTACTAAATTTAAGTTTTCCTTAACAATTCCTGTATAAATAAGGAAAAATGTTGATTATAATTGCGGTGGATAAAAATATTGTGCGCCTCAAGACAAAAAATGGAAAGATGTGGGCGGAAGCACTCTTGTGTTCAAAGAAATAGTGGGGCAGCCGTCCTGATCTTCCTTAGAACAGAAATGAATCTTATGCATTATAAAAAAGTGGTTGCCATTACTGGTCTGATAGCTGTTATCTTGCTTGCGTCTATGGTGCTGAGGAAGGGAAAAAGAGCATTGAGCAGCATGTGATAGGGGGCGCAATATGCTACGAAAAGTGATAAATATATGGTGGAGATGGAGGTGCATCTATATTCAGTTCTCCTAGAAATGAATATGTATATTTCCCACTTGCTTTTTTTGGATAAAACGGGTAAACTTCCTATAAGCTTATAATAAAAATCCTACAAGTAGGCTTAGAAAAAGCTATAAACTGGCTGGAAAGGGACCTGTATATGGGATATCTGGACGAAAACGAATGGATTCTGCTCAACGAGATTGCATATAATATTTCGTATATTTTTACGGTAGAGGAGATGCAGGATGAGATTCTCAACCGATGGCTTCCCATCCTGATTCCTTATGATGCAGCGGTGCTGGCCCGACTGAGCCGCACAGCCGATGGAGGTTACGTATTTACTGAGACCTATGGCTATCATCTTAGCCCAAAGATGCTGGATATTTGGCAGGAACAGACCCAGAAAGCAGATGCATATCGCTGGCTGCTGTACAGCAATATCAGTGCCACATTTCGGGAGTCTGCTTTTCGGGAAGAGGATAAGCTGAAGAATACCCCGATTTATGAATCCTTTTATGAACCCAACGGTCTTTGCTATTCTGCCGGACTATGTATCTGCTTCCGGGAGGAGCCGGTAGGATTTTTGAGGCTGTACCGAAGAAAAGAGAAGGGAGAATTTGCTGAGCGAGATCTGTTTGCCTTGAGCCAGCTGCATAAACATCTGGCGTACCGCCTGATTTACGAGGCAAAGCGGGGTGACACTCGGTTCTTTTTTGCCAAGGGATACCACGATAAAATCTGCCGACAGTATAATCTGACGGAGCGAGAAGGGGAAATGTTGGATTTAGCAGTGCACGGGATGACCAATGAAGAGATTGCCCAAAAGCTCAATATCAGTATCCATACTGTGAAGAAGCACTTCCAGAGTGTGTACACCAAGATGAACGTACATAATCGCGTTCAGATGGTTCAGAACCTGCCATTTTCCAGCGATAAGATCAATTTTGATGAATTATAGTTAATATGACTGAAAACAAATGAAATAATTAGTAAAAATACATAATACAAAAGAAGTGTATATATAGTCTAAAGTAGTAATGTAAGCTCCTAAAGTGGGTGAGGAGCGGGTATAAAGAGGAAAAAATAGGGCCGGTGCTGACTTCCAGCACCGGCCCTATTTTGCTATGATAAAAACCACAATAAAGAGGGGGCGTCATATGAAAAAAAGTGATATCTCATGGTGTCTGCTCTATGTGCTTCTGGCTGTGGCCTCAGCTGTTTTGGTAATCAGCGGCGGGTTTGCTTGGTTCAATCGAACCCTGCCCTACCTGGCAGGTGCAGTACAATTTGCGGTATATGCCACAGCTGGAGAGCTTCTCTCCACCCGAATGCTGGAGGGGCGCTGGGAGGTCAACCGGGCTACCCTGTTTGTAGCGGCCAGTTGGGGATTCAGCGGTTTGCTGGTAACTCTGGCATTTCAAGTGTTCAGTACTGGTGCACAGCAGGCTATGGTGCGGGGATTCCTCCCCTTTTGCGGAAACACCATTGCGTTAGCTTTCTTTACCAGTGCCCTGAACAACCTGTTTTTTGGGCCCATCCACTCCGGACTGATTCGTGTATGTGTCAATTATGCCGATTTGCGGTTTACTCAGGGCGGGAACCCTACGGTGCGGCAGGCAGTTGATTCCGTGGACTGGGGAGAGCTGATTGATTTCACTTTATTCAAAACAATTCCATTTTTCTGGATTCCGGTCAACACGGTGACGTTTCTTTTACCAGAAGACTATCGGATTGCCTCTGCAGCTATGCTTTCCATGGTATTTGGTATCTTGATGACAGTGCTGCGGCTGAAAGAACGCCGGGATCAAGAAAGTGCAGCCGCTCTTTAAATGTAAAACTTAAAATGCCGGCCAATATAATGGCGAATATCCAGGACTTGACAGCGCGATTTTCGCGTGGTATCCTGTTGCAACAAAGGCGTTGCCATCCCTTGGGATGACAGCGCCTTTGCGGCTTTTAGGCAAAACCCAAAAGGAGGGAGCAGAAGAAAAATAGTGAGAGAACGGGAAGGTGGAGACTGGCGCAGCGAATCGTGCGGACTTAGAAGCGCCAGGAAAAACTCCAGCAGTTTTAAAAAAGGAGGATCTGTCTTATGGAAGTAAACTTTGGTGTGTTGTGTTTAATTCCCCCCATTGTAGCCATTGCCCTTGCACTGTGGAGTAAGCAGACCATTATGTCTTTGTTCTTAGCGGTCTGGCTTGGCTCCACGATGATGAACGGATACAATCCCCTGGTTGGCTTTGCCAAGATTATTTCTGACTATATGATCCCATCTCTCAGCGGAAATGCTTCCCTGGTTGTGTTGGTTACCCTCTCCGGTGGTATGATCGCCATGCTGCGCACAACTGGCGCAGCGAAGGCTTTCGCGACCAAAGTGACAAAGGTTATCAACACGGCCAAAAAAGGCCAGATCGTTACCTGCCTGAGCGCCTTTATCTTCAGCTATACCGAGCCCTGCCTGATGCTTGGTACCATCATGCGGCCGGTAACTGATATGGTGCGCATCTCCCGGGCTAAGCTGGCGTACATTCTGGACTCTATGGGATGTAACCTGGCGGCCCTGTCCCCCATCAGCAGCTATGGTCCTTTTATTACCGGTTTGATTGCTGCCGAGCTGCTGGCAACTGGTGTTGAAGGCAGTGAGTGGGGCATTTGGCTCAATATGCTTCCCTTCAATCTGTATGGCGTTTTTGCCATGATTACTGTGCTGGTCGTCGCTGCTTTTGGCTTGAACTTTGGCCCCATGTATAAAGAGGAAAAGAGAGCCCGGGAGACCGGTAAGCTGCTGGGCGATGGAGTCCAGCCTCTGGTTCCTGAAGTAAAGGACGAGCTGCCTGAAGGCTATAAGCTTACCATGTGGAACTTCATCGTCCCCATCGTTTGTCTGTTCGGCTCCCTGTTTGCCACCATTTTCTGGTCTGGCGACATTGTCAACAACGGCTTGGTGGAGTCCTTCCGGAATGCGAACATTACCCTGGCTATCTGCGTGGCCTTTATGGGCGGCGGCATCGGCGCTGGTATCATGGGCGTAGCCACCAAGCTCTTTACCCCCATCAAGGCGTTTGATACCTTTGTAAACGGTATGGCCGAGCTTATTTCTGTTCCCTTTATTCTGGTTTGTGCCTGGTCTCTTGGTACCATTGTAAAGGGCATGGGTACCAGTGAGTTTCTGATTCACATCGTGGAAAACTACCTTACTCCCGGTCTGGTTCCGGCTCTGGTTTTCCTGTTTGGTGCGCTGATTTCTTTTGCTACCGGTTCTTCCTGGGGCGTGTGGTCTATCATGATGCCCATTGCTTTCCCCATGGCGGTGGCTTTTGATATCTCCATTCCTTATGTTGTAGGCGCGGTCATCGGCGGCGGCCTGTTCGGTGATCAGTGCTCCCCCATCTCTGATACCACCGTTATGTCCTCCACTGGCGCATCCTGTAACCATGTCGTGCACGTCATGACCCAGCTGCCCTATGGTATTACGGTCGGACTGTCTGCCTTTGTGGGCTTCCTGTTTGGCGGAATGACTGGACAGTATGTCTTGAGTATTGCTGTTACAGCAGTTATTCTGGTGGTAGCTCTGTTTGTGCTGACTCAGCTGACCAAACTGCGTTATCCGGAAAAAGTTCATTAACAGCCTGAAAAGAAAGATGGAGGATTGTGATGAAAAAGATTGATACCATTGTGGTTGCCCCCCATTTCTATACCATGGAAGGGGAGGGCGTAGGTTACCGGAGTGCCGCTGCTATGGCGGTGGATGGTGGAAAAATCTTGGAGGTGGGTGACCAGGCCAAGATTTTGGCGGAGTATACCGCGGAGGAAACCATTACTCTGGATCACCACATGGTTCTGCCCGGCTTTATCGATGGGCACATGCACACGGCCTGCAACATCATGCGAGGCTTGGCACAGGATACCAACAACTGGATGATGTTTGGACTCCAGCCCTTTGCTAACGTGGTAAATGAGGAAGAGCAGGATGCAGGCAGCCGGGTGGCTATTCTGGAGGCTATCCGGGCGGGTACCACTACGTTGGGCGACTACGAATCCAAGATGGAAAATGTCTGTGCCTTTATTGACAAAGTTGGTGCACGAGGCAACATTGCCCAGATGATACGTGCTGCAAAGCACCGTGTCTATCAGCCTGGCGAGCTGTATGAGTTTGATGATGCGCAAGGCGAGGAAAGCCTGAACCGCAACATTGAGCTGTATGACAAGTGGAACAATCAGGCGGGTGGACGCATCAAGATCCTCTTTGGTCCTCAGGGCGCTGACTTTGTCAGTCCGGATATGCTCCTGCGGATTCAAAAGGCGGTCAAGGAGCGGGGCACCAAGATCCACATGCACGTGCAGCAGGGCGACCGGGAGACCTATCAGATCGTGCAGCGTTACGGCAAGCGCCCCACCGCCTTCCTGGATGACCTGGGATATCTGGACAGCTCTCTCATCGCAGTCCATCTCACCGATTGTAACGATGAAGAGGCCGCACTCATTGCCAAGCGTGGCGCCTCTATGATCGTCAACCCCGGATCCATCGGTATCATTGATGGCATCGTTTGTCCCAGCGTGGCCTTCCAGGAGGCGGGCGGTGTGGTGGCTCTGGGCTCGGACCAGGCGCCGGGCAACAACTGCCACAACATCATTAATGAGATGAAAAACGTGTGCCTGTTCAACAAGATCAAGTATCAGAATCCCGAGGTCATGCCGGCCTGGCGTGCCCTGCGTATGGCGACCATTGAAGGCGCTCAGGCGGTGGGCCTGGGCGACAAGGTGGGCTCTCTGGAGCCGGGCAAGCAGGCCGACTTTATTGCCATTGACCTCAACTGCCCCTCCATGCAGCCGGTGTATACCTACCCCATGCGCAATATGATCCCCAATCTGGTCTACAGTGCCCGGGGTCCTGAGGTGGCCTTGGCGGCGGTGGATGGCAAGGTCATTATGCGGGACGGCAAATTCACCAACGTGGAGCTGGAAGACTACCTGGCGGAGATCCCCCAGTATCCCGATGCCATTGGCCAGCGGGCCGCCGAGGAGTTTTTTGCCATCAACGGCACCAACGCCCGCTTTATGAAGGAAGACAAACTATAAACACGGTGTACCAACCTTTCTTTACATGGCAAACACCCTGGAGTCATTTGACTTCAGGGTGTTTGTCACCATATATTTAGCGAGAGAGGTGGGGACCTATGAAAAATGAGATGTGCTCGCAAGAGTGGAAGATACAGACCAGAGAGCTACTTGCTTTGGCGTGGCCTGCAATTCTGGAACAATTGCTGTTGACCACAGCTACCTATGTGGACACAGCGATGATCGGAGTGCTTGGAGCCGATGCCACTGCCGCCGTGGCGGTCAATTCCTCGGTGGTTTTCTTGATTGTGGGACTGCTTACGGCCGCAGGGGTGGGTTACTCTGTCCAGGTGGCTCACAGCCTTGGCGCCCGGGAATGGGAGCGGGCGGGTATGGTATCCCGCCAGGCCCTGTTAGGGGCATTGGCAACGGGGATTGTTGGGATGTTGTGCATGGGTGCTCTCTCCGGGCAGATCCCGATATGGTTGGGTGCAGATGAGTCTATTCAAGCAGACGCCAGCCGGTACCTTTTCTTCTATGCCCTTGGCTTGCCCCTTCAGTCGTGTCTGGCAGTTTTTTCTGCCGTGCTGCGCTGTGCGGGAGATACAAGAACGCCGTTACTGTTTAATGCGGGCGCGAATCTACTCAATGTGGGGCTGAACTTCCTGTTTATTTTCTCGCCCAGATGGATTGCTCTGCCATGGGGCTCCGTCTGGATCTGGGGTGCGGGCCTGGGTGTGGCAGGGGCTGCCATTGGAACTGCCCTATCGGGAGGGACCATGGGTCTTATCATGGTGGCTATCATGTTTCGAAGAAAGGGAGCGGCCCGGCTGACCTGGGGAGCATCCTATCGTCCGGAAAAGACCATTAACTGCAGGGCAGTGCGGCTGGGACTTCCTGTGTTGCTGGAACGGGCGGCATTCAGCGGCGGACAGCTATTTATGACCCGCATGGTGACCTCCTTGGGAAATATTTCTCTTGCGGCGAATCATGTGGCAGTAACGGCGGAAGGGATCAGTTATCTACCTGCTCAGGGCGTGTCGTTTGCCTCTACCGCTTTGGTGGGCCAGGCAGTAGGAGCTAAAGATGCTCAGCGGGCCAGACGGTATAGTTCCATCTCGGGTGTTGTGGGATTAGCCGCAGGTGTGCTGGCAGGAGGGCTGTTGTTCTGCTTGGCAGTTCCGCTCTCGGCGCTGTTTACCCCAGATGGCGAGGTAATTGCCTTGGCAGCGGCTATGCTGCGGATCGTTGCAGTTTCTGAGCCGCTGTTTGGACTCTCCATCGTTCTGTCTGGCGTGCTGCGGGGAGCCGGAGACAGCCGTTCCCCCTTCCTGATTGTTCTGTTTGGCATGTGGGGGGTGCGGATGATTATGGCTCCTGTGCTGCTATACGGTTTCCATTTGCAGCTTAGTGCGATCTGGTTCGCTATGGTAGCTGATTTGATGGTGAGAGGAATTTTGTGCTGGATCCGTGTGGGACGAATGAATTGGGAACAGCTGTGCCAAAGTTAATATAAACCAGGAGAAACCCGGATGTGGGGCGAAATATAGCCGCACATCCGGGTTTTTGCTGCGTTTTTACAGAAAAGTTTTTTGCGTGGCCGCGCCCAGAAACGCCCCCACCTGTACGCTGCATAGTCATGCAGGTTAAGAATCTTTAAGATTCCCTACCGCAAATCGTTAAGCAGCGCCTGCTATGATAATTTCAACAGCAGAAAAAGCTGCTTAATCCAAAACGGCAGGTGATTCCCATTCGAAACGTGCTTCAATACCTGGAGCGGGCCGCGTCTTTGTCGCCGGAGCGGACTGCCTGTGTGGATGAGACACACAGCCTCAGCTACCAGGAACTGTGCCATATCAGCCGGGCGGTGGGCGCCGCCCTGTCCCGGCGCATCCGGCCCCGGCAGCCGGTAGCCATCTATATGGAAAAAGGCTGCGCCGCCCTGAGCGCCTTTTTTGGCGTGGTATACGCCGGCGGCTTCTACTCCTATTTTAACCCCGAACTGCCCGCGGCGCGGCTGCAGCAGATCCAATCCGTGTTGGGTGCATCCTGTGTGATCACCGATCAGGCCCACCGCAGTGTGATGGAAGAAATCTTCCCCGCCTCCTCCATCCTGCTGGTGGAGGAGCTGATGATCAGCCAGGACGATCAGTCCCAGCTGGCAGCGGTCCGCGCGGCGATGATCGACACTGATCCCCTCTATGTCAACTTTACTTCCGGCTCCACGGGACTGCCCAAGGGAGTACTGGTGAGCCACCGCTCGGTGCTGGATTTCATTGATGTCTTTGTTGACACCTTCTCTTTTACCTCAAATGACCGCATCGGCAATCAGGCTCCCCTCGATTTTGATGTTTCGGTCAAGGATATCTATGGAGCCTTGAAGGCTCAGGCCACCCTGGTTATGATTCCCCGGCGGCTCTTTTCCCGGCCGAAGGAGCTGCTGGACTTTTTGTGTGAGCACAAGGTTACCACCCTCGTCTGGGCGGTATCCGCCCTGTGCCTCATCAGCACCTTCCACGGTTTGGACTACCGTACCCCGGATACGGTGAGCAAGGTGCTCTTCAGCGGCGAGGTGATGCCGCTCAAGCATCTGAAAACCTGGATGGAGCATCTGCCCAAGGCTCAGTTTGTCAATCTCTATGGTCCCACCGAGATCACCTGCAACTGTACCTACCACATCCTGGACCGGGAGCGGGACTACCAGGACGGGATCCCCATCGGACGGCCCTTCCCCAACGAGGAGGTCTTCCTTCTGGACGGAGAGGACCGGGAGATCCATGCGCCCGGTCAGGTGGGAGAGCTGTGCGTACGGGGTACGGCGCTGGCCCTTGGCTACTACCGCTCGCCCCAGCAGACGGCGGCCGCCTTTGTGCCTGACCCCCGCAACCCCGCCTACCCCGAGCTCATCTACCGCACCGGCGACCTGGGCCGGTACACCGAGGATGGGGAATTTGTGTACAGCGGCCGTAAGGATTTTCAGATCAAGCACCTGGGCCACCGGGTGGAGCTGGAGGAGATCGAACGGGCCGTGTCCGCCCTGCCGGAGGTGGACCGCTGCTGCTGTGTCTACGAGGAGGAGCGGCAGAAGATCCACGCCTTCTATGTGGGCGAGGTGGAGGCGGCCCAGCTGCGCCGCCAGATCAAGGAACAGCTCCCCTACTTCATGGTGCCCAGCACCCTGACGGCGGTAGAGAAGTTTCCGATGACCAAAAATGGAAAGATCGACCGCAAAGAACTGCTGAAAGGAGGCGGAAAGCGTGGATAAAACAGAACTTTTGGAGCTGACCCGGCACTTTCCCACTCCCTTCTATCTCTTTGATGGGGAGGCGCTGGAGCGCCGGGTGGCCCATCTGCGGGAGGTCCTTCCTCAGGATACCGCCCTGTGCTATGCGGTGAAGGCCAATCCCTTCCTGGCTCGGGAGGTGAGCACTCTGGTGGAGCGGCTGGAGATCTGCTCCCCCGGGGAGTACGCCATCTGCCGCCAGCTTGGCCTGAAGCCGGAGCAGTATGTGATCTCCGGCGTATATAAGGACCCCCAGTGGATGGAGGAACTGGCCAGCCGGGAAGATGTGGAGAAGATGATCTGCACCGTGGAGTCCATGGCCCAGTACCACCTGTTGTGCCAGGTGGCCCGGAAGCACGGCCGGCAGCTGAAGCTGCTGCTGCGTCTGACCAGCGGCAGCCAGTTTGGACTGGAGCGGCAGGAAATCCACCAGATCCTGGCCCAGCCTGATCCCCAAATTGAGGTGCGGGGCATCCAGTATTTTTCCGGCACCCAAAAGACCTCGGTCAAGCGCCTGGGGCGGGAGCTGCGCATGCTGGAGGAGTTTCTCTCCTCCCTCCAGGACCAGTACGGTCCCATTCCGGAACTAGAGCTGGGGCCGGGGTTCCCGGTATCCTACTTTGCCGACGACGCGGAGCAGGATGAGGAGGTCCTCCTTCAGGCGGCCCAGCAGCTGGCCCAGCTGTCTTTTTCCGGAAAGCTCACCCTGGAGCTGGGACGGAGCATCGCCGCCAGCTGCGGCACCTATGTGACCCGGGTGGTGGACCGAAAGACCAACCAGAGCCAGAACTACGCCATTGTGGACGGCGGCATCCACCAGCTGGTCTACTTCGGCCAGAGTATGGCCATGCGTCGTCCCCAGGTGGAGCTTCTGCCATACCGGGATGGAGACGGGGTGGAAAACTGGAACATCTGCGGCTCCCTGTGTACCGTCAATGACATCCTGGTCAAACAGCTCCCCCTCTCCCGGCTGGAGGTGGGGGATGTGCTGGCCTTCGGCAACGCGGGAGCCTACTGCATGACGGAGGGGATCAGCCTCTTTCTCAGCCGGGACCTGCCCGGCGTACTGCTGCGCCGGCCGGACGGACAGGTGCTCTGCCTACGCAGCCCCGTTCAGACCTGTACCTGGAATACCCCAAATTATGAAAACAGAAAGTGAGACGATACCATGGAACAGCTGCTTGAAATTTTGAACGAGATTCAGCCCGATGTGGACTATCTCCACTGTGAGGAGCTCATCGACGGACACTATCTGGATTCCCTGGACATCCTCTCCCTGGTAGCGGAGATGGAGGATGCCTTTGAAATCACCGTACCCACCGTGGAGATCATCCCGGAAAACTTCAACTCTGCCCAGCGCCTTTGGGAGATGATCCAGCGTCTGCGCGAGGAAGGATAAGATGCTCTCTTTCTCCTCCTACTTTTCCCCCGGATATCTGGCCCTCTACCTGCCGGCCGCCGTTTTGCTCTACGCCTTGGCGGGGCAGCGGGGCCGGCGGGCGGTTTTGCTGCTGTTTAGTTATGTGTGCTTCTGGGCGGTCAGCGGAAAACTGATCGCCTATTTGCTCCTGTCCACCCTCTCTATGTATCATACCGGGCTGTGGCTGGCCCACGACCAGGCCCGGACCAAAGAGCTTCTGGAGGAGACACCGAAGGAGGAACGCCGGGCCCTTCGTGCCAGAGCGCAGACCAAGCAGCGCAGGATCCTGGCCCTGGGACTTCTCTTCCAGCTGGGCATGCTGGTGGTGCTGAAGTATACCCCCTTCTTCCTCTCTAACTATAACGCCCTGCTGCAGGCCCTGTCCCTGCCTGTCACCCTGCGTATCCCTCACTTTCTGCTGCCCATCGGCATCTCCTTTTACACCATGCAGGCGGCCTCCTACCTCTTTGACGTCTACCGTCAAAAAGTGCCCGCCGACCGCAACCTCTTCCGTCTGGCCCTCTACCTCAGTTTTTTCCCCCTGCTGATGGAGGGACCCATCTGCCGCTATCAGCAGACTGCCCAGCAGCTGTGGGAGGCGCCTCCCCTGCGCTACCAGAATCTTATGCTGGGATTGCAGCGGATGAGCTACGGCCTGCTGAAGAAGATCCTGGTGGCCGACCGGCTCAACCTGTTTATCAAAACGGTCTTTGATCACTATGAGGATTATGACGGCCTGGTCATCGCCGTGGCCGCGGTGTGCTATACCATCCAGCTCTATATGGACTTCTCCGGAACCATGGACCTGGCGGTGGGAGCGGGACGGATCTTTGGTTTTCAGATTCCGGAAAACTTCCAGCGCCCCTTCTTCTCCCGGTCCATTCCGGAATTCTGGCAGCGCTGGCATATCTCCCTGGGCACCTGGTTCAAGGACTACATCTTCTATCCCATGTCCATGTCCAAGCCCCTGAAAAAGCTTACCACAAAGGCCCGCAAGCGTCTGGGCAGCCACTATGGTCCCCTGGTTGCCGGATCTATCGCCCTGTTTTGCGTATGGCTGTGCAACGGTCTGTGGCACGGAGCGGCGTGGAACTATGTCTTCTTTGGAATGTACCACTTTGCCCTGATCCTGCTGGGCAATCTGACCGAGCCTCTGACCGTCCGGTGGACGGGGGCTTTGGGCATCTCCCGCACCAGCGTCCCCTATCGCGGCTTCCAGATGGTGCGCACCGGGATCCTGGTGTGCATCGGCGAGCTGTTTTTCCGGGCCAATGGACTGTACAACGGGCTGGCTATGTTCCATAAGATGGTCACCCAGTTTTCTCTGGCGTGTATCCGCAGCGGGAGCCTGTTCCAGATAGGCATGAGAAAGAAGGATTTCCTGCTCGTGGCGGTTTTCCTGGTTGTGCTTGTGCTGGTGGGGATCGCCCAGGAGCGGGGCGTCCACCTCGGAACGCGTCTGCGGCAGTCGCCGGTTGCGCTGCGTGTGGCGGTTTACTACGCCGTCCTTCTGGCTTTGATCATCTTCGGCGCCTACGGTGCGGGCTATGTGCCGGTGGACCCCATCTATGCGGGATTTTAATTTCCTAGGAGGCGTTGCATGGGTTATTTCAAACGAGTGATCGCCTGGCTGCTCTTTTTTGCTGGGCTGATTGCCTTACTTTATATTGCATCTGGTATTTTTATACCGAAAGATAACACTGCGGAGGCGGGAATGGAGTATGCCCGGGTCAATGGTATCCTGGGGGAACCCCCGGACTCCATCGATATTCTGGTGATGGGGGACAGCGAGTCCTATAACGGCTACTCCCCGCTGCTGATGTGGAAGGAGACGGGGTACACCAGCTATACCTGCGGTACCGACGCCCAGAAGCTCACCTATACCAGGACCATGCTGGAGCGGGCACTGGAGAAGCAACACCCCAAGGTAGTCATCCTGGAGACGCTGGCCATCTACCGGCCCATCAAGCTGGATAATGTGGTGCTGGAGGAGCTGTCCAGAGCCCTGCCGGTCTTTCGCTATCACGACCGCTGGAAGGATCTGAGCATGGATGACGTCACAGAGAAAGTCACCGCCACCCAGACCCATCCTTACAAAGGCCATGCCCACATCACCAAGGTAGTGCCCTGTGACAACAAGGAATACATGCATCCCACCGACAAGGTAGCTTCCATTGCTCTGGTGAATCAGTATTACGTCAGAGCTATCAAGGAGCTGTGCGACCGCCACGGCGCGCAGTTGCTGCTGGTGAGCACCCCGAGCCCTGTCAACTGGAACTATGAGCGGCACAACGGCATCCAGAAGTTTGCCGATGAGCTGGGCTGTACCTATGTGGATATGAATCTGGAGTCTGTGGGCATCGACTGGACAAAGGATACCTTTGACAAGGGAGATCACCTGAACCACTTCGGCGCGGTGAAGGCAACCAAGTTCTTGGCCGACTACCTGCAAAAGCAGGGCGGGCTCACGGATCACCGCGCAGACCCCGCATACAGCGACTGGAATCAGAAGTGGAAGGAACATGAGGAGCAGATTTCCAGGGGATGAGGACTGCGTGCCAATATTGCTAAGGAACCTCTGAATAATAGACTTTGCCCTGTTCCTACTCAATGTATTAGCCG
>ENA-OROH01001983-OROH01001983.1-human-gut-metagenome-genome-assembly--contig:-NODE-1983-length-17053-cov-2.943229_pt1 | contig 17053 bp, 19 predicted proteins | sample MGYA00242125_ERZ509042 | MGnify/ENA primary metagenome ERZ509042 (study PRJEB26280, sample SAMEA2338738) | human gut metagenome | biome: human gut; feature: human-associated habitat; material: faeces... | reverse complement strand
TTTCTTTTATGATGGCAGTAACTGCACTTTCCCTTCCTTCGATGATTATGCTGCGAAAAGCAGTAAAACCAAAACTTCTGGCAGTATTCTTTTCCATCGTAACGGTCGGAATTATGCTGATTGGATTCTTGTTTAACTATTTTTCTTTCTTGTTTGTTGTTTAAGATTAAAGGAAAAAGAGCGGTGAGGCAAAGCCTCACCGCTCTTTTTCTGTTTTGCTAAATCCGTCGTTCTCTTGCCGTTTCATGATGCACTTCGGTATCCCGGAAAAAGAAAGAAATCGCCCAGACACCAGCTAGTGCAACCAGGGTATAAACAATACGGCTAATCATGGATGCCTGGCCGCCAAACAGAGCAGCTACCAGGTCAAACTGAAAAATACCGATGCTTCCCCAGTTGAGTGCGCCGATTACTACCAGCGCAAGTACCAGTTTATCAATCATAATAACATCTCCTTATCATTTTTAAGGACAATGTTATTGTGAGCAGTTTCTGTGCGTTCTATTCTGCATTTTTCTCTCATACGTTAAAAAGAACCTGGAAAATATTCCCACCAATTATTTTCCTAACAGTTCCTCCCTGCATTTTTTGCAGATGCATCTGCCTTTAAACTCTTCCAGGTTTTCTTTGGAGGAACAGAACACGCAAGATGGCTCATATTTTTTCAAAATAATGCGATCATCCTCGGTCATAATCTCCAACGAATCCTTAATCTGGATGTCCATAACCCTTCTTAATTCAATTGGAAGAACGATTCGTCCTAATTCGTCCACTTTTCTTACGATTCCCGTCGATTTCAACTTTTAACACTCCTTTTTATTTGCAAGATTTGTCGGTTCTTGATAAATATACCTGATTTGTTAAATGCTGTCAATCGAGAAGATTCCCATTTTTTGGAAAATTTGCATGAAAAAAGTTAACTTTTCGTGACTGATTGTCGAGCAGTGTCACAAAACATCAAAGCAAGGAGTTTTTTGTATGCTGAATTTCCTGATTTTACTGATTCTGATGTTCTCCCTGGTTACCGCTTTGTTCAATGGAAAGATAGATTTTTTGTGCAATCAACTGCTTGATTCTCCTCAAAAGGCGGTTGAACTGACCATCACGGTTGGATGCAGTATCTGCCTTTGGAGTGGTGTCATGGAGGTTGCTCGCCAGTCCGGTCTGCTGCGCTTTTTATCAAAATTTTTTTCTCCCATCCTCTCCCTGCTGTTTCCCGGCATCAAAAAAGACTCTCCGGCTGCTCAGGCAGTCTGCCTGAACCTTGCCGCCAATCTGCTGGGACTGGGAGCAGCGGCAGCTCCGGCGGGAATCTGTGCGGTGTCACAGTTTCAGCGTGCCTGTCTCGACCCATCCGTTGCGTGCGACAATAGCATCCTGCTCATCCTGCTCAATACCGCCTCCCTGCAATTAATTCCAACCACTGCTGCGATGCTGCGCTTACAGGCTGGCTCCGCTGCTCCCATGGAGATTTTGCCTGCTGTATGGATGGCATCCGTTCTTTCGGTCACCACCGGTATTATTGCCGCAAAAGGAATGGCTCATATTGCTAATGCAAAACTCCCTTCTCATTCCAGAATCATAAGGAGGGAAAACGCATGAACTTTCTGTCTTCTTTTATGATTCCCCTTCTCATCTGCCTGATCTTTGCCTATGCCTTAACCCATAAGGTAGATCTTGTCTCTGCTTTTTCCACCGGGGTCTGTGACGGGCTTAAAATCCTTTTAAACATGTTTCCGGCATTGCTGCTTCTTACCCTGACTATCAGCGCTTTTCGCTCCTCCGGCGCTCTGGAGCTTCTATCCCGGGCTCTGGAGGCTCCTGCTGCCGCTTTGGGGATTCCCTCGCCAATTCTTCCCCTTACCCTGCTGCGGCCCCTCTCAGGCAGCGGTGCGCTGGTTGTCTTTGAGGATATCCTGACTCAATATGGTCCGGACAGCCTGATCGGAAAGATTTCCAGCGTTATGATGGGTTCCACTGAAACCACCTTTTATACCATTGCGCTGTACTGCTCGGCGACTAACATCAAAAAAAGCCGGTACGCTGTACCGGCTTCGCTCTGTGCAGATCTGATGGGATTTTGTGCCAGCGTGCTGGCAGTAAAATTGCTGATCAACTAAAAACAATCGCTCCCCAAACCCTCGCAAACTTCTGTTTTTGCATGTACCCCTATTTTTACTAATTTTTGCAAACCCCCGCGTAATCGCTGCCGCAGGGAAAAATCCGTTCCGTAAATATCCGGTACTGATCAGCACACTCTGCCTCCAGTTTTGCAAACTGTGCTGCCTGTGGGGAAATGTTCTCAAGCTTTGCCAGACTTGCCGATACTGGCAGGGTTGCCGTCTGCTTCATCCTGCCCAGAATTTCCCTGCCTTTCTCGTTCATCGCCAGCACCCGCAGATAAGGCGGCGCCTGCTTGTGCATCTGCGGTGGTATCTGCAAAAATGCAGATAACACAAGCCTTCTCACCCTTGAAAGAGGATACCGTTTGGTTTTAATCTGCTCATACAGTTCTTCGATACCGCAGCTCTTTCTCACTGCCTGATACAGTCGGTTCTCAATTCCCTCCGAAACATCCGGCAATGCTGCCATCTGCTCCCGACTCATCCTGCGTAAGGCAGACAGAACCGCCCTCTCTCCTGTCTGCATCCAGGCTGTCTCTCCGTTTTGCATCGCTTGCTGATAAATTTCCCATACCGATTGTGGAAGATACTCCCTTGCCTCATCCCAGTTTCCACTTAAAATCAAGCTGCGAATATGGCTTGCAGAAGCAAACCCCTCTTCCGGTTTTCCATCATGCGCATTTCCAATGCGGGAAATCGGCAGCGGCTGGATACTGCTTTCCTTTGTTAGCTGTGCCAGATATTCCACTCCCAGAATATTGTTGGGCTTTTGCAAAACCTGGGAAACCTCTTTTCCAAAAACACGTTCCACTGCAAGTTCCCTTGCCTTAGCAAAGGTAATTCCCGCGGCAAGCTCTTCCCTGAGGACAAGCTGCACCTGTGGGTTTTCCAGCGCACCCGCTGCCTGTTTGAGCAAAGAAAGGTCTGCATCCTCCGCCCCGAACGCTAAAAAGTCAACACATCCCATCGCCTTGACCAGCTGTACTGCACCAAATGCAAAGCCCTGTGCCCCTGCACAGGCGTAACAGACCGGCAGTTCCAAAATTAGATCTGCTCCATTTTGTAAAGCAGCCTGAGCACGCACCCGCTTTGGAAAGACAGCTGGTGTTCCCCTCTGGGTAAAATCCGGGCTCATGATCACTGCCACATGGCTGATACCCTGTTTTTTTATCTGTTCCAACTGCCACTGGTGCCCTTTATGAAAGGGATTGTATTCGGCAATCACTGCCCCAATCTGCATTTTGTTTTCTCCTTCCCGGATGGATTTTCTATATTTTATATCTCTTAAAAGATTAGGCAAAACGCCATATCTTTTGATATTTCAATTTAATTGACAAAAAAACCTGAGTAAAAACTCCGAAATTTGATATTTGGACTTGAAAACTTTCGTTAGATATAATAATATAGTAAGTGTAAAATCGTGTCAATCTGCCCCTTTTTTCGGGCAGTCGGCGTTAAAAATTATGGGAGGAATTTGATATGAAAATTCTCGTTTTAAACTGCGGAAGCTCTTCTCTGAAATATCAGCTGATTGATATGGAAAATGAGCATGTTCTGACCAAAGGTCTGTGCGAAAGAATCGGTATCGACGGTTCTGTTCTGACCCACAAAGTTCCTGGCAAAGACAACTATGTTGTTGAAACTCCAATGCCAGACCACTCTGTAGCAGTACAGCTCGTTCTGGACGCTCTGACCGACAAAGATCACGGCGTTATCGCTTCCGTTGATGAAATCAATGCTATTGGTCACCGCGTACTCCACGGCGGCACAAAATTTACAAAATCCATCGTTGTTAACGAAGATGTTAAAGCTGCTATCCGTGAATGCTTCGACCTCGGTCCTCTCCACAACCCAGCTAACCTGATGGGTATCGAAGCTTGCGAAAAAGTTTGCCCAGGCAAACCAAACGTAGCTGTATTTGACACCACCTTCGGTATGGGCATGGATGAAAAATCCTACCTGTATGCAATTCCACACGAATACTTTGAAAAATACGGTGTTCGTCGTTACGGCTTCCACGGAACCAGCCACGGCTTTGTTTCCAAAGAAGCAATCAAATTCGGCAACCTCCCAGCTGATGCAAAAGTTATCGTTTGCCACATCGGTAACGGTGCTTCCGTTTCCGCTTCCATCGGCGGCAAATGTGTAGATACCTCCATGGGTCTGACCCCTCTGGAAGGTCTGATCATGGGTACCCGTTCCGGTGACCTGGATCCAGCTGTTATCCAGTACATCTGCAACAAAGAAAACAAATCCGTTGACGAAGTTCTCAACATGCTCAACAAGAAATCCGGTCTGCTCGGCATGAGCGGCGGCCTGTCCTCCGACTGCAGAGATATCACCAAAGCTGCTGAAGAAGGTCACCACCTCGCTAAAGTTACTCTGGATGCTTACACCTACCGCATTGCAAAATACGTTGGTGCATACGCAGCTGCTATGAACGGCGTTGACGCTATCGCATTCACCGCTGGTGTTGGCGAAAACGACATCGAAATCCGTGAAGAACTCTGCGAAAAATACTGGGGTTACCTCGGCGTTAAAGTTGACAAAGAAGCTAACCATACCAGAGGCGAAAACAAAGTTATCTCTACTGCTGATTCCAAAGTTAAAGTTATGGTTATCCCAACCAACGAAGAACTTGCAATCGCTAGAGACACTCTGGCTCTCATCTAAGTTTTTTGATGAAACCTGCAAAGGACCTGTCCGATCGGACAGGTCCTTTTTTTGTTTAAATAAAGAGATTGACGGATACAGAAATCTAAAGTATAATTAGTTATACAAGTTATACTTTTATTCATGAGGTGATCCTATGCCGTTTGCAATGAAAAATGGAAAATTTATGGGTTCAGTCAAGGTTGGGCCAAAGGGTCAGATCGTAATTCCAAAAGAAGTACGCCAAATGTTTGGGATTTATCCCGGTGATACGATGATTCTTCTTGCCGATGCTGAGAAAGGAATCGCATTGGAACGTTACGAAGTTTTTTCTCATATTGCTGATGCTATCTTTGCAGGAAAAGCAAGAGAGATCTATCCGGAGCATCCGGAAACTGAGTCTATGGAATTTGCGCAGGATATTAAAAATCTGAAAGAGGATGAATAGTCCTTATTTACTGTATCATCCGGAAATAAGGAGGGAATTGTATGTATAAGATTGCTTTTTTCTGCATTCCTGCCCATGGACATACTAATCCAACCCTTGCAGTTGTTCGAGAATTGACCCGACGCGGTTGTGAGGTACGATACTATTCTTATCTGGCGTTTCGAGAAAAAATCGAAGAAAGCGGAGCCGTTTTTATTTCCTGCGATGAATATGGGAAGACGACAGTCAATTCGGACAATCAGGCACAGGTTGCGTTTGATCTTGCCTGTTCTATCCATATTCTGACTGATACGGCTCTGGCTTTGGATGAAATGATCTGCCGGACATTGAAAGAATTCCAGCCCGACTGTATCGTTGCCGACTCGATGGCAGTATGGGGGAAATTTGCTGCATATAAACTTGGTATTCCGTTTGTTTCTTCCACGACAACCTTTGCTTTTAACCGTTTCTCTGCCCGGATAATGAAGCCCAGTTTGCATCAGATGCTGTCTACGCTCAAATCTCTTCCAGGCGTTCATCGTGACCTCAAACGACTGAAAAAGCAGGGATATCCTGTCAAAAACTTTCTTTCTATCCTCCAAAATGAAGAGGGTACCCCTACCATTGTCTATACCTCCAAAGAGTTCCAGCCCTGCTCAGATACCTTTTCCGATAAGTATGCTTTTGTAGGTCCTTCCGTTTGCCTTCCTTCCCCTATTTCCAAAACTCCGGGAAAAAAGCTGGTTTACATTTCTATGGGCACTGTCAATAACAGACTGCCCCATTTCTATCAAAACTGTCTGGCTGCCTTTTCCGATGAGAAGTATGCTGTAATTTTGTCTGTAGGAAACGAAGTCGACATCAGCTCACTGGGGACAATACCGCCAAATTGTACGGTAGAACATCAGGTCAATCAGCTTGCTATTTTGCAGCAGGCGGATGTGTTTCTTTCTCACTGTGGTATGAACAGCGTCAGTGAAAGCCTGTATTGTGGTGTTCCTCTGGTGCTCTTCCCACAAACGCAGGAACAGTCCGGTGTCGCTAACCGTGTCTTGGAATTGGGAGCCGGATTACTTCTCAAAGAAGGGCAACCAGAATCGATCCGGAAAGCCGTGGAAGCTGTTCTATCAGATCCTCATCTATATCAAAAAGCGGCCGAAATATCTGAGAGCTTCCACCGTGCTGGGGGAGCCTACGCTGCTGCAGAACATATTCTGCAGCAGATAAAACAAAAGACGATCTCCTGAATGGTTGTTTTTTCTGTGTGCAAAAGGCTTGCATCCTGAAAAATCTGTTGTAAAATAAGGATAACAGACTTTTTAGGGAGGAAGATGTTATGCTTACGCAAGAGTGTCTTCAGGACGCTGTTAAATACGGAGAATGTTTCATTAAGTTCGGCAAAACTGCCGAATACATCCCCGAACTTGCTCGGGTCAACAAGTATCACCTTGGTGCCTGCATTGTCGGCTTGGACGGTACTGTGATGGAATACGGCGACACCCGCACCCCATTTACCATCCAGAGTATCTCGAAACTTGCTTCGCTGATCCTTGCCATCAGCGACCGCGGCGCGGACTATCTGTTCCATGACAAGGTGGGAGTCGAACCAACCGGTGACCCGTTCAACTCGATCATCAAGCTGGAAACCAAGACCAAACCGTTTAATCCGTTCATCAATGCCGGCGCAATCACTGTTGCCAGCTGCATCGACGGCAAGGATTCGGACGAAAAATTTGAGCGATTCTTGCAGTTTATCCGCAAAGTCTGCGGCAACGAAGAAATCGCCCTCAATGAAGCGGTCTATCTCTCGGAAAAATCCACTGGTGACCGCAACCGCGCTCTTGCCTATTACCTCAAAGCCTCCGGTATTCTGGAAGGCAACGTCGAGGAATGTCTGGACTTTTACTTCAAGATGTGCTCGGTCAATGTCACTGCGGTGGACATTGCCCAGATGAGTGCAGTGCTTGCAAATCACGGTGCCTGCCCATCCACCGGTGAGGTACTCATCGAGCCGGAAAGTGCAAAAGCAATTCGCGCGCTGATGCTCACCTGCGGCATGTATGATGGCTCCGGTGAATTTGCCATGACTGTCGGCTTCCCTGCAAAGAGCGGTGTCGGCGGCGGTATCGCAGCTGCACTGGTTGACCGCATGGGAATTGGTGTATTTGGACCTGCTCTGGATGAAAAAGGCAACAGCATCGGCGGCATCAAGATTCTGGAATATCTTTCCAAGAAGATGGATTTTAATTTGTTCTAACCTTAATAAAATGCCCGGAACCTATGGTTCCGGGCATTTTATTACTTACAGTCCTTCTTTCCATCTTCCCTTTTGGTCAAAGTTCTGTTTGAGCTTTTTCTCAATCGAGAAGTATGGAATCGAAATACCGATAATATCCATGACAATCAGCCATTTTGCTGCTGTCATCAGCGGCAGCAAAATGATTCCTACAATCGAAAATACCATTGCTACAATGCCGATTGGCAGCATCATTCTGCCATAGCAAATGTGCGAATAGTTCCAGGTTTCAATGCTCTTCATTGCCCACTCGGTGCGGTAATCAATAAAGAAAATTCCTCCAAAGACAGTATCCTGATGTTTTGGGTATTTCGGTGGTTTTCTTCTCCAGCGCAATCCGCATCCAATCATCATAGCTGGTATCAGCAGCAACAATAAATAAAGCAACATTCTGTTTGACAATCCTTTCTGTTTCATGCTGTGCATCCCTTTGATTCACAGTGTTCAGTATAACACACTTTTTCCCTTTTGTAAAAAAGATTTTTGGAAAAAGGTTTTAAAAAAAATCCTTTTCCATGAAAATTCTTCCATAATTTTTTCTGCTCCCCTTGACAAACGAATTAGACGTGGTTATAATGGAACCATAGTTAATTACTCAACTAACTAACCAGTATACAACCAGAGAGGAGGATACAGATTGAAGATTGACTTTCAAAGCCAGACACCAATCTTCCTTCAGGTCTCGCAGGGACTGGAAGATGAAATTTTGTCCGGCATCTACGGGGAAGAAGAACAGATCCCCTCGATCACCGAACTTTCTGCAAACTACAAAATCAATCCCGCTACCGCACTCAAGGGAATCAACCTACTGGTGGATGGCGGAATCGTCTATAAGAAAAGAGGAATTGGCATGTTTGTTGCGTCAGGAGCTGTGCAGAAGCTGAAAGAAAAGCGGCAGGAGGAATTTTATAATCAATACATCCTGCCTTTGGTACAGGAGGCAAAACGTCTCGACATCGAACCTGCAAAACTTCAGGAATGGATTGAAAGGGGATTTGCAAGATGAAACTAAGCTGTCACAATCTTACCCGCAAATTTGGGGACACCACTGCTCTAAACGGCGTAAATCTGTGCTTAGACGAACCGAAAATCTATGGATTACTCGGTCGAAACGGCGCCGGCAAAACTACCCTGCTCCGCCTGATCACCAACTACATCCAGCCGACTGAAGGCTCTATTACACTGGATGAACAAAATGTCTGGGAAAATGAAAAAGCGCAGCATCAGATTTTTCTAGTCACTGAAACTTCCTACTTTGCCGAAATGAATGCAAACAACCTAATTCAACTCATGTCAGAAATCTATCCCAGCTTTGACAAACAACAGTGTCTGGACTATGCAAAGCGCTTTGAGCTTGATTTAAACAAAAAATATACCGCTCTCTCCACCGGCTACAAATCGGTCCTGCGCGCAGTTCTCTCCTTATCGGTACACACACCGTTCCTGTTTCTGGATGAACCGACCCTGGGTATGGATGCCTTCCACCGCGAGCTGTTTTACAAACTGCTGATCGAAAGTTACAGTGAGTCTCCGTCCTGTATCCTGCTGTCCACCCACCTGATCAGTGAAGTGGAAGGGCTTCTGGAAAATGTTATCATTCTGGACCATGGCAAGGTGCTGATCGACGAATCCTCCGAACAGCTGCTTGCACAGGGATACTGCGTATCTGGCAGAATCTCCGATGTGGATGACTACTGCTCCGGCAAAAATATAATCGGTTCCAGTGTCGTCGGTGGACTGAAAACCACTGCTGTTTTGGGAGAACGGGAACAAGTTCCTGACACATTGGAAGTCACCGGACTGAGCTTACAGCAGCTATTTGTGCAGCTGGTAGGCAGCGAAAACCCATCATAAGAGGAGGAATCTCGATGAATACTGCAACGTCCTTTCGTCTTCAATTAAAAGAATGTCGTTCTGCGCTTACGATCTATTATATTATCATCCTGCTCATCTTTGCCATTGCCTCAATTGGAATGTCTTCTGGTAATTCCACTTCCGGACTGGAAGCCAGCACTGCCTGGTTCCTGTTTGTCTACGGTATGAACACCTTCCGAGCAAACTTTCTGTTTCATTTACAGTTTGGTTCCACCCGCAAAACCCTGTTTAAGGGCTGGGTTTTGTCTACCGGAACCATCTGCCTCGGTATGTCACTGATTAACCTTATTCTGCTGCTGGTGTTAAGCCTGCTGCTCCACTTCCCCATCGGTTCCTTTGTTTTTTCCATCCAGATCGACAACGTTTTTCTTCGCCTTATTGCAGGCGCTGTCTATTATTTCTGTGAGTATCTCCTGCTGACCTCTGTCGGATACCTTATCACCAGTGGATTTTATCGCTTGAACAAGACAGGAAAATGGATCGTTGGTACTCTGATGGGTGGATGTGGAATGCTGGCAATTTTCCTGATAGAACCGTTTGAGTCATACATTGACGCGATTTTCCTTTATCCTTCATCCCATCCATTTATTGTATCGGGAATCTTCCTTGTTGTTGCAGCAATGATTCTCAGCTTCTGCTGGCTGCTCATCCGTAAAATGCCTGCGAAAACCGCATAACATGAAAAAAGCACTCATCTTTTGATGAGTGCTTTTTTTATTCTCCAACAATCGAGATTGCCACACGGTTTGGCATACAGACCGCACTTTGCGGTTCATGATCGATCCATCCAAAGCCCATGCACAGATGATCGGGACAGTCCGAGGATAAAAAACGGATCTGATGGTCCTTGATTTCCAGCACAACCTGAACTCCATATTCTGAAAGGTCGATCTGCCGGTTCTCCTCCTGTTCGAGCTTAAGTTCCATGATCTGTTCCCCATCGATGGAAACCAGTGCTGTCGCACCCTCCGTTTGGTTTTGCCACATCAGCAAAAAAATCCCCATCGAAACCAGCGCCACAAATGCGATGATTGCTAAAATAATTTTATCTGCTTTTCCCATTTATTTTCTCCAATCTGTAAAAACATAGAATCATTATACGAAGAAAAGCCTCCTCCGTCAAGATAACAGAAGGACCATCAAGGCTTTGCCATGATGGTCCTTTTGCTTTTAGAAAAGTAATCTAGGGGAAAAGTTTTAAACTAGATGTCAAAATTAAGCTTCTGCTTTCCACAGACCGTGCAGGTTGCAGTATGCGTAAGCAGCAACTGCCTTGTCTGTCTCTGCCAGCATGAATACTGCCTGTGGCTTGCTGCCTGGTTTGAGCTCTTTGCGCTGGTTGCCTTCCTGGGTCTCCAGAGCGATCCACTCGATGAAGTGCTCTTCAGCCATTGGATGTTCTACTTCACCAACAGTTACGGTTACTTTGTTGCCCTCTACCGAGATAACTGGAACGTGTTTTTCGGTTGCAGCGTCAACGCTTCCTGGAACCAGTTCGCTCATCTTTTCGCCGCAGCACATAACCGGAACACCTTTGTTTTTTGCATAAGCGATAATATTTCCACAGTGTTTGCATACGTAAAATTTCATATTCATTTCCTTCTTTCTTTGTTATCGTGTTTTATCTTAAGTATACCGATTTGGTTTATTTTCTCTTTGATTATAGTATACCTTTTCTGTAGACAAATTGCAATAGGCTAACAAAAATTTTCTGTTTTAAATAAAAGAAAAAGCAGCTGTTTGGGGATTTTACCCCAAACAGCTGCAAACAGTCTGCTATTTTCGATTGTCAGAGAGATTATTTCTCGTCGACTCTCTTTTTGCGCAGATATTTGTCGATTGCTTCTACCATATTTTCCGGCATCTTTCTTGGAACTGGGAATACAACCGAGTTTACCATACGGTCAGAGAATTCCTGAACGAAAGCTGCGGTCTTACCGAAGTTCTTGTAATCGAGGTAATCGATTACGTCGTGGCGGCAATGGATCATTGCACCGCCGTTTCTGCCAAAGCGGCAGAAGTTGATAGCTGGAACACCTTCATTGGAGAATGGAACCGAGTCACTGGAGTACACTTCCTGAGTAACGTCGGTGGAGAAACCAAGCTCTTTGGAAAGATATTCTACATAGCGGCAGAGGGATTCATCTGCCATAACAGCAGCCCAGTCAGCGCCCAGAACAGGACCTGCAACGTCGACGTTGATCATCAGCTGGATATCTTTGAGTTCTTCTTTATGTGCTTCTACATAAGCTTTGGAACCGAGCAGACCGCACTCTTCGGAACCGTACCAGCAGAAGGTCAGGTTTCTCTTTGGTGGGTTCTCTTTATAGTGGCGTGCAAGCTCCATCAGGATAACCGAGCCAGCACCGTTGTCGTATACACCATGGCTGAACTGTACACTGTCAAAGTGTGCGCCGAAGGTGATGTTCTGTTCAGTTTCATCGGTGCCTTTGATGTGCAGGATAACATTTCTGGATGGACGGGTAACATCTTCCTGAATCAGGGTGAAGGTTACAGTTTCAGGCTGAGCTTTTACCAGTTCCATTGCATCGATTGCACGCAGAACACCGCCTGGGATCTTGCCGTAACGCAGAGCCCAACCGCGCAGTTCTCTTTCTGGCAGATCGGTCTGTTCACGAACATCGGAAACGTTGCCGTTCCAGGTCAGGAATGCTGCTACACCGTAGCGAACCATTCTTTCGTAAACTTCTTCGTTCATCTTGCCGTTGTTGACAAGGACGATCATTCCTTTTTTATCATACAGGTCAACATCAGTTCCCTGCTGAACATATGCAAATGGAGCGGTCAGACCTTCTGCCGGTGTGCTGCCGGAACGACGATAGCCCTGAATTTCCCACTCTTTTCCTGCTGCTGTCAGGGAAACCTTCTCGATGTCTGCGGTCTGAACCGGGAATTCCTCGATTACTGCTTCCAGACCAACCTTTGCAAGCTCATCGCGGATGATTTCGGCTGCTTTGGTTTCTTCTGGAGAAGTGCTGGTACGAATAAAGTTGATTTTCTGCAAATCCTCAAAGATTCGTTTTCCCATTGCTTCTGTGTTCTTCAAAATGTCCATGTTGCCACACTCCTTGTCTATTTAAACTCATAAAATCAGACTGGGTCGTTAAGCGACAGGCTGCTTTTGCAGCCTGTCATATGTACAACTTTTACATAATTTTACATATATTTTTATCAAAATATATGCTTAATTTCCCTTTTCCTAGTATAGCACAATCTTTCTTCGGTTACAATCCCGAGACAGCCAAACCTTTCAGAAGCAGAGAAGGAGTCTGTACAAACTGGCTTCCGGATGCTGTTGGAACCGGATCGTTTCCGATTGCAACAATCTCCTTGAGCAGTTCATAGATGCTGCCTGCAATGGTGACCTCACAGAACGGCTTTGTCATCTTTCCATTTTCTACAACCATTTCCTTGCACAGCAAAGAGAAATTACCGGTAATGGTGCTGACACCTGCAAATACGCCTTCCAGCCCTGTTACAACCAGACCATTTCCCATCTTCTGGCAGAGTTCTTCCATCGAAAGGGTATTGCCGGAAATGCTCTCAAACACAACGTTTGTGACGCCGGTGCCGACTGCTGCCTGCACATCCGACTTAAATCCGTTACCGCTGCTCTGGCAGTTTGCTTTGCCCGCACTCTTGCGGTTGTACAGAGCCGATTCAAATTTTCCTGCATGGATCAGGTATTTCTTGCTGACTGGTGTACCCTCATCATCGAAGTGGCGATGCACTCTGCCCTGTGCAAACTGAGGATCTTCCACAAGGTTGATATCGGAAATTGCGATCTCTTCGCCTTCTTTTCCTGCAAGGGAGCTCATCTCGTTTTGCATCTCGGTCGCATAAAAGATTGGAAGGTATGCTTCCAGCAGTTCTGCTGCTGCATCGTTTTTGAGGATAACTGCATATTTTCCTGAAGCAATCGGTTTTGCATGCAGGCGCTGTGCGCCAAGCTCTGCTACTTCCTGTGCCAGTGCTTCGGTATCAATTGCATCGAGGCTCTGTGCACTGCGTCCACCCCAAGCGATCTCGGTGTCGCCATCTTCGCGGGAAACTACGCCCAACGAAACCGAAACGGAATGTCCACAGTCGGTCAGGGTAGTTCCGTTATCGTCCATCAGAATAATTTCCTCATCATACTGATGACAGGAACAATCGCTGACCGAGTCAATCTTGCTTTCTTTGCGCAGAACCTGCTCTGCTTTTACCAGAGTTTCTGCTGCTTCCCTTTCATCCAGCGAAGCAAACTCCTCTGTATAGGACAATTCCTTCTCAAATGCTGGAATTGGGTGGTAATCTTCTTCGGATGCCATTGCAGAAACCTGCATCTGCTCTACAACATCTTCTGCACAGTCCAGCTGATTAAAGAAGGTACAGCATCTTTTTCCATCCTTGCCAGCTTCCACAAAATAAACACTTTCACTGGAACGAACTGATTTTTCCTTCTCGCCATCCAGAACATTCAGTCCAAACTTTCTGGTCTTTGCAATATAAAAACGAATGTCTGCAAAACCTTCCTGTTTGAGCTTTTCTATCAGTTCTCTGAGTGCTGTTTTCTCCGATGCCATCATGCCTGATCCCCTCCTACTGTCATTTCAGTTACACGGACGGTCGGCTGACCTGCTCCGATATAAAGCGCACCGCTTGCTGCGTAGCAGAAGCCCTGTCCCAGTGCGTAGTCGTTTCCGACCATGTCCACCTTCTGCAGAATATCGCCGCCGGTACCGATCAGGGTTGCACTGCGTACCGGTGTGGTGATCTTTCCGTTTTCGATCAGGAAGGTTTCGCTGGTGTTGAAGTTAAACTCTCCGGTTGCCGGATTTACCGAACCTGCGTTGATGCTGTTGACAAAGATGCCGCGCTCGGTTGCTGCGATCATCTCTTCCGGTGTGCTTTCTCCCGGTGCGATATAGGTGTTGGTCATACGGGAAGTTGGAGCAAAGCGGAAGCTCTGGCGTCTGGAGGAACCAGTTGGAGCGCATCCCATTCTTCTTGCATTGAGTTTATCTACCATATATCCTTTGAGGATACCATTTTCGATCAGTACATTCTTCTGAGTCGGTACACCCTCGTCATCTACCTTGAGAGAACCCCACTGACCCGGAATCGAACCATCATCAATCAGAGTCAGCTTGTCGGAAGCTACTTTTTGACCCAGTTTCCCGGAGAATTCGGAGTTGCCTTTTGCTACACCGGATGCTTCCAGCGAATGTCCGCATGCTTCGTGGAAGAACAGTCCGCCAAATCCATTGGTGATGATAACCGGCATTCTTCCGGTCGGGCATGCTTTAGCATGCAGCATTGCTTTTGCCTTCTTTGCTGCCTGCTTTACATAGTCCTCGACATTGATCTCGTCATAGAACTCAAATCCCTTCATTGCACCAGGCCCAACATAGCTGGACTGTCTGTCGCCGCCTTCCTCACAGAAAACGGTCATATGCAGTCTGGTCTTAACGCGGTTATCCTCTACAAATAAACCTTCGCTATTTGCAATCCAAACCTTCTGATCCATATCAACATAGTTGACACGAACCTGGCTGACCGTTTCATCTGCCTTCTTACCAGCAGAAACAACACGGTTTGCAAGCGCCATCTTATCCTTTAAGCTGACGCTCTGCGGATAACGGCTGATTGGATTTAACGAAACACGGCGCATTGCTTCCAGCGCTGCACGCTCAAAGCTTCCGTCACGATAGCGGCAGGTTTCTTCCAGCAGGCGGAAAATTTCCGCTTCACTTAAATCGGAAGTATACAGGTAAGCGCTCTCCAGCCCCTTAAACAGGCGGATGCCCACTCCCTTTTCTCTTCCCGAAGATGAGTTGAGGATTTTTTCTCCCAATACGGTCAGATTGCTTCTGCGAACGTCCTCACAGAAAATTTCGGCAAAATCTGTGCCGTGGCTGACTGCATAGTCAAGGATTTTTTCCATCAGATTCTGGCTTAACACAAAACCCCTCCATTCTTTGTTACAAAAAAGGCGGCTGCAAAAATTTGCAACCGCCCGAATTTCTTTATTTGTGCTGCTGATGGCACAGGTGGCACGCTACAAAGTGATTTGGTTTTACTTCAATCAGCTTTGGTGCTTCTTTTTCGCAGATATCCATTGCATATCTGCATCTTGGTCTAAATTTGCATCCCGGTGGTGGGTTGATCGGGCTTGGAACTTCGCCTTCCAGTTTGATTCTTTCTCTGGTAGCTTCTCCATCCGGATCTGCCATTGGGATTGCAGAGATCAGTGCCTGTGTATATGGATGCAGCGGCTCGCCGTACAGGTCATAGTTGCTTGCAAGTTCTACCATCGAACCTAAGTACATAACACCAACTCGGTCAGAGATGTGTTTTACCATCGACAGGTCGTGGGAGATAAACAGGTAGGTCAGACCAAATTCTTTCTGAAGTTTGATCAGAAGGTTTACTACCTGAGCCTGAATGGATACGTCCAGCGCGGAGATTGGCTCGTCACAGACAATGAATTTTGGTTCTACTGCCAGTGCGCGGGCAATACCGACACGCTGACGCTGACCGCCGGAAAGCTCATGAGCAAAACGGTTTGCATATTCTGCGCTCAAGCCTACCTTGTTGAGCAGGTCTGCAACTCGTTTTGTTTTTTCTTCTTCGCTGAAATGGAAATGAATGTCCATTCCCTCGGAAATAATTTCACCGATTGTCATACGAGGGTCCAAAGATGCATATGGGTCCTGGAAAATGATCTGAACATTCTTTTTGAACTCCAGAAGATCTTTGCCTTTGAGGGTGGAAATATCCTTGCCGTCAAAAACAACTTTACCGGATGTTGGCTCGTAGAGCTTGATCATGGTACGGCCGCAGGTGGTTTTGCCGCAGCCGGACTCGCCTACCAGACCCAGTGTTTCTCCTCGTTTAATGCCGATTGTTACATGGTCTACCGCTTTCAGTGTCTGTTTGCGTCCTGCTTTAAAGAACTTGCACAGGTCGGTAACTTCCAGGATGTTGTCGGCGTTCTGCAGTTTTTCAATTACCTGATCCATTATTTTGCCTCCCTGTCATAGAAGGATTTTACCTTCGGCGCATTTGGATGCTGCAGCCAGCAGGATACGCGATGAGTATCTGTAATGGTGGTTTCCAATGGATTCTTTTCCTTACAGATCGGCATGCAGTATTCACATCTGGATGCAAACGGACAATGGTTAAGTGGCAGGATCAGATCCGGTGGAGTACCTTTGAGTGCATACAGTTCCTGTTTGGATTCTTTTGCCAGTTTTGGAACAGAGCTCAGCAGTGCCCAGGTGTATGGGTGCTTGGAATCATAGAAGATTTCTCTAGCGGTACCTCTTTCCACAACCTGACCAGCATACATAACCTGAATGCGGTCTGCAAAGTTTGCAACAACGCCAAGGTCATGGGTTACCAGAATGATTGCGGTGTTCATCTTTTCTTTCAGCTCACGCATCAGATCCATGATCTGTGCCTGAATGGTAACGTCCAGAGCGGTGGTTGGCTCGTCCGCAATCAGAATCTTTGGACTACATGCCAGAGCCATTGCGATCATAACACGCTGACGCATACCACCAGACAACTGATGCGGATACTCGTTAAAACGCTTCTCCGGAAGCGGGATTTTTACAAGCTTCAGCATCTCAATTGCACGTTCTTTTGCTTTTTCCTTATCCAGATCTGTATGGA
>ENA-OROH01001982-OROH01001982.1-human-gut-metagenome-genome-assembly--contig:-NODE-1982-length-17057-cov-3.178450_pt1 | contig 17057 bp, 15 predicted proteins | sample MGYA00242125_ERZ509042 | MGnify/ENA primary metagenome ERZ509042 (study PRJEB26280, sample SAMEA2338738) | human gut metagenome | biome: human gut; feature: human-associated habitat; material: faeces... | reverse complement strand
GGATGGTTTTAGTTTGTTATAAAAATTGGGCCTGCGTTCCATCCCCCCGAGAATGCCGCAAGGCGTCATTCTCCCAAAAAAGGGGATGGTTTTAGTTTGTTATAAAAATTGGGCCTGCGTTCCATCCCCCCGAGAATGACGCGAGGCGTCATTCTCCCAAAAAAGGGGATGGTTTTAGTTTGTTATAAAAATTAGGTTTGTGTCCCATCCCCTCGAGAATGCCGCAAGGCGTCATTCTCCTAAAAAAGGGGATGGTTTTCGTTTAGAGTAAATAATGAGAAGGTGTTGCTCTGTAGTGCAGTTTCTGCATGCAATGCCTTGATTTCCAGTATACCACCCAAAGATGAATTTTTCTACAAAAGTGCGCAAAAACCTATTGACAGTAGCAAAATAGTGTGATACTGTATATATACGATATATACAGTATATACGGACAGCAAGGAACGGTGATTTTTTGAATCTGATAATCAGCAATTCCAGCGGCAAACCGATTTATGAACAGATCACCGCGCAGATCAAGAACAGTATCTTGAACGGAGAACTGCAGGAAGGGGAAGCGCTTCCTTCCATGCGGGCACTGGCAAAAGATCTGCGCATCAGCGTGATTACCACCAAACGAGCATATGAAGATCTGGAGCGGGATGGTTTTGTCGTAACGGTAGCAGGAAAAGGGTGCTTTGTGGCGCCAAAGAATCTGGAACTCATGCGGGAGGAACAGCGCAAAAAGGTAGAAGGAGCGCTGCAATGTGCAGTCGATCAGGCAAAAGCAGCTTCGATTGATTTGGAGGAACTTAAGGAGATGCTTTCCCTTTTGTATGAGGAGTAAATCGAAGAAAAGGGGTCAGAAGTATGGAAGATATGATTCTTACAGTTAATCATCTTTGCAAAAGTTATCCGCAGTTTTCTCTTTCGGACATTTCGTTCTCTCTGCCGAAGGGGGCAATTATGGGTCTGATCGGAGAAAATGGTGCGGGCAAATCCACCACCATGAAGCTGATTCTTGGGATGACCTCGCCGGACAGTGGAAGTATTTCCGTATTTGGGCATGCAGGATGCAGCGCAAAAGACAGGGAGGACATCGGCGTTGTCTTCGATGAGCTTCCCTTTGCCCAGACTCTCTTTGTTTCCCATCTGGGCAGAATCATGAAGGGAAGCTATCAAAACTGGGATCAAAAACAATATGAGGAGTATCTTCAAAAGTTTGCCCTGCCGGACAAAAAGGAACTCAAGGATTTTTCCCGCGGCATGAAGATGAAGCTCTCGCTTGCGGTGGCATTGAGCCACAACGCAAAGCTTCTTATTTTGGATGAACCGACCAGTGGCTTGGACCCGGTAGTTCGTGCAGAAATTCTGGATATTTTCCTCGATTTTATTTCGGACGGAGAGCATTCGGTGCTGGTTTCTTCCCATATCACAAGCGATCTGGAAAAGGTGGCGGACTACATCACCTTTATCCATCAGGGAAAACTGATGCTGTGTGAAAATAAGGACAATATCATCTATGGATACGGCATTGCAAAAGCAGATAAAGCGACCATTGATGCTATCGACAGCCAGTTTGTCCTGAAAAAGAAGCATGGAAAATATGACAGCGAAGCACTCGTCAGCGATAGGGCGGCATTCAGCCGACAGTATCCGGAAATTCTGGTTGACCCGATCAATCTGGATGAGTTGATGCTGATGCTGTGTTCGGACAAGTAGTAACAAGCCAGAAAGAAGGGTCTTTATGAAGGGGCTTATTTTAAATGATTTTCTTTCGATGAGAAAGCTGCTCAAGAGTATTCTATTTGTATTTTTTGCCTTTGCAGCAATCTGGGGATTTATGGGTCAGCCGGAAACTGGAGCGATAATCATCTGTGTAATGGGAATCAGTTACCTGTTTAACCTCTTTACCTACGATGAATATTATCATTGGGATCAGTACAGGAGTATTCTGCCGGTGACCCATAAACAGATCGTGTTGGCAAGATATGCAGCTTTTGGTATCACTTCCCTGATGCTGCTGGGTATTTCTTCGATTTACACCCTGATTCTGGGTGGAGCTGCTCGGTGCGGACTCATGTTGCTGGTATCCCTGTGTATGCAGGGATACACCACCGCAGTCATTATCCCAATTGCATATAAGTTTGGGATGCAAAAAGGCAGGATGCTTTATCTCCTAACGATGTTGATTCCGTTCGGTATTATGATGGGCCTTACTATAGCTCTATCCGAGGCAGGAATGATCCCGACAGGCGGAATGCTGGCTTTGATGCTGGCAACGTTGATTGTTCTGATTGCACTGATGGTTATGGTGTCCATCCATATTTCCATTAAAATCGTCAGCAAAAAATCCTTCTAATTAGGAAGCAAGCTGCCACAAAAGCCAGAGACCTTCTGCAGGAGCGCGGTATCTGGCAGGAATTAAAATACCATAGTTATGATATATTCTGGAAGCCTTGTCAGAGATTTCCAGAAACTCAGAAGCAGAAATCTTCCAATTCCATCCAAGGAAACTCATAGAGAAAACGTCCGGATCTTGATTCGGGCGTTTTTCCTTTTCTTGAGAGACTTTTTCTGAGGAAGAGATACTGACCGAAAGAACCGGCTGCTGAATGGAGCTTTCCTGTCCGGATGCCACATAAAAAAACGCAGTCAAAAAGAGTAAGAACATGGCGCTGACAAAAAAACTTTCCCAAAACCAGCGCAGCTTGCGGCGTGTCTGCCAGGATAACGATTTAATCTGCAAATGAATTCCTCCTTTATACATTAAAAGAGGATGTACAAAATGCAGGGGAATATACAAAAACAGGATGGATGCATTTGCATCCATCCTGTTTATTTTTAGAAATGTTATCCGATATAGTTTCGTGCGTCCAGATAAGAACCACCACTGATAATTTCAAAGTGACAGTGGTTTCCGGTTGCCCATCCGGTACGACCGACATAGCCGATAACCTGTCCCTGCGATACCTGCTGACCTGCATAAACAGCAAGGCTACTGCAATGTGCATATCGTGTCTTGGTACCATCCGCATGGTTGATCAGAACGTTGTATCCATAACCGTTGGACCAGCCTGCATAAGCGACTGTTCCGGCTTTTGCTGCCCAGATGGTAGTTCCAGCAGGAGCTGCAATATCAGTACCAGTATGACCGCTGTAACCCCAGATTGGGCAGGAAATATAACCGCCATCAACCGGCCAGATATAACCGCCGACATTGCTCTGAGTAGAGTTGGTACCAGAGCCATTGAAATTATATGGAGAAGAGGACGAGCTCTTAAGAGAACCGACAACAACCTTTGCAGTAACAGGTTCCACCAGGGTGGTTTCTGCGGTAACGGTTCGTTCGGTCTCATATCCATCGATATAGGTAATTTCGGTGGTAACTTCTTTCAAGCCGTTCTTGCCTTCCTGAACGACCTTTTCATAGCTGGATTCCTTGTTTTGGTCCACCTCAGTTTCGGTGGTGAACTGGATTTCCTGCTCCTGAGTAACGGTGCGGACAACCTTGGTCTGCAGGAATGGCTGTTCCTGCGAGATTACAAAGGTTTCGCCGACCAGCATGGACTGGCTGACCTCTGGGTTCAGGTTCAGAAGTGTCTCGGTTGGGATGTCAAACTTGTTGGCAATATCCCAGGTAGTATCGCCTTCCTGAATGGTGTAGGTCTGCTCGCCTTCGACAACGGTGTCCAGTTTGGCATTGATGCTGTCTAAAGATTCCACAGAGGAAACTGGATATAATCCTTTTTCTACGCGGATATCCTGTACAAAGCTGACAACCTCACTGTCCAAAGTAACGCCTTCCTCAGTAATTGGAGGAAGCGGACTTGTTTTGGAAGTTGTGGTGGAAGACTGTGTCTGCTCTTCCGAAGCAGGTTCTTCCGCAGTGGTTTCAGAGTCGGTGGACTCGGAGCTGGTTTCGGTTTCTTCCTCTGCAGATGTTTCCGAAGAGGTCGAAGAAGTTCCAGCTTTAATGATAAGAGTATCGCCGATCAGCATGGAATCGGTGATGCTTGGGTTTAACTCAATTAACTCATCGACAGAAAGATCAAACTTGTTGGCAATATCCCAAGGAGTATCACCTTCTTGTACGGTATAGGTCTGTTCTGTCTGGGCAGTGCTGGAAGTCGATTCCGGTTCTTCTGTTTCTTCTGTTTCTTCAGTCTGTTCTGGCTGAGAATCAGAAGAAGTATTTTCGGAAGAAGCACTTGTAGAAGAACCTCCCGCAGAAACGACCAGAGTTTCACCAACCAGCATGGTCTGGCTGACCTCAGGATTTAATGCAATCAGTTCATCGACAGAAAGGTCAAACTTATTGGCAATATCCCAAGGGGTGTCGCCTTCCTGGATGGTATAGGTCTGTGCAGCAGATTCCTCAGCAACTGGTGTTTCTTCTGCAGCAGGAGTCTCTTCCTGTTCTGGCTGAGAAGATTCGGAAGATTCTGTCTGATCAGAAGGGGTAGCTTCCTCGGAGGAAGATTCTTCCTCAGTGCTTGTCTCTTCTGCTGGAGCAAACAGTTTTTCTAACTCCTCTTCGGTCATACCCGGCTGGTAGGTTCCTTCTTTGCGGGCTTTCAAACTGAGCAGGAGGGTGTCACCGTCTTTTACTGCGCCGATAAATTCATCGTCCACGTAAAGACCGGCAGCTTCTTCGATTTCGTTGCCGGAAGCACGGATAATGTTGTTAATCAAAATGCTTTGATCGGAAATCTGGTCTTCCTCAACCACTTCCAAAGAGTAGATCGGGACACTGTCTTCTGGTGGAAGATATGCCTCATTGACGATACGTTCCTTTACTTTGGCTTCTGCTTCAGAGAAGTCAGATTCCGAGAGAATATAACCGATGTGTTCTCCGTTGTACTGGACACGAAGACCAAAGGTCAGAGTAGAAAAATGGTGGATGGTGGAGATCAGAACGATCATCCCTGCAACAGGGAGAATATAATTGACCGTGCCGGCAAGTTTGCGCAGCGACGGGAAAAAGGCTTTCAGCAGTTCATCAAGATGCAGCCCCGAATCAGGCTGCTTGCGATGTTTGTTCCAGTCATGCAGTGCATCGCGGGTTTGCGAGAAGGCTTTTTTCCATTCCCGTTTCCAATACCCCTTCGATGGAGCTGCGGCTGAACGTTGTTCCTTGAGATCAAAATAAAAACGCCGAACTGCCCATTTAATATGAAGGCAATTTAATCTGACGATACGCCTTAAGCGGCGGTAATATCGAATAATTCTCGCGCCAACGAGATAACATACGGCATAAAGCAAAGAAATCAATGCGGAAAAACTTTCAGGAAGACCGGAAGCAGATTTTTTATTGTTCTTACTGTTTTCCGGATTCGACACCGGACATCCGCTCCTTTCCCAATTTAAAAAGTTACAACATCTTTTTTACAATAGCATTACTTATTATAAGCGTTTATGCGCTCAGATTCAAGATTTATTACAGAATTGACATAGAAATCATGCCATTTTAGGGCAAAAAATCGTCCTTTTTGAGCGCTTCTTTTTTATTGTAGCCTGATTTTTTAAATAAGAACAGGGGAAAAATATAGATATTTTATGAAGAAAAGAGCATAGATTCAAAGAAATCTTAAAATTTTTTGGAAGTCTAATCGGAAAGGAAAAGAAATTTCCCAGGAAATACACAGGGAAATTCTTTTATCGACACAATTTTTAATGGATTCCCTTTAAAAGAACCAAAAGATCTGATAAAATAATCAGCAGAAGAAAAGTGTTTGATAAGGAGGACGCAGATGAAACAGGCAAGGGAATACCCGCAGGTAAAGGTCAGCAAAAAGGCAGAACATGCCATTATCAAAGGACATCCGTGGGTTTATTTTAACGAGATTACCGAAGCACAGCCATTTGAAAATGGAGAGCTGGTAGATGTTGTCAGCCAGAAGGGAAGCTATTTGGGAACCGGATTTGCAAACGAAAACAGCAAAATCCGTGTTCGTCTGATTTCCCGCAATGCAAATGATAAATTCGATGAAGCGTTTTTTGAAAGACGCCTTCGTCATGCGATTGATTACCGCAAAACCGTTATGGGAGACGATTTTTCCAACTGTCGCCTGATTTTTGGGGAAGCAGACAGCTTTCCAGGACTGACCGTAGACCGCTTTGGCGACATCCTGGTAGCACAGGTTCTGTCCTTGGGTATCGAAAAACGCAAAAAGATGCTGTTTGAACTGTTGGCAAAGATTTTTGCACAGGACAACCAGCCGATTCGCGGAATCTATGAGCGCAACGATGTGGCAATCCGAGAGCTGGAGGGAATGGAACAGTACAAAGGCTTTTTCCCGCTGGAAGGATATCCAATTCCAGATTCTACCGAGACAACCATTACCGAAAATGGAATCACCTATGCGGTTGATTTTGAGAATGGACAGAAAACCGGATTCTTCTTGGACCAGAAATACAACCGCCTTGCGGTCGCAAAATTAAGCCGAGGCAAACGGGTGCTTGATTGCTTTACCCACACAGGTTCCTTTGGCCTGAACGCAGCGAAGGGCGGCGCGGAGTATGTGCTGAGTGTGGATATCTCTGAGTTGGCTGTGGAGATGGCCCAGAAAAATGCAAAGGCAAACGGGCTAGATGGAAAGGTAGAGTATCTGGCAGCCAACGTGTTTGACCTACTTCCGAAACTTTCTGAGGGAGAGATGATCAACCGATATGGTAAGTTTGATTTTATCATTCTCGACCCGCCGGCATTTACCAAGTCCAGACAGACAGTGGAAAGTGCAATGCGTGGATATAAGGAAATCAATCTGCGTGCGATGCGTCTTTTACCTCGTGGGGGATATCTTGCGACCTGTTCCTGTTCTCATTTTATGACCGAGCAGCTGTTTGTCAAGATGCTGCACCAGGCAGCAGCAGATGCGGGAGTTTCCCTGCGTCAGATTGAAGCAAGACAGCAGTCTCCAGACCATCCGATTCTGTGGAATGTGGAAGAGACAAACTATCTGAAGTTCTATTTGTTCCAGGTAGTATAAGCAAAATATAGAAAAAAAGAGGGGTTCGATCTGATGATCGAACCCCTCTGTTGGGTTTTATATTATGTTACTTCTTTGTTTCAGAAGCAGCTTTTTCGGCTTTTTTACCTTTTTTCATCATATGCTCGTTAGCACGGATCAGGCTCTCGCCAATGTAATCGAGCTGTTCGACTTCGTCGTAACGGTCGACCAGAGAGCTTTCCTGCATATCTTCGTAAGCATCGCTCTTGCGGTAAGCAAATTTGAGAAGGATTGGGGTCAGAATCGTGGTTGCAACAACCATAATGATGACAGGACCAAAGAATACTTCCGGCATCAGTCCAAGAGCAGCACCTTTGTCTGCAACGATCAGGGCAACCTCACCACGGCAAACCATGCCGACACCGATCTGTTCACACTGATGACCTTTCAGACCACACAGTTTTGCACCCAGTCCACAACCAATCCATTTGGTCAGGACAGCAACAACAACCAACAGAATCGAGAAGATTACGATGGTAGCATTCATTTCAGGCAGTTCTACCTTCAGACCAATGCTTGCAAAGAAGATTGGAGTCAGAAGCAGGTAAGAAAGAGGAGCAAATTTGAGCTCGATATACTTTGCTTTGGAGGTGGTGGAGATGATAAGACCAGCTGCAAATGCACCGGTGATATCGGCAACACCGAAGAATTCCTCTGCACAGAAGGAAAGAATCAGGCACAGGATGAAGGCAAAGATTGGATAACGCTGCAGGTCGGTGGAATGAACGTTTGCAATGTACCAGTCCATTGCTTTTTTAACCACAATACCAACAACAATGACCAGAACGAAGAATGCAACGATTTTGAGCAGAACAACCAGAAGGTTTGCATCTGCCGAACCGCCGATACTGGTAACGATGGTCAGAGCAATCAAACCGAGAACGTCGTCGATCAGTGCTGCTGCAAGAATGGTATTACCAACAACAGTGTTGAGTTTTCCCATTTCTTTGAGTGCTTCAACAGTGATGGAAACAGAGGTTGCGGTCAGAACAACACCGATAAATACGTTCTGCATAAATGCGTTTGGATCGGTGGATGTATTGAAGAAGAGGGAAAGGATGGTACCGCCGATTAAAGGTACGATAACACCGCACAGTGCAACCAGAAAACCTGCTTTTCCGGTCTGCTTCAAGTCATTCAGGCTGGTTCCCAGACCTGCGGTAAACATCATAACGATAACGCCCAGCTCCGAAACCTGAGATAAAAACTCGGTACTGTGAATAATATTGAGCATTGCCGGACCCATGACAAGACCTGCAATCAACGCACCCACAACCTGCGGCATTTGCAGTCTCTTGGTGATCATTCCAAAAACTTTTGTTGTCAGAAGAATCAACGCAATGTCGATAAGATAATGATATGACATAGAAAAAACCTCCCAATACAAGAATCTATTTGTTCAACAATTATACTTCAATAGGAAAAACATTCAAGAGCTAATGTATAATTTGTTGTTTTTTTCTAAAAAAAACGTGAACTTACCTAAAAAAAAGAATTAGCTGTGGATTTTAATGTGATTTTTGATTGATAAAAGTGACAGAAAGAATAAAGAATATGCCTATTTTGCAAAAAGAAAGACAAAAGAAAGGATTATAACATGGAAATAATGACCAATGTTTTTTAAAAATAAAAGGCAAAATAAATAAAAAATGAAAAAGTCAAGAGGCAAAGAAAGACGCCTGACCATTCGGTCAGGCGCTTTCTTTATGGATGAAGTTATTCGAGATTTAACTTGTTTTTGAGGATATAACGGATTGGAATATAAAGCAGAATATTGAGAAACAGGATTACCAGACTGACTGATAGGATGGCTATAAACATCATTGGGTATCCGGATAAATTTTGAATCCATTCAAAACTTGTTCCTGTAAACCCAACTGCAGAAAAGAGAACTGCAGTTAAAATGGAAAGGGGGATGTTGATCAGCAGGTAGGCAATAAAGGAACCAGCAATTCTATTTTTGGTAAACGGATAAATCTGAGAGCAGGACATAGCACAATAGAAGTGAAGAATTTCGTTTGCGATCAGTAAAACTGCAAAGATAAACAGCAGTATAAGCAAAAGGATAATCAACAAAGCATCTTTAAAATATTCTGGTGTGGAGATGAAATCGAATGCGGACTGTAAAACCACGGCAACACTGGTAAAGAAATCACCAACGTTATCCACCGATCCCATTAAGATAATCAGAAAAGCAAGGATGGCAACAATGCCGCTTGAGATTAACCAGAAAATAGCAGAAAAAAGTTTGGAGAAGATGATGGTATCTACACTCACAGGCAGGGTGTTGGTCAGGTATCCCTGGTCACCCAGTACGTTTTTATAAAACTGGGTGATAATCAAAACCAGGCTAGTGACAAAAAGAGCAATACCGAGACCAAAGAGAATGGTGGCTCCTCCAAAGATGCCAATCAGCCACTCCAGATGCATGGAAAGAGCACTAAAAATAGAAATTACTAAAATCGCAATGAAAAAGGGAATGAAAGTTTTGGACATTGCCTGAATATCATATTTAAGCATTTTTCTTAGCATCGAAATACCTCCCGGAACAATCCGTCGATGGATTTTCCGTATTTTTCACGGATTTCATCAACTTCACCGTCGATCACGATTTTGCCCTGATTCAAAAACAGAACCTGATCAAAAATAGTTTCTACATCCTGAATCAGATGTGTGGTAATTAAAATAGAAGAGTTTTCATCAAAGTTTTTTAAGATGGTATGGAGAATATATTCTCTGGTAGCAGGGTCTACACCGCCAATCGGCTCATCCAGCAGGTAAAGGGAGGCGCGACGGGACATAACCAGAATCAGCTGAACCTTTTCTTTGGTTCCTTTACTCATGGTTTTAAGCTTTTCCTCTTTGCTGATTTTGAGGTCGGTCAGCATCTGCTCTGCACGTTCACGGTCAAAATCCGCATAAAAATCAGAAAAGAGATTTAAGATATCAGAAATCTTCATCCAATCATTCAGATAGCTGCGCTCCGGCAGATAGGAAATCATGGATTTTGTTTGTTGTCCTGGACAGATTCCATTAATTCGGATTTCACCTTCATCCAGTTGCAGCAATCCGGATATCAGTTTTAGGATGGTGGTTTTTCCACATCCGTTTGGTCCCAGCAAACCAACAATCTTTCCCCTTGGAATGGAAAAGCCTACTCCTTCCAAAACGGAGTGAGACAGATATTTTTTATGAACGTTTTTTATCTCCAGCACAGGAAGTTCCATTATAGAACCGCCCTGCATCAGTTCAGTGTTTTGATTCATTACACAGACTCCTTCCTTATCTTATACAGGAATGATGGATAACAAGCTATTTCCTGGGAAATGGTTTTGCATAAATGAGAGAAAAAGGTCGAAATATTTCCCGGGAAAACAATAAAATTAATGTTCGTCCAGATACTTTTCAATCAATTGCGGGATTTCTTCTTTGCGATATCCAAGAGAAGAAATATTTTCTACCATTCGGGCAATCTCATCATAAGCAAGTGTTTTTGCGACTTCCATAATCTTCTCCTTATCATCAGTGACAAAACGTCCAGCAGTTCGCTGACTTTTTACTAACCCATCCCGTTCCAGTTCGGCGAGTGCTTTTTGCATAGTGTTTGGATTGACTCCAGCTGTCATGGCAAGCTCTCGTACAGCAGGGAGCTTTTCACCGGGTTGGTATTTTCCTCGTGCAAGCTCATATTTTAAGATGCGGATAATTTGCAGATAAATGGGAAGGTTGTCATCAAAGGACCAGGTCATATTCCCGCCTCCTTTCATTATTGTATTAAGTGATTAATACAATAATACCAGAGCAACCTCGAAATGTCAAGAGAAAGAATCAAAAAATAAATTTCGTTAAAATCGGTGAAAAAAAGCAAAAATAAACAGATGTCAAAGGATAAAAGTGATGAATTTCGTAGAAAAAACATTTTTTGGATTGCAAAGAAGGTAGCATTATGATATCGTAAAAATGTCTGCTTATCTTTTCAGGAATGAAAAGAATCTATTTTTGCAGCTGGGAGGGAAATAAAAACATGGCGAAGATAATGCGCCAGACCCTGCGAGAACAAGTCACTCAGGCAATACGAATGAAGCTTTTAACAGGAGAGCTTAAGCCTGGAACCAAGATTGTGGAGCAAGAAATGGCAGAAGAACTGGGAGTCAGCCGTGGACCGGTTCGGGAAGCTCTGCGTCAGATTGAACAGGAAGGTTTAGTGGAATATACTTCTCATGTAGGTTGTTCGGTGAAAGATTTTACCGCTCAGGATGTGTATGAAGTTTATTTGTTGCGGGCAAATCTAGAAATTTTATCGGTAAAAATGTGTGAAGGACATTTTTCTCAACAAACGCTTAAGCGGATGGAGGAGATTTTGAATCGAATGGACTCCATTGAAGATCTGGAACACTTTGATGAAGCGATTGAAAACGACAATGAATTTCATGAATGCATTATAAAAGAGTCCAAATTGACCAGGCTGTATACTTTGTGGAACAGCATGTCTGGGGGAAACACCATCGTCTTTTATCGGGGAGCTGGTAAAAGTGAGTATGTCATTCACAATCAGCGCAAGATCCATCAAAAGGTTTTTGATGCGCTCAAAACAGGGGATGTCAGCCTGATTTGCTCGACATTAATGGAACATTATATGGAAACAATTAATGGTTATTTGAGAGAACACAAGATTTCTGCGCAGGATTTTCCTTATAAGATTAATATGGAATTTTAAGAAGAGAACAGACCGTTGCGGTCTGTTCTCTTTTGTATATAGTACAAAATGAGGACAGGAAGATTGTTGTGAAAAACAACGAGAATTTTTAAATAACTGTGACAAATAAGAATTTATTATGTATTTTGTATATAATGCAAGAATAAAAAGAGTGTAACATTAACAAAATGTTAGCGACTTTGTTGCAATTGATAAAGAACTATGGTACAATACAGGACATAAGATTGTATACAATCTTCAAAATACTGTAATCTACATACACACAACCTGCAAAGCTAAGGGAGATTAACAAGGTATGCCAAAACTGAACTATAAAACTTTGCGGCAGGAAGTCGTGGATGAAATCCGTCAAAAGATTCTGGGAGGCGAATTTAAGCCAGGGGATCGGATGAAGGAAAACGAGATCGCAGAATTGTTTGGTGTCAGTCGCGGACCGGTTCGGGAAGCACTCAGGCAGATCGAACAGGAAGGCCTGGTTCGATATGAACGGAATGTAGGTTGTTCGGTCGCTGCGGTGACAGAGCAGGATATCTATGAAGTGTGCCTGCTGCGTGCCACACTGGAAATACTAGCAGTGAGGTTGAACAAAGGAAACTTTTCTGCTGAAAGCCTGCAACAGATGAGAGAGAGTTTGGAGCGAATGAAAGCTCTGGACGATGACCTGTATCAGCTGGCACAGGAGGACAATTATTTCCACAGCCGCATTATTGAACAGACGGGATTTCGAAAGATTGAACATGTCTGGAAAAGTATGAATGTCAATAATTTTGCGATTTTTTGTGCAATCGACAAACAAAGTGTCAAGGACAGCTATCAAAGACATCTCGATTTGTTTACCTGTTATGAACAGGGTGATGCGGAAGCGATGGTAGAAGAGCTGAAAAGACACTATGATGTGGGAGCAGGAAGCACCACAGCCGAGAGTATAGTGAAAAAATCAAATCAGGAATCGTTAGCATCCATTTTAGCGATCAACGCTGATTTGTGTTTATAAACAGGATATCCTGTTTTGCTTTTGGGATTATCATAATCCCAATTTTCATTGTCAATCACACGAGTCTTTGTAAATACGAGGAAACGTGTCGAAATAAGAGAGAGTTTGATAAGCCCGAAAGGAGAAATTATCATGAAACTGAAGAAAATCCTGGCAGTTATGATGGCAGGCGCAATGATGCTTTCCATGGCAGCTTGCGGCGGCGAAGAAACAGCAACTGCTGAATCTACTGGTGAACAGAAAACCATCGATGGTAATGTTCTGGATGCAGAACAGTACTTTAATGGTTATCTGAGCAGTGAGCCAACCACTCTGGACAGCGTAACAGGTAACGACACTTACAGCTCCAGCATTCTGACCAATGCTATGGAACCACTGACCAGACTGGCTGAAAAAGACGGCGAGAACGTTCGTGAAGGCGCTGCTGCTGAGTCTTGGGAATCCAACGAAGATGGTACTGTTTGGACATTCCATCTGCGCGACAACAAATGGAGCGATGGACAGCCTGTAACAGCAAACGACTATGTTTATGCAATCACCCGTGTTCTGACACCAGAAACCGGTTCTCCAAACTCCTGGCTGCTGACCTGTGTTAAAAATGCAAACGCAGTTCTGGCAGGCGAGATGGATCCTTCCGAACTGGGCGTAAAAGCAGTTGACGACAAAACAATCGAATTCACTCTGGAAAGCCCAACCCCATACTTCCTGGCTCTGACCGATACCCGTGTTATGATGCCACAGCGTCAGGATATCGTAGAACAGTACGGTGAAAGCTATGGTGCAGAAGCTTCCAACATGGTATACAATGGTCCATTCAAACTCGAAACCTGGACCCACAACTCTGAACTGATCCTCGTTAAAAACGATCAGTACTGGGATGCAGAAAATGTAAACCTGCAGACCATCAACTACAAGATCATGAACGATGAGAACACCATCTTCAACTCCTTCACAAACGGTTCCATCGACTCCTGTGGTTGCGGTACTCCAGAATGGATGCAGAAATTTGAAGCTATGGAAAATGTAGATTATATCCACTACACTTCTCCAGCAGTACGTTTTAACTTCTACAACACCAAAGATGAACTGTTCCAGAATGCAAACATCCGTAACGCATTCACCCTTGCTCTGGACCGTGAAGACATCGTTGAAACCATCTATCATGGTACCATGTCTCCAGCATACGGTTGGGTACCGGATGGCGTTTCCGTTGGCGATCAGGGTATCTACAGAGAAAAAGTTGAAGAACCTCTGAAAGCTATGGTTGGTTCCGAAGATCCAAAAGAACTGCTCCTCAAAGGTATGGAAGAACTCGGTCTTGGTTCTGATCCTTCCACTCTGGAAGTAACCTTCAGCCTCGGTGGTGTTGACCAGTGGATGAAGAACTACGGCGAATACTATCAGCAGACATTCAAAAACGTTCTGGGCGTAAACGTTGTTCTGGACTTCAATGAATGGGGAACCTTCCAGTCCAAAGTTAACTCCGGTGACTACCAGATGGGTTACATGTCCTGGGGTATCGACTACAACGATCCATACTCCATGCTGGCTGTTATGTACTCCTCTTCCGGTAACATCAACACTGGTTGGGTAAATGAAAAATATGATGAGCTGCTGGATCAGGCTGCAGTAGAAATGGACGATGCAAAACGTCTGGAACTGTACAAAGAAGCAGAAACAATCCTCTTCGAGGAAGGCCCTCTCTGCCCAGTTGTTAACGAAGCTGCTAACACCTTCCGTTACAACTACATCAAGAACAGCAACACAATGCCATTTACTTCTACCGGTCTGAAATACGCTTATGTAAGCGGACGCAACGCATAATTTAATTTCATAACGAAGTAAGGCTTTCTTTTACAAGCGAAGCGCGGACAGGCAGCCGGTTTTGGCTGCCTGTTCCTTTATCAAAAATGTAAGAATCAGAAGTGTAAGAAATAGAAGAGGATAAGGGGGAAAAGTATGCTTAAGTATGTGCTCAAACGAATTGGCTACATGCTGATCACACTGTTTATCATTGCAACAGCAACCTTCTTCATGATGCACTCGATCCCAGGTGATCCTCTGGGTGCGATGGCGAACAAGCTGCCGGAACAGGCAAAAGCAAACTACTACGCAAAATACGGTTTGGATAAACCACTGACCGAACAATATACAATCTTTATGAAAAACCTGATCACAAAAGGTGATCTGGGTGAGTCGCTCAAATATCCAGGTAAGAGCATTACCGAAACACTGCTTACAAACTCCAAAGTTTCCGGTGTAACCGGTGGTTTGGCTCTGGTATTCGGTGTAGCAATCGGTGTTACTTTGGGTATTGTCGCAGCACTTAACAAAAACAAATGGCCGGACTATCTGGTTATGTTCATTGCGATTTTGGGTATCACCATCCCAGTATTCGTTATGGCGTCGTTGCTCCAGTATCTGTTTACCGTTAAATGGATGATCCTTCCAACTACCGGATGGGGCAAACCGGAGAACCTGGTTCTGCCGGTTATCGCAATGTGTTTTGGTACCATTGCAACCTACGCACGTTACTTAAAATCCAACATGCTGGAAGTTATGGGACAGGATTACATCCTGACTGCTGAGGCAAAAGGTGTTAGTGGTTTCCATATCATTAAGGACCACGTTTTGAAAAACGCATTCCTGCCATGTATCACCATTCTGGGTGGACAGATTTCTGGTATCTTTACAGGTTCCTTCGTTATCGAAAAAATGTTTGGTATCCCTGGTCTTGGTTTCTACTATGTATCTTCGATCAATGACCGTGACTACACCATGATTATTGGTACCACCATCTTTGCAGCAGCACTGTTTGTTGTAGCACAGCTGCTCATCGATATCGCTTACACAATCCTTGACCCACGTATCCGCGTAAAATAATTTAAGGAGGAGAACATATGTCTACAGAAGAAAATAAAGTGACATCTGCGACAGAATGGGAAGACATTCCAGCAGAAAAGTTCCAGATTATTGGAACCGACGATTTCTCCGGCGACATTATTGCTCGTCCAAAGGTAGGCTATTGGGCAGACGCGTGGAGAAGATTTAGAGAAAACAAGATTGCTCTGGTTGCTTTGATTATCCTTGTTGTTATGGTTATCATGGTAATCTTTGGCCCTGCAATCTCCGGATATAACTTTGAACAGATGGATACTTCTGCAATCAACCAGACTCCTAATGCACAGCACTGGTTTGGTACTGACTCCCTGGGTCGTGACCTGTTTGCACGTGTATGGCAGGCTGGTCGAGTTTCTCTGGCAATCGGTATCGTTGGTGCAGTTGTAGCCAGCGTTGTCGGCAGTATCTACGGCGGTATCGCTTCCTATTTTGGCGGCATCGTTGACGATATCATGATGCGTATCGTAGAGGTATTGCTGAGCATTCCTTATCTGATTATCGTTATTCTGATCTCGGTTGTAACCGATTCCAAGAGCATGGGCACTATGATGCTGGCACTGACCCTGACCGGTTGGTGTGGTATTGCCCGTCTGGTTCGCGGACAGATGCTCCAGTTAAAATCTCAGGAGTACGTTCTGGCTGCAAATGCTCTGGGTGTATCTCCATTTAAAACCATCATGCGCCACATGATTCCAAATACCATCGGTATTATCATCGTAGCAATCACCTTCGATATCCCAGGCTACATCTTCTCCGAGGCATTCTTGAGCTACATCGGTCTGGGTATTCAGCCACCGGATACCAGTTGGGGTGCTCTGGCTTCCGCAGCACAGCAGAACTTCATGTTCTATCCATATCAGCTGTTCTTCCCATCGATTATGATCGCGCTCACCATGCTCTCCTTTACCCTGCTGGGTGACGGCCTGCGTGACGCACTTGACCCGAAACTGAGAAAGTAGGAGGAGGATACAAATGGCAAACGATAAGATCTTAGAAGTAAAAGACCTCAGCGTGTCCTTTAATACCTACGCAGGAGAGGTTAAAGCTGTTCGCGGTGTCAGCTTCGAATTAAACCGCGGTGAAACCCTCGCATTTGTAGGCGAGTCCGGCTGCGGCAAAACCGTAACCGCAAAATCCATCCTTCGTCTGCTCAAACCTCCGTTTGCAGTAATTAAGGAAGGTTCCAAGATTACCTGCGATGGCAAAGACGTTCTCTCTTTAAATAAGAAAGAACTGTGTGAGTTCCGCGGCGACGAAGTCAGCATGATTTTCCAGGACCCAATGACTTCCCTCAACCCAACCATGACTGTTGGTAAACAGATTATGGAGAGCCTGCGCATTCACCGTCATCTGGACAAAAAACAGGCAAGGGAAGAAGCAATCAAAATGCTTAAGATGGTAAACATCCCAAGCCCGGAAAAAAGAATTGACAGCTATCCGCACGAAATGTCCG
>ENA-OROH01001981-OROH01001981.1-human-gut-metagenome-genome-assembly--contig:-NODE-1981-length-17087-cov-2.460016_pt1 | contig 17087 bp, 17 predicted proteins | sample MGYA00242125_ERZ509042 | MGnify/ENA primary metagenome ERZ509042 (study PRJEB26280, sample SAMEA2338738) | human gut metagenome | biome: human gut; feature: human-associated habitat; material: faeces... | reverse complement strand
ATAAAAGGAGACCTATATCGTGGTTCGTTGCTCAATTTCTGGTGCGTCCGTCCTGCTCTGAACCTTAGAACGTATAGAGGCCCGAGTCTGCGTGTTAAAATTCTTTGGTGTCTCTAAGGACCGAGCCCGGTAGAAATAAGTACGTTAAGAGGCGTTTTAAAAACAGTGACCTAAGAGAACGCGGGAATAAAGAATAGTTTTGTTTTTTCTTCCCGTCCGAGCGGTTGGTTTGCTCGGTATTCGATAACTCTGCATGTAAGGCAATCTTGTCGAATGTTGGAAAGGAAGTCTGACTTCTTTTTATTGAAACTTCGTGCATGCACGAAGGTGTTCATGGATAATGCGGTTATTCACAAGCGCACAATGAAGTGCAGAATAAAGGATGACAAATGACGGATATTAAAGACACAACATTGAGGGGTGTTAACCTTTTGAGAAATCCCTGGTTCAATAAGAGCAGTGCTTTCACAGAGGAAGAACGCGATGAACTGGGTTTGAGAGGTCTTCTCCCTCCGAGAGTGTCTACTTTCGACGAACAAGTAACACGCCTTAAAGGCATCATCGACACGTACGAAAAACCCATCAACAAATACATCGTTCTCGAAGGAGCCCACAACTCCGACGAATCCTTGTATTTCGAACTGCTGGTTCGTTACATCGACCAGTTCCTTCCGATTGTTTACACACCGACAGTCGGACAGGCATGTCTGCAGTACAGTCACATCTTCCGCTATGCCCGCGGTCTTTATGTCTCTACCGAAGACAAAGGTCGTGTTCGTCAGTTGGTTGCCAACGTTCCGCATAAAGATGTCGATATCATCGTTGTCACGGACGGCCAGCGCATCCTCGGCTTAGGCGACTTGGGTGTCAACGGCATGGGCATCCCTGTCGGAAAACTTGCTCTCTACACTGCTTGCGCCGGTGTTAACCCCCAGAAGACTCTGCCTGTCTGCATCGACGTCGGTACGAATAATGAAGAACTTTTGAACGACCCGCTTTACATGGGTCTTCGTCAGAAACGCGTCACCGGACCGGAATACGATGCCTTGATTGCTGAATTTGTTGATGCTGTCAGAGAACGCTGGCCCAATGTTGTGATTCAGTTCGAAGACTTCCACAACAGCCACGCCTATGACCTGCTGGATCAGTACAAAGACAAAGTCCCCTGCTTCAATGATGATATTCAGGGTACTGCTTCTGTTGTTCTGACCGGTATGTTCTCTTCGATGCGTATTCTGAAACAGCAGCTGAAAGATCAGAAGGTTCTCTTCTTGGGTGCCGGCTCTGCCGCAACCGGTATTGCTCATCTGATCGCTGATGCAATGGTTGAAGAAGGTCTGACCAGAGAAGAAGCTCTTGCTCGTATCAAGCTTTTTGACTCCAAAGGACTGGTTACCAAGAAACGTTCCGCTCCGCTGACTTCTGCCAAGATGCCGTTTGCCGCTGAAGACGCTCCGGCTGAAACTTTCCTGGAAGCCATCCGCGAAATTCAGCCGACTGCCATTATCGGTGTTTCTGCTCAGGGCGGCGCATTTACGAAAGAATGCTTGGAAGAAATGGCCAAGATCAACGAACGTCCGATCATCTTTGCCCTTTCCAACCCGACATCCAAGGCAGAATGCACGGCAGAAGAAGCTTACACATACACAGACGCCCGCTGCTTGTTCGCTTGCGGTTCCCCGTTCAAACCTATTGAATACAAAGGAAAAACTTTTGTTCCTCGTCAGGGCAACAACCACTACGTCTTCCCCGGTATCGGCCTCGGTGCTATTTTCTCTCGTGCCAAATTGATCCCGAACGAAGTTTTCTTGGTTGGTGCCAAGGTTCTTGCCGACATGGTCAAACCGGAAGATCTGGAACGCGGCAGCTTATACCCTGCACTCTCCGAAGTTCGCGAAATTTCTGCGGCAATCGGTGCGGCAGTTGCCGGTTACATCTTCGACAACAATCTGGCCGGAATTGAAAAACCTGCCGATCTGAAGAAAGCTGTTAAGGATGCTATGTGGGATCCGAAACACGCTCACTTCATTGAAGAGTAATTTTTCTTCCTGATTAACAAGAATCCTCCGATGCGAAAAACACCGGAGGATTTTTTTGATCTCAAAAAAAACGGCCTGCTGATGCAGGCCGGAAAGATTATTTTTCTTGAGCTTTCTTTTCTTGCTCTTCTTTGAGGAAGTAAGAAATTTTCCATTTAAAAGAGACGCAAGCCATACGAAGTGCCGTAATGAAAATGAAGCCGGCCCAAAGTGCGGCATCGACCGGAACTTTGAGTTCCAAAAGCATGATGTAGAACCAGCATCCGATAAAACCGACAACCGCATACGGCTGACGGTCGGCAACTACGGCCGGCATTTGATTTAAGAAACAGTCCCTCATCAAACCGCCGAAAACACCGGTGATGCATCCGATGATGACGGAAGACAGCCAGGGCACTCCGGCTGCGAGCGAAAGCGAAGTTCATGAAATACAGAAAATTCCAAGACCGATTGCGTCGGCAAAGATGTACCAATCGTGCGCGTGTTTGGTTCTCTGGAAAAATTTATAAATGAACGGAGCAGCCATGCAGATGACGAAAGTGGCAACAACGTAAGCTTCGTGATCGATCCAGTAAAAAGGACGACGGTCAATCAAAATGTCACGGAGCATACCTCCGCCGAAAGCCGTCGAAAAAGCGACGATAAAAACACCGACCGGGTCGATTCTTCTTTTGATGCCTTCGAACACACCGGAGAGTGCGAAAGCGACAATGCCGACAAAGTCAAATACGGGAATGAGCGCATTGAGCGCTCTGACGTCCATTTCCATGACACGAATCTTCTAAAAAAATATTTTGCGACATTAGATTAAAAAAAAGAAGTCTGCACTCAGGAAAAACCATTAAAAATCAAATAGTGACAAGCAATTTATTTGCTTGCAAAACAACGCGAATTAAACCATTAAATTAAAATTATTCGTGCGATTATGGGATTTGAAGGTAAAAAATAAGGCCCCGAAGGACCTCATTTTTTGCTGAATTTTTAGTTGTTATTTTGAACCCAAACTCCCGTGAAATAGCCCGTGATTTTTTTTTATCGGGCTATTTTTCTTCAACTAATTCCCTGATTTCTTTAAATAAAAGATTTCAAGATCAGCGTTCTCATGCTATAATAGATCGGTATTTTAATAATGCAAGTCTATTAAAATGGGTCGCCCTAGAATTTACGACACTCCGCACTTCTGCCTCCACACATACGTTAGGAAGGGACACACTTACGTCGAGGCTTATAGAAATGAATGGGATCCGGAGAAGAAACGCTCTCGCATCGCACAAAGGAAGTACGTCGGAGTCTTGGATACAACGACCGGAAGAGTGCGGCTCGGAAAGAAATATCTTTCAGAGAACCCTCAGTACGAAGGCAAGATCCTTTATTACGAAGACAAGCAGCTTGTTGAACGAACACCGGAAGAAGTTCAGGAGGAGCTGGACAAAAGAGTTCCGAGCCCTCTTAATGACGTTGTCAGCTACGGCGCTTCTGCTGCGTGTTGGCTGGTTGCTCAGCAAAGCGGAATGCTGGAAGACTTAAAAAAGACATTCGGAGCAGAAGTCGGGGCGGACTTGTTGAGATTGGCGGTTTACCAGTACCTTGACGGCGGCTCCATGGACTGCTTTGAACAGTGGGCCTCTCAGCACTGGCTGCCCAAAGCTCGAACCTTCTCAGGCCAGCGCATCAGTGAGATGCTGTCAAAAATAACCCATCAGGATATTACGTCCTACCTAAAACTTCGGAATCACAGGTGCGTAGAACACTTTAATAAAGTAAAGACTCAGGCTGAAGAACTCAAAAAACCAGGCCCCAGATTCCGTTACCTCGCATTAGATTCCACGGCGCTTAGTACCTACTCGGTAACCATCAGCAGCGCTGCTTACGGATACGCAAAACAAAATCCGGAACTTCGGCAAGTTAACTTCACCTTAGGCGTCGACTACCTGAACGGCGATGTCTGCTACGCCTACGAAAGCGAAGGCAGTATCACGGATAAATCCGTCTATCCTCATTTGATGATGGATCTGCACCACAACGGCTACAACCTTCAGGACACGGTTATCGTTACAGATCGAGGCTACCAGAGCATCTACAACATTCAGCGGTTACTCGATATTGAAATTAATTACGTCTGCGGCGTCCCCCTTACGGAAGAAAGCGTCAAGCAGCTCTTTGAAAGATATAAATCAAGCCTTAGCAATCCGGCATTCCTTAACGGCCGACTGAAAGTTGCCGCCAGAACAAGCAAAGAGCTCTGGGAAAAAGCTACTGACTCCGGTCCTTTGCACCTCAGTACTTCGCTGCATTTGTATAAATACCCTGAACTTGCTGCCCAACAGGCCATCTCTCTTCATCAAAAAATCGAGGAAGTCCTGGAGAAGAAAAACAGCGGAGAAAAGCTGCATTCGGCCGACTGGAGCAGAGTCAGAAATTACATTGTTGAAAACAATAAGAATGTCTGGGTCAAAAATATTAAAGGCCTAGAAGAATTCTTAACTCGAGCCGGGTGCTTCGCCATTAGAACCAATTGCATCGAGGATCCGTTTGAATGCCTGGCGGTTTACAAGCAAAGGCAGATCGTCGAAACGGCTTTTAGACAGATGAAGGTTCTCAACGGGAACAACCGGCTGCGCTGCACTGAAAGAACCTATGTCGGTAAGCTCCTGCTCTTTGTTATCGCTCAATCTTTAAGAATGAGGATGCTCTACACGGTCAAAGAAAACGAGCAAAGGCTCGACTTGGATTTGCCGGGAGATTCTTTAGACAAGGCCATGGCAATGCTTAAAGGAATCATGGCGATTAGACCGCCGAGCAAAGCTGTCTGGGCAGGAAGGCCGATAAGTAAGAAAGCCCGAGACATTCTCGAGCTTCTTGGCATTAACAACAAATTCCCGCGAAACTTGAAGGACTAAAAGTCAATACCGAACTATTTCGCGGGAGTTTGGGGTTAACAGCCAAAGCCCTTGCCGCACATTATGCGCTTTTGAACGGTCATGAAAAAACCTCGCCAGGCGAAACTGACGAGGTCTTTTCTAATTCGGAGATCCGAATACCGATTAGGCCTTGCGAACCAGTTTTTCTTTGATTCGAGCAGCCTTACCGGACAGATTGCGCAGGTAGTAGAGTTTGGCGCGGCGGACGTCACCGTGGCGCTTAACTTCGATGCTGGCAATCAACGGAGAATAGAGCTGGAATGTACGTTCCACACCTTCACCGCTGGAAATCTTACGAACGGTGAAAGCAGAGTTCAAACCGCGGTTGCGAATGGCGATGATAACGCCTTCGAAAGCCTGAACACGCTTGCGGGAACCTTCAACGACGTTGACGTTAACGACAACGGTGTCGCCGGGGTTCATTTTCGGGAAGGTTTTGCCTTCAGAAAGACGGGCAATCTCTTCTTTTTCAAGTGTTTCGATCAAATTCATTTTTGTCTCCAATGACCATCTTCATGCAGCTCTGTTATCTCTTAAACTGCAGAGAGGATGGATTTTAAAAATCGGAACGTTTTACGATTCCGTACTCTCTTTAATGTCTCGCAGAACTCGTTCATCCTCGCGGGTCAGCAAATTCTTCGAGCGCGCTATTTTAACCAAATCCGGGCGCGTTTGGGCGGTTATTTGTAACGCCTGTTTGCGCGTCCATGCCTGGATGTTTTTATGGTGTCCACTCAAGAGCACATCCGGAACCGGCATATCACGCCAAACCTCCGGCCGTGTGTAATGCGGAGCATCCAAAAGACCTGTAGAAAAAGACTCGTCAGACGCTGACAAATCCTTAATCGCACCGGGAAGCTGACGAATGACCGCGTCCATGAGCACCATTGCCGGAAGCTCTCCGCCGGAGAGCACATAGTCTCCGATCGACAAAGTCTCATCGACATAGGTATCCAGGAATCTTTGGTCAATGCCCTCGTACCGGCCGCAAATCAGAATCAAATCCTGACTGTCTTCAGCCAATGAACGAACTTTCTCGTCATTGAGCGTTGTGCCGGACGGCGCAAACGCAATAACTTTGCCGTGGTTTCCGTCCCTACGGATCGCGTCCACTGCATCGGCCAACGGTTCTGCCAACAGAACCATGCCCGGGCCGCCCCCGAAGGGTCGATCGTCTACGGTCTTATGCGCATCAAAAACAAAATCACGCGGGTTCCAGCACTTGAGCTGCCAAAGTCCCAATTTAGAAGCCCGAGCGGTAATACCGAACTTCTCAATGAGAAGCGGCATTTCCGGAAACAGCGTGACGATGTCAAAACGCATCATGAGGTTTAATCCCAGGAGGGATCCCAGTCCACAATGATCTTCTTCATCTCCACATTCACTTCTGCCAAATAGTCTTCGACAAAAGGAATGAGAACTTCTTTACCGTCGGCGCGTTTGACATTCAGAATGTCGTGAACGCCGTTGTCAATCATGCCTTTAACCCGGCCGATGCTCTGCCCTTCTTTATTGACGACATCGCATCCGATCAGATCGACCCAGTAATATTCGTTCTCTTGGGCTTCAGGAAAATCCTTGCGGTAAAGGGCGACTGCACCGCGAAGCGCCGCCGCATCCTCAGGGGTATCGATACCCTGAATTTTTGCAACGATACCGGCGCCGTGCAGTTTCGCTTTTTCAAGTTCCACGGGTCTGACTTCGCCGTCAGGAAGGACATGCTGCCAGTGTTTGGAACCTAAAAGCGCAGACGTACCCTGGAAAGGCTGAACGCGAACCCAGCCCTTAAGCCCGTAGGCACCATGCAAAGCGCCGAGCACAATAGGCTCGGCGCCGGAATTCTTCTCGTTAGTCACAAACGGTCAGAAATCAATTAAGCAGCAGGAGCAGCTGCCTTTTTGAATTCTTTGTAGAGACGAGCAACGGTGTCGCTCATCTGTGCGCCGTTAGCAACCCAAGCGTTCAAAGAAGCTTCATTGATGGAAAGACGGGGAGCAGCACCGGATGCCATCGGATTGTAGAAGCCGATACGTTCATTGAAACGACCGTCACGGCGGTTGCGGGAGTCGGTCGCGACGATGTTGTAGAAGGGGCGCTTCTTGGAGCCGCCGCGAGCCAGACGGATAACGACCATATTAAGTTACCTCAAAAAATTTATATTCTAAAAAGTTTAAAAATTAGGCTTCTAACGCCTGAAAACACGTGATTTTATCCTAATTTTTTCAATTAAACAAACGGGTTGCATCTGTTTTGTTACGCAGTGCAAATGAAAAAGCGGCTGTTGTCAACCGCCTTTTGCTTGTATTTTGGTATCGTGAAACTAGAGTTTCGCTTCCAGTTCGCGGATCACCGTCATCGCGTCTCCGACTAAGCCGTAATCGGCAACGTCAAAGATCGGAGCTTCGGGATCTTTGTTCACAGCCACAATGACTTTGGCGTCTTTGATGCCGGCAATATGCTGAATGGCACCGGAAATACCGAAACCGATGTACAGGTCCGGAGCAATAATCTTACCGGTCTGACCGATCTGCCAATCGTTCGGAGCAATACCGGCGTCGACCACCGCACGGGTCGTACCCACCGCAGCGCCGAGTTTGTCAGCCAGTTTGCCCATTTCAGCGAATTCAGCTTCATCGACCAAACCGCGGCCGCCCGCCAAAACGATCTTGGCATTCTGCAGATCAGGACGATCGCTCTTAACCTGCTCGCTGCGGACGAAAGTGACTTTAATCACAGGAGAAGCAGGAACCACTCTTTCGAGTTCGGCTTTGCCTTCTCCGGTCGGAGCGGCATCAAAAGCTGTAGCACGAACCGTTAAAACAACTTTGGGGTCGAGCGCACGGACGGTTTCAATAACAGAACCGGCATAGATCAGACGTTTAAACGTCTTGGCGTCAACGACCTGAGTAATTTCGGAAATCTGAGCAACATCCAAGACGGCAGCAACTCTCGGAGCGGCAGCTTTACCGGCGGGCGACGAACAGGAAGTAGTCATATTCTTTCGCCACTTCCAAGACAGAAGCTCCGAGATTTTCAGGAAGCTCTTCGGCAAAGTAAGGAGCCTCAGAAAGCAGCACACGGCGAATGCCATTGATCTTAGCGGCTTCTTCGGCGAGCTTTCCGCCGTCCTGAGCTGTGATCATGATGTCGATATCGCCGCCGATCTTCTGAGCAGCGGTAACCAAAGAATAAACCGCAGGATTCAGAGCGGCATGATTATGTTCGGCAATAACTAAAACGGCCATGTTCTCGCTCCTTAAAGTACCTTCGCTTCGTTCTTGAGTTTGTCGATGAGTTCGTCGACATTGGCAACCTTGCGGCCGACCTTGCGTGCTTCAGGGGCTTCATAGCCGACAACTTCAACGTGCGCACGGAGATCCGGACAAAGGGCAGAAGCCATGACGACTTCCTGAGGTTTGCGCTTAGCCTTCATCATCATCGGCAGCGTGACATAACGCGGAGCGTTCAGTCTCAAATCAGCAGTCACCACAGCCGGAAGCGTCAGATCGAGAACTTCGTAGCCGCCGTCGATTTCGCGTGTGACTTCAAGTTTGCCTTCTTTCATTAAGGCAGAAGAAGCGTGTGTAGCCTGCGGATATTCGCACATGGCGGCAATCATCTGACCGACTTGGTTCGAGTCGTTGTCCACGGCCTGCTTACCGCAGATAATCAGATCCGGATTAACTTGTTTGACATAGGCGCTGATCAACTTAGCGACATTCAGCGGTTCTGCTTCAAACGGTTTGTCTGTTTGAATAAGAACACCTTTATCGGCCCCCATGGCTAGGGCAGTGCGTAATGTTTCCTGAGCCTTTATATCGCCGACGGACACTGCGATCACTTCGTTGGCAATGCCCTTTTCTTTCATTTGAACGGCCTGTTCAAGCGCGATTTCGTCGAACGGGTTCATCGAGTGTTTGAGGTTAGCGACGTCGAGTTTGCCGTCAGGTCCGACCTTGACCTTAATATTGGCGTCGACCACCCTTTTGACAGGGACAAGAATTTTCATTTATTTCTCTGATGTTAGATTACATTCGGTGGATTATAGCGATTGAAGCCTCGCAGAATTTTCCCAGACAAAACGTTTTGAGCGAATTGCATTGTGCAAAAAGCATAGCCGTCAAGACTGAAACCGAGCTTATCTCACGAAAGAAGGCACTCAAACTCCGGCGCGTTCTTTCGTGAAGATATTCCTTTTTAGGCAAATCGATAGTCGTTGAAGATCTGCTCAGCCGTCGGAAGCAGCCACTTCCCGTCTTCTCCTCTTACTGTCGTAGTCTTCAATCTGCTCACGGTCGTGCCGCATGTCCAAACCTTGTAGTTGCGCATGTTCGTGCACAAGCAGCACTTGGTTTTCTCCGGCGAGTTCTCCAGCCATTCTTTAAGGTACGGACAGGTTCCTTGAGAGAGCATGTAGCCATAGGACTCGCAGTTGGGGCGGTTATTGGCGGTTAAGGCAGGAGAATTTTTCAGCATTCTCATGAGATATCCAGTAGGAGAAGCATGATTAACTTCAACATCTTCATCTTTGGCATCGATGTAAACCTGTTTGACCGGATCGGGAAGTCCGCTTTCCTGAGCAATCGTAAAGCGAGTCGCTGCCTGAATGCCGGATGCCCCGGTCTTTTCCATCAGATCCACGGCTTCTTTACCGGAAAATATGCCTCCGGCGCCTAGCACGGGAACGTTCAGTCCGGTGTCTTTCACAAGCTTAACGACATCTTTGACAATATCTTCCAGCTTGAAGTTTCTCCAATCTTCACCGAAACCCAAATGTCCTCCGGCCAGCGGACCTTCGACTACCACATAATCCAGTTTGCGCCCGAGGGATGCCGTGCGTTTAAGGAAGAGGTTCAGCGCTCTCGCCGAGGAGACAACCAATCCGAAAAGCGCGTCATTGAACCGAGGATTCTCTTGCATCAGTTTCATGCTGGAAAGATGCAGACCGGCAGACATTGTGATGCCGTCGACTCCGGCATCTAGTGCGGCGTTCAAGCGAGCCTTCAAGGTAGCAATCGGATCATTCATCGTGAGCTTTTCCATGCAGTTCACGAGAACCAATCCCTTTCCTGTTGCCTTTTCCATCACGTCGGTAAAGTATTGCTTGGAAACTCTTGAAAGCGCTTCCAAATTGAACTTCTCTTCCGTCTTATCTGCCTCTTGAATCATTGATTTGAATCGGATCGTCTTTTCTTTGGTGAAATGCGTTCCGATTTCCCGGTCGGCCACATCCGGCAGCATTGCATCAGAAAGATGGGCCATGCCGCCAAGTTTCTCAATCGCCAGCACAAGATTTGCGGTTGAAATATTCGTTCCCATTCCGCCGACCATAAGCGGTAAAAACTCGCGGCCTTTAAAGGAAAGACGAAAGTCGTCCAAACACTGCATACCAAAATCTCCTATTACAAAAGTACGCAGATTCAATATAGGCGGGTGTTTCTTTCTGAAAACCTTCAGTTTTTAGGGATATATCCTCGAAATTCAGCTCGTTTTTAGAGGAAGAAAAGGCGTATAAAACGCGCGAAGGCGCTTGCCTCTGAAGAAATATGAGCGAACTTTATTGAGACTTTCTTCTAACGTTCACGAAAAAATTTGAAGCGAAACCGCCGCAAGGACCAGGTATCGGGCGAATTTGCCGATAAGAATCAGAACGAAAGAGAGCCAAAAGTTAATTCTCAGCCAGCCGGCGCCGAGGCAAAAACCGTCTCCAACAACCGGAACCCAGGAAAAAAACAGTGTTATGGGACCGTACTTTTTAAGGAGTTCCAAGCTTCTGACTTCCTGCTTTTTATTCGGTATGAGACGGCCCATCCCGTAAGTGACCAAAGCGCCCAAAGTGTTGCCGGCCGTTGCAACAAAAACAACGACCCAAAGCTGCGTTTGAAATTCATGCATTCCGTAGACAACAAGCGCTTCGCTCCCGCCGGGCAACACGGTAGACGATACAAATGCGCTCGTAAAGAGCGTCCAAAGGTAGGCAGTAAAAGACAAAACGTTCCTTAGATCGTGTAGATTATGTAAATCTTTCTAACAAACCGACAGTACAACATGGCTCAGTCCGCAGATCTTAAAGCCAAAATTGAAGCACTTAATAAGGTTTTTCAGTTTTATTACAAAGAAAATTTCAAGACATTGAGAAAGGCGACAGATTTCTATATTCCTTGGTTTATGGGAAGAAAAAAACGCCTGGAAGAATTTCAAAAACAGTACATTCCTTTTTCTGTCGCTCTCTTTTTAGAAGGCGTTCGCAACAGCACCCTGAAGATGGAAGGAGAGCCGAACGAGGAACTGATCGAAGCTCTCCGCACCAAACTGCTGCATAAGAGCTTCAAGCCTGACTTCGACGAATACTGGAACGTCATTGAGTCCGAGCTTGAAAGAAATCCCGAGAGCCCTAAAGAAGTCTCGGACGCCGTTTCCGCCCTCCTCATGTTCAAGCTTTACGGACCGAAAGCGTCTGAACCGATGCCGGAAAAACTTGAATCTCAGCGTCACACAATTGCGTCTGAGTTCCAAGTCGGCAAGATTCATTATCAGTATTCCCGCGGGGCGCGCATTGCTTTAGAGCGTCTGCTCGACCCGAAGTTTGATCCTGAATTTGTTCCTCGCGCGGCTCATGATCCCAAGACGGTAAATGCCGAAGCGGCAAAAGCAGAAGCCCCTGCCGCGGAAGAGAAGAAAGCCGAATAACGAGCGAACCACATTCCATAAAAACCGGAGACCTAAAAATCTTCGGTTTTTCTTTTCTGTGGAGAAGTTGTTAATTGCAAAGACACGAAGTTTGTCTAACTTAATATCGGACGACCTCTGTTTAGGTAGGTTATTCAGCCTAAGGAAAAATACGGATTTCCATCTTTGCTATTTTGGGGCGTAAGAGATCGTCTGCCATTAGAATGTAGCCTTGTTCGCAGACACCCGAAAATGCGTTCATATAGGTTAGATACTTTATCCAAGTTTCCGACTCACACCTTTCTATCAAGGACAGACATGCTGACTGACATTGAAATTGCACAGCAAACCAAGCTCATTCCTATCGATCAACTCGCCCATGAATACGGTCTTTCCGACGACCAGTTCATTCCTTACGGCAGAGACAAAGCCAAGGTTGCTTTAGACACCTCTAACCCGAAGGGCAAACTTATTCTCGTAACGGCTACTTCCGGTATGCCCGCCGGCTCCGGTAAGACAACGACATCCATCGCCGTTGCCCAAGCCTTTAAGAAACTCGGCGAAAAAGCATGTCTGGCTCTGAGAGAACCTTCTCTCGGCCCCTCCTTCGGTATGAAGGGCGGCGCTGCCGGCGGCGGATACTCTCAGGTGGTTCCGATGGAATCCATCAACCTGCATTTCACAGGTGACTTCCATGCGATTACAGCTGCCAACAACCTTTTGGCTGCCTTAATCGACAATGCTCGTCACCAAGGTCAGGTCGACCTTAAAGAAATCACCTGGCGCCGCGTTCTTGACGTAAACGACCGCATGCTGCGCAACATCGTCACCGGCCTCGGCGGTCCTGCCAACGGCATCCCGACAGAAACCGGCTTTGACATCACAGCTGCTTCCGAACTCATGGCCATCATTTGTTTGGCAGCCGGCGAAGAAGATCTTCGCTTTCGCTTGGATCGTTTGGTTGTCGGTCTCAAACGCGACGGCTCCGCTTACACCTGCAAAGAATTAGGTGCTACCGGCGCTCTCATGGCTCTCCTTAAAGACGCCATGCTTCCGAACTTAGTTCAGTCCATTGAAGGCGTACCCGCATTCGTTCACGGGGGTCCGTTCGCCAACATCGCTCACGGCTGCAACTCCGTTGCCGCTACCCGCGCTGCCATGACGATTGCCGACTGGGCAATCACCGAAGCCGGCTTCGGCAGCGACTTAGGCGCAGAAAAGTTCTATGACATTAAGTGCCGTATGAACAACCTTCAGCCTGCCGCGACGATCCTCGTTACATCTCTGAGAGCCCTTAAGTGGCACGGCGGCGTTCCTCTGCCGGAAATCGGCAAGGAAAACATGGACGCACTCATCAACGGCCTACCCAACCTCAAGGCTCATATTGCCAGTCTGAAGCGTTTCGGCCAGCAGGTTGTCGTTTCTCTTAACCATTTCGCCAACGACAACGCAGAAGAAATCGATGTCGTCCGTAAAGAATGTTTAGCCGCCGGCGTTCGCTTTGCGATTTCCGATGGTTTTGCAAAAGGAGGCGAAGGTGCTTTAGACGTTGCCAGAGAAGTGATGGCTGCTGTTAAGGAAGGGTCCAAGCCTCTGAACTATGCCTACAGCCTTGACGAATCCATTGAAGAAAAGATTCAGGACGTCAACACCAAGGTTTACGGCGGACAGGATGTTTCTTACTCTTCTGCCGCTTTGAAAGACCTGGCCAAGATCAAAGCATTGAACATGGGATTTGAAAAGCTTCCCATCTGCATCGCTAAGACTCCGTTCTCCATGTCTCACGATCCGGATCTGAAGGGTGCTCCTCACGGCTTTACACTCCCTGTCCAGCGCGTCATTCTGAACGCCGGCGCAGGTTTCTTGGTTGTGACCACCGGCGCCATCATGCGTATGCCCGGCTTGCCGAAGAAACCGGCTGCATATACCATTGATGTCGTTGACGGCAAGATCACGGGATTAAGCTAAGCCTAGCTGAACTGCAAAACTCGCGAGACGCTCCTCTTTAGGAGCGTCTTGCTTTTATAGAAACAGAAAAGAGTCGGCTGGAATCACTCCTCACCGGCTCTTTCTATCGTCTTCAACTCGCCTCTTCTAAAAGCGGGTCTGTAGATACGCTCTTATTTGAGATATGTCTCAAAATCCTTGTTCAATTCATTCAAAGCTGAAGAGATCTTTTGTTCCTGATCCTTTGTCCACTTCTTGTTTTGCTCGATCACGGCATCCGTACGGGATACAGCCTTTTCTAATTCAGCTTTCTGAGGGCCGCCGGAAGTTCTGCGATTTTCAATAATCGACTTCGGATTGACGGTTTGTTTGAACTCCTGCTCGCTCATCGGACAAACCGGGCCGGCACTCGGATACTCTTTCTTGACGACCTGAGAATAGATTGTCTTTACTTGGTCATACGGAAAATTCGTCGGTTTTAAGTTATGAGCTTTCGCATAGCTCACAATGTGACTGGCAACATGGTGGCCGACTCTGAAAGGAAGCCCGTACTTTCTCATCAAAACATCAGCAACTTCCTGACTGCTTGTCCAGTCGTTATTGACTTCCTCCAGCGCACGCTCTTTATTGATTCTCAGTGCCTTGACCATCTTGTCAAACTGCTGAAGCATTTTGATCGTATCGGCGACCATCTTTGTGTTGGCAGGTACACGCTTCGGATCAATCATTCCGGGAATAATATTATGGGCTCTGAACACGGAACCTTGAGCTTCTCCGATCACGTTACTGGCTGCTTCTCTTACGCCGATCATGAGACCGGGATTTCTCTTCTGAGGCATCGCAGAAGACACATAGGTGTTGTCTCCACCCTCTTGAAGGAGAATCCAAGGACGGGGCTGGGCATATTGAACACTTAGATCTTGAACAAATGTTCCGACATGCAAAGCAATGGAAGTTAAGATGGCAGAGAGTTCAATCGGCTCGTCTACCGGTTTAATCTGCGAGGCGTCATACGCATCTTCCACGAGACCGGCAAAACCTAAGTAGTGAGCCATCTTGTCGCGGTTTAACGGCCAGCTTGTGCCGTTTAACACCGTTGTTCCCATAGGACACAAATTTAGACGGACATAGAATTCCTGAAGTCTCTTGGAGTCTCTCTTGAAACCGGCAAGCAGGCCTTGGAGATAATGCGCGTAGCTATTGGGCTGAGCGGCAACACCGTTCGTGTAGTTCGGAACAATCGTGTCTTCATTAGCTTTGGCCAGCTTATTCAGCAATTCCATTGTGGTGCTTAACTGAGAAGACAGACGAAGAACATTGTCTCTCATGATGGCGGAATAATACGTTGCGTGCATATCCTGGCTGGAGCGGCCGACGTGAAGCATCGTCGCGTCCATACCTGCGGCCTTAATCAAAAGAGGTTCGTACTTAATGACACGTGAAGGACGAGCACCGCCTTCTTTGTCTCCTGCGTTAATAACGTGCTGGATGCCGGCAGCAATCTTCTTGCTCACGTCCGGCTTGAGCAAGCCTTCCTGAGAATTCAAAACCAGAGAGGCTTTGTTGATTTGGCTCAGCCAGAAAAATTCATCTTTAGGTGTTGTTGCAGCAAAAGCCAATGTGGAAACAGTAAGTCCAACAATGACCGACAACGCTTTGATTCTCATTTGTTTCTCCTCGAAAGATCAATTAGATAAGAGAATCTTAGTCATCAATTTAATTTCATCACATACATATGATCGAAAATATATAATTGCATTTAACGCAAGTATTTCTATCAAAATGACTCAAGAAAAACTGGTCCGCCTCAGATATTTTCTAGCCTTTGCAGAGCTAGGACTCCTCTCTGCGGTTGCCGCAAGATTCGATGTGAATGAATCCAGCGTCAGCCGAACACTGAAAGCCTTTGAGAAAGAGATCGGCAGAACGCTTTTTGCACAGCAGGGAAGAAGGCTCGCATTAACGACAGAAGGCTGGGAAATCTATAACATCATGAAAGCAGCCGTCGAAAACTTCGACGCTGCCTATCAAAAGATCTCTAAGTCGGACAACAAAATCAGCGGAAAGATCCGAATCTCCACGGCTTCAGGATTCGCCGGAAGCTTTCTTTTGGATCTTCTCGACTCCTTCAGCAACCACTATCCGGATATTCATTTCGAGACGCACATCGGTCTCGGGCTCTCAGCCTTGCGATCTTACGAAGTTGATCTGATCACAATGACGTCCTTTAGCTCAGATTCAGACGATCTTGTCATACTTGAACGAGGCTTAAACCACTATGTCTCGGTAGCGACGCCTGAAGTGATCGAGCAACACGGAAAGATCGATACCGTTCAGGATTTAAAGAACTTGAGAGTTTTTGCCTACGGCGGTCAAGAACGTTCTTTAACGAGATATCTATACAAAGGATCGAAGAAAAAGGAGATCGTCTGCTCCGACTATTTCACGTCTGACAGTTTATGGGCCATTAAATCTGCAATTCTTAAAAACAAAGGTGTTGCCGTAGATTTGCCGCTGTTCTTCTGCGCGGAAGAAATAAAGAAAGGCCAGCTAATACCTATCCTTAACGGCTGGGGGAAACCGTCTGCCAAACTGTATTCCGTATTAACAAAGACGCAATGGAGAAAGCCAAGGATCCGAATCTTTGCGGAATGGTTCTCGGAAGAAAGCAAGAAATGCTATCCAAAGCCGGAAGATGTGATCACGGCTCCTTGATTCAAAGACAGTTTTTAGCTGAAGTTAGGCCAAAGTTTTGTTCGGCAAATGCACGCGTCTGAGAATCAAAAGTCCGATCGCAAAGAAAAGTGTGGTCACAAGAATGGCCGTTCTTTGATCGCCCGATGTCAGCCAAGTCACCGTACCGTATGTAATCGGTCCTAAAACATTAGCGCCCCAGACCGCTACATTCCAAGCAGAATAGAACTGAGCGAGTTCACCGGCCGGAGCAAAGACTGCATCGACCGCCCTGCCAGCCGATTGACTGGACCCCATGGCAACACCGGCAATGTTGGCGGCAATCCAGAATGTTACCGGTCCTTGCGAGAAGGCCGCCATAACGCCCATGATGATCCACAGAAGAATCGTGAGTGCTAATGTCTTCTTGTGTCCCAAGCGATCCTGAACGTACCCAAAAACAAAGGCCCCGATGGCAGCCGTGATATTGACGACTAAAATCAAACTAATCGTCTGCGCGGTCGTAAATTTCATGACGAGCTGGGCGTAAACCGCCGACAGCGTGATGACAACAGCAATTCCGGCCTGATAGAAAAGCCCGCAGGCGCAAAACTTCAAAAATTCCGGGTAACGCTTGAGGAGCCGGAAACTGTCAGCAGATTCCTTTCGGATTCGTTTGAAGGTCTTTTCAAAAGAGATGTTCTTAGGCGTGGAACGCTCCTTAACATACGAGAGCATCGGAAGCGCCATCACAAAGAAAATCGTCGCAGTCGACATTGCCGTGTAAGGCACATAGACATCGGCCGGAAGACCTGCTTTCTGTCCTTCAAAAACGATG
>ENA-OROH01001979-OROH01001979.1-human-gut-metagenome-genome-assembly--contig:-NODE-1979-length-17089-cov-16.022250_pt1 | contig 17089 bp, 11 predicted proteins | sample MGYA00242125_ERZ509042 | MGnify/ENA primary metagenome ERZ509042 (study PRJEB26280, sample SAMEA2338738) | human gut metagenome | biome: human gut; feature: human-associated habitat; material: faeces... | reverse complement strand
TTACATTTGTTAATTTTTAATTCCTGAATCAGGTTGCCAACTCCTGATTCGCATTTATTATTTCTTTCTTGTTCTATTATTCGTTTTTCAATGTCTTTACCGGATTTGTATGTATCAGCCGTAACATCTGCCAGCTAACTGAGACCAATGCGACACATAGCATAAATAGAAAAGACAAGGCATATACTTGGATCGGATTGTCAATCCGATAACTATAGTTCTCCAACCAGATACCGGAAACATACCAGGCAAATGGAATACCAACCAATACCGCGATAAGAACCGCCTTCAAAAACCGGGAAGATGTCTCAACAAAAAGCTGGAAACCTTCGCAACCCATCACTTTGCGCAATGCGACTTCCTTAGCATGCTGACGAGCATAATAGGTACTCATGGCAAACATGGCCATCGACGTAAGCAGTAATACCAGAGCGGTAAAAATCATCAAGAGCTTCAAACTCTTGTTTTCGGCATCATACAAATCATAATTGATCTCGTTATACGTCTTAACCATTATATCATCTTCTGTAAAACCTTTATTCCGGTAAAACGCCTTGATCTCATGTAAGGCTTCACGCTCATCTCCATGAACCTTTACAGCCAACATTCTAAGTACGCGGAAATCTTCATCTTTCTCCATATCCATGACCTGAAGGATTTTAAGGAACTCCGTTTTCATCGGGGTAACGGCACTCCCTTTATGGAAATCCTCAATAATACCACAAACAGAAAAACGGGTATTATCAAATTCCAATTCGGTACAATCATAATCCACACCCAAGGCTTTCAAGGCCGATTCCGTCAGCCAAATACGATAAGGCAAAGGCTCAGCATTCTGGCGGATTACTTTAAACCCCAGTATTTCAAAGGCAGATTGCGTACCATTGATTACATCCAATTTTAATTCTCCTCCGTTCTTAAATACACCGACAACAGATGATCCTAACGTCATTGGATCAAACTGAAGCCAACCTACATTTTCAACACACGGCAATGACCGGAGTTCATCAACATGATAGTCCGACGGCTTGGCTGCATTTTGCACGCTGATGATACCATCTTTCTCATATCCCATCGGTTTATGGATCATATAATTAATCTGTAAATAGATTACACCGGCAACAGACAAAGAGATAAAAGCGATGAAACTCTGAAAACCAATCAGTATTTTCCCCAAAGTCATCTTGCTGGTCCGGGTAAAGTTTCCTCTTACCACATCTATGGGCTTGTATCTTGAAACGATCAAGGCTGGAATAATTCCGGAACACAAGGATAAAAGAATAAGTACGGATAAGAAAAACACTGACTCACGCCAACCAAACGAGCTGAATGGAGACACTTCTTTTCCTACCAACATCGACAAATAAGGAGAAATAAACCCAACGATCAACAGGGCAAAGGCAAACGAGACCAAGGTAAGAATGAAAGATTCACCGATATACCGGAAGATGATATTCTCCATTTGTGTTCCCAACAAACGGCGCGAAGCCATTTCTTTGGCTCTGAATCCGGTTTGAGCCACCGTAAGAGAAATGTAGTTGAATACGGCAAACAATAGCAGGAACAAGCCGGCACTGGCAAACAGGTTGGTGAAATCGGCCCTGACAATGCCTTCAAAAGGAATCGTTGTTCCAATATCTAACTTACTTATGTCGGCAAACGGCGTCAAATGATACTCCTTAAACAGTTGATGGACATACAGCATATCTTCTTTCTTTAAGACGGATTCGATTTTGTCTCCCAAGGCTTTGACATCTGTTCCTTCTGCCAACCGATAAAATAACACCGCGATTCCGCTGCCATTAACGGTCATGGACTGATCCAATTCAGACAATAAGTCAACCCGATAGATAATGTCTGGTACAAAGAAGATCGTATGGGAAAAATCTTTATAAATCCCTGTCACATGCAAATCCGCACGACTTCCATTGACAACAACTTCGATGTTCTTGCCCAAAGCTTCTTCGTCTCCAAACAATCGGTTGGCACAACTTTGTGAAATTACGACTGCATATTTTTCCTTCAACACAGCTTCCGGATTTCCTTCAACCAATTCAAAAGGGAAAAATTCGAAGAAGTTTTCGTCTGTAATAAGAGAATTCTGTCTTTCCTTTTGACCATCTACAATCATATCCATTTCAATTCCGCCAAATATATGTGTACCGATAACGCGGCACATATCTTTCACTTCAGGGAACTTGCCTTCCAACTGCTCTTTTACGGTAGCACATCCGATAAACATTCTCTCTGAATGTCCTACGTATATATTACCTTGTCTTTTAATGGCCGAGTCCGTCTTTATCTCCTGTATGGCAAAAGAACCTATAAAAAGGACAAATGCGATGGCAATGGCCATTCCTGCCACTTCAATGGTCGTATATAATTTATTCTTACTGAGAAATCTAAAATAACTCTTCATGGTAAAATCGCTTTTATTTTATTTCAACACCAGACAATCATTATCGCCAAAGTTATCGTATCCGGAAGTAATGACTTTCTCGCCCGGATTCAAGCCTTCCAGTACTTCGTAATACTGCGGGTTTTGACGGCCGATATGTATTTCCCGCTTGAAAGCCTTGTCGCCTTCGGGCGTAAGGACATAAATCCATTTGCCTCCGGTTTTCTGATAGAAGGTTCCACGAGGAATCATCACGGCTTCTTCGGGTTGTCCTAACTGTAAATTCAAGTTGTATGTCTGTCCGGTACGAATATTCTCCGGATGAGCGCCGTTGAACTTGAAGTCGGCCTTGAATTTCCCGTCCCTTACTTCGGGATAGACTTTCCGAATCACCGCCGAATACGATTCGTCTTGCCGCTCAAACTGGGCTTCCAGTCCGGGCATCACCCGATCGATATAATGTTCATCTATCTGCGCTTCGATCTTATAGCTGCCCAAGTTGTTAATCTGTCCGATCTTCGCTCCCGAAGAAACCGATTGTCCCAGCACAGCATCCAGTAATCCTAGCTCACCGTCGATCGGCGCCACAATCATCAGATGTTCTTTCCGCCTGCGGATCATCTGCATGTTCACCCGCATGTTATTCAGGCTTTCCTGCATCTGCTTGACCTGTACACTACGATAAAGGCTGTCTTGGATAGCCCGGTTCTTGACCAGCTCCAGACGACTTTCGGCCAGTTCATAATCTTCTTCCGCCTGCAAATAGACCTCTTTCGCAATCAGGTCTTCCTGATAAAGTTCTTTCTGTGCTTCATACGCCCGGCGATACCGTTTGACTTCCATCTGCAACTGAAGCATTTCCTGATGCACACTCAGCTTCTCCTGCTCCATCGAGATCAAGGTATTACGCAAGAGGTTTTCTTTCTCTGCCAGGTCGGCTTCCGAATTGAGGATCTGCATATCCAGATTCTCGTTCTTCAGTTCGAGGATTTTATCGCCAGCCTTCACCTTTGCTCCTTCTTCGATGAAGATATCATGCACCACGCCCGACTCCAGCGGACTGATCTGAATGGTTGTCATCGGCTGTACTTGTCCGCTCACCCGAATGTAATCGTTAAACTCGCCGGAGATCACTTCACTGACAGACACCGTATCCGCATTGACACGAAACGTACGCACGTCATCCCGCAGCAACAAGTAAATCACAAACACCACGACCAGCGTACCCAGCCAGTACGGCATTGCCTTTTTGCTCAGTACAAGCGAAAAACCTTTCTTCGGTTCTATTTTTCTATCCATGATTCTATTTCTATTTATATTGATCCAAATAACTAATTCCTTTGTAATAGCTAACCACACTGCTCTTCAGCAGATACTGAAAGCGGGCATTCAGCTGCTCGGCCTTCGCATTCAGGTAATCGTTGGAGACTGTCTGAAACTCGATCGGAGAAATCAGCCCTTGCAACATCTTCCGTTCGCCCAGCCGATAGGCTTCTTCTTGTACAACCGAACGTTTCTCGGCCTGAAAGAACGCCGCCAAAGCACCTTTGCTGTCTTGTATCGCCCGGGAAATCTCGGATTCCACATCATGCAATGTCTGTTCATATTCCGCCCGAGCACGCCGCCAGTCGTTTTTCTTCTTCGATAAATTGGAATGACGGGAAAGACGATCGTAAATCGGTATCGACAGACTCAATTGGATGTATTCGCCTCCATTGTTCCGGAACTGCGTACCAAAAGGAATCGCCTGATAATCTTTCCGGCCGGGATAGGTATAATAACTGGTTGACCATCCGCCGTTCAACGACAAGGAAGGAAGAAACTGCCACTTGGCCGTCTTTAATTCGTACCGGGCCTGATCCATTTTCCCTTTGGCAATCCGGACAGCCGGATTATTCTCGTGCGCAAAGCTGGTAATCTCGGCCGCCGATTCCATACAGATTTCCGGCAACTCGAAAGAATCTCTTACAGCCGACATATCTACCGGAAGCACTTCTTCTACGGGCCAAAGCATCAGTGCCTTTAATGTCAGGACAGCTTCATCCTTCTGATTCCGGGAATTGATCAGCTGGTATTCGCGATCCGCCAGGTCGGCTTCCATCTGCACCACATCGGCACGTCCTTTCTGTCCCAGTTCCAATTGTTTCTTTACCAAAGTCAGATTGGAACGCGCAGCCTCGATCTGCGATTCCATCACCTCTACCATCTGTGTATGGAACAAGACATTATAATAAGCCTCCATCACGGAAAGACAAATCTCATCCCGTAACTTCTGTTCCTGAGAAATTCCCATCTTCACCGCAATATTCGAGATCTTGATATTATTGAGGGCCGAGAAACCATCAAACAACATAATGCTTCCATCTACCGAATATCCGTTATTAAAGGAAGTACTACTGATGTAGGTATTGGTTTCGGGGTCGACCGCACGCCCGAAGTTACTATAAGCATACGTTCCGGCCGACACTTTCGGTGTAAAAGCTTTCAGAATCGCATCCCGCCGGCTCACCAACGCATCGGCATTGTCGGCATCCTGTATCTTCTTCTTCGAGGAATTTTCCACCGCATACGCCATACAGGCATACAGCGACATTGCTTCCTGAGCCAGACAGGCCGCATGGATGGAGCATCCTAAAACCAAAGTCATTATTATCTTTCTTTTCATAAAACAAACATCTTACACCAAGAAAAATACAACGACCATGCCAGAATTATAACAAGCTTGTTTCTAACAGATTATAATTTTATCATTTCCAAGAAGTGTAAAGTTTCTTTACAAAAGGTGTAAAATAGATTGACGGTGTAAAGTTATTTTTAGCCGGTTATCGGCAATAAGGAAGATCAAACAAAAGGTGGTATTTCCATCAATCCCGTGAGCAAGTCGTCCAAAAGTCGTATCCTTTTATATTTTTGACAGATGTGCTAAAGCTTTATCATATATGTGCTAAAGCTTTTTGACAAATATAGTAAAGCTTTTCGACAGTTGTCAAAAAATTAAAAGATAGTAGCTTTTGGATTATTTTTTCGTAAAAGTCAAGTTTGGGCCTTTAATTGTATGTCGATGGGGCGTCCGTGAGTTTTGTATGTCGGTAATTGGATTCTCGGAGGAATCTGATTACTTTTGTCTAATAGACTAGACAGATGGTTAAGTCGGTGGTCGGTGAAACATACATAAAATAATATACGAATGAAAAAAACGTTATGGGCAAGATGGTTTGTGACCGTCTTATTAGTAGGAGGTCTGACGGCCTGTTCCCCCAAAGAAGTTCAGGTAGGTAGTTGGCAGGTAATACCGTTGCCACAGGAAATAACGGAGGTGAAAGACGCGGCTCCGTTTGTGATTAATTCTTCGACTGTGATCTGTTATCCGGAAGGGAATGAGAAACTGGAGAAGACAGCTCATTTTCTGGCTTCTTATATACGGGAAGTGACGGGAACAACGGTGCGTGTGGCAACGAAGCAGGCGGAAAACAGTATTTCCTTGCAAGTAGATCCTGCTGTTTCTTCGGCAAAAGATGGGTATGAATTACAGGTTTCGGCAGATAGCATAACGGTGAAAGGTACGACCGAAGCCGGTGTTTTTTACGGTATCCAGACGATTTACAAGGCGCTCCCGATCACAGAAGGAAAGACCTTGGGAGCTGTTCCGGCTGGAACGGTTAAGGATTATCCGCGTTTTGACTACCGAGGATTTATGGTGGATGTAGGACGCCACTTTTTCTCGGTAGATTATCTGAAGGAAATCATTGATATGCTGGCTATGCACCATATCAATTACTTTCATTGGCACCTGACGGAAGACCAGGGCTGGCGTATTGAGATCAAGAAATACCCGAAACTGACGGAGATTGGTTCGCATCGGAAGGAAACGATCACGGCTCCGGGTTCCGACAAATACGACGGTGTTCCGGTGAGTGGATATTATACGCAGGAAGAAGCTCGGGAGATTGTACAATATGCTGCCGATCGTTTTATTACGGTGATACCGGAGATCGATATGCCGGGACACATGTTGGCGGCTTTGGCTTCTTATCCGGAGTTGGGTTGCACGGGAGGTCCGTATGAAACGGCTACGAAGTTTGGTGTCTTTGATGAAGTCTTGTGTGGCGGTAATGAGGCGACTTTGCAGTTTGCCAAAGATGTGATCAATGAAATTATGGATATCTTCCCATCTCCTTATATTCATATCGGAGGAGATGAGTGTCCGAAGGTGGAATGGAAGAAATGCCCGAAATGCCAGGCAAAGATTAAGGAATTGGGATTGAAGGATACGCCGGAGCATTCGAAAGAGAATCAGCTTCAGGCTTATTTCATGGGCGAAGTAGAAAAAGAGATCATCAAACGGGGACGGAAGATGCTGGCTTGGGATGAAATTCTGGATGGAGATCCGGCCAGAAGTACGACTGTGATGGCATGGACTGGTGTGAAGGCCAGCATTCGCTCGGCACAATCCGGTTTTCAGACAATCGTTTGTCCGATCAGTCATTTGTATTTCAGCAATCCGGGCTATAACCGTCTGACAGGAGTAACTAGTGTGGCACGGGTTTATAACTTTGAACCGGTCAACGAGTCCCTTATTGCTGAAGAGAAAGACCGTATCATCGGCGTGCAAGGTTGTATCTGGACGGAATGGACGAAAGACAGTACGAAGATGGAATGGCAGATGATGCCTCGTATTGCAGCCTTGAGCGAGTTGCAATGGAGCCGTCCGGAAAAAGACTTGGATGGATTCTTGAAGCGGCTTCGTCATCAGTTGGATCTGTATACGTTGAATGGGTATCATTAAAAAGAAGACATCGAAGAGGTGACGATGGATATCAATCCGGCAGGCGATGCCGGTAAAGTGCTTGTAACGCTCTCGACTTTTGATAATGCTCCGGTTTATTATACAACGGATGGAACAGAACCGACGGAAACATCTTCGCGTTATCAGGAACCGTTTACGATAGATAGTCAGACGCCAACCGTGAAAGCCAAGGCTATCCGCAACGGTCGGGAAAGTCAAGTGGTGGAAGAATCGTTGGAATACAACTTAGCCACCATGCGCCCGGTTCATTTGAATTCGAAGCCGGACGATGCTTATGGTTATAAAGGATCTTCGCTTTTGGTGGACGGACTGAAGGGAGACGGAAATTATCGTTCGGGCCGTTATATCGGTATTTATGGAAAAGATCTGGATGTAACCGTTGATTTGGAAGACGAGAAAGAGATTTCTTCAGTATCGGTCAGCTCCTGTCTGGTGCCGGGTGATTACATCTTCGGTCTGATTGGTTTGGAAGTCCATGTTTCTTCTGATGGAAAAACGTATCGGAAAATAGCTTCGAAGTCTATTCCTGAATTGGAAAAAGGAAGCAAGAATCATGTAACGAGATTGGATGAACTCGGTTTCGATAAAACAAAAGCCCGTTTTGTCCGCATTGTTGGGAAATGTACGCCGGTCTTGCCATCATGGCATCCGGGAGCCGGACACAAGACCTACCTGTTTATCGATGAGGTTGGTGTTTACTAATACGTTTGTTCAAGGCTATAAGGAATGTGTGTCAAAACACAAAAAATGAAACACGGAGACACAAAGACACTGAGAATATTTATTGAATATGAATAAAATAAAGAACTCTGTAACTCAGTGTCTCTGTGTTTAAATCGATTTCGACACAGCCTCTTTTACGTTTACGCAGATTGTATCACCTTGTGACAGGAATCGAACAGGAGAAATCTTTTCCAGTTCCCGCAAAGTAGTCAGGATATTTGTCTGACGGGTTTTGATCGTGTAGGTATAGTTCAATGCTTTCTTGTCTTCTATACTGAATGTCACATCATAAATTCGGGACAAAGTCTGGATAGCATCTTTCATCGGTGTCTGTTCGAAGATGATCTGGTCGGTTGTCCAGGCCGAACTCTCCGCAATGTTTTGCGGACGTACAATCTTACACAAGCGGGAAGTACGGTCATAGATCGCTTTTTCTCCGGGACTCAGTTCGAAGGTCTGGAAATCTCCCGACGATAACTCCACCCGTCCGTGATTAAGAGCGACCGAAATATCCTGATCTTCCGTATAAGCCTTCACATTAAATTCAGTACCCAGAACTTTCACTTTCATCCGGTCAAGAACAACCGTAAAAGGACGGTTCTTATTGGATGCTACTTCAAATAAGCCTTCTCCGTCCAATTCTACTTCCCGATCCTTATAGGTGAATTTCTTGGGAAAACGGATCCGGCTGTTCGCATTCAGGTAAACACTACTGCCGTCTTGGAAGATAACCCGCATCTTTTCACCTCTCGGTACGACAATCTCTTCCATTTCGTGCGAAGCCAATAAATCAATCTGGTTATTGACATTGACGAACAAGCCTATAAATAAGGTAATAGGTATTAATATGGCCGCAGCGCGGAATATCCAACGGCGTATGGTTTGCCGGCGCAGTTGCTGGTTAATGCGCTGATACATGACGGCCGAAGGAATTTCATGATCAACCCATTCCTGTTCTTCCCCTAAATGGATTTGCCGTTCGTCTTTATCCATCCGTTCGGAAAGCCATTTCATACCTTCTTCTGTCTTGAACCAGCCAACGACCCATTTCGCCTCTTCAGCCGTGGCTTCGTTATCGAGCACTTTCTCGATGGTTGATATATCCGGTGTTTTCATTGTAATTATCTTCTTTTATTAATAGACACACAATTCGTGATTTGGAATGAGGGCAAATCCGTTTGTTTAGAGTTTTTAAGTTTATCCTTCTTTGTTATACCTTATGAGCTCATCCATTTACAAACCAACAGAAGAATGCCGAGCAAACGTCCCATTTTATCCCGTAGCAATTTGATGGCTTGCGAATAATGCGATTTAACGGTCGGCACCGAGATGTGTAGCTTGTCGGCCACTTCCTGATTCGACAGATTATCCCGAATCTTCAGGAGGCATACTTTGCGTTTCTGCTCGGGCAATTCCGCCAATATCTTATAAAAATGTTGGAACAAGTCTTTTTCCTCCAAGGCACTTTGCAGTTTATCTTCAAACTCCGGTGCATTTTGGATGACTGCATAATTCTTTTCCATATCAGAAAAGTTATCCCGTATTTCATTTAATACCAGATTTTTGGTCATGGTATACAGATAATTCCGAAGATGCACGGAGCCCACAAATAAAGAACGAGATTCCCACAACTTGAGAAATACCTGTTGGACAATGTCTTCTGCCAGAAACGTATCCTTCAGGTATTTATAAGCCAATACATAAAGCATTTTATTGTATCGCTCATAGATAGCCGTAAAAGCTTTTTCATCGCCGTTCTGTAAACGCGAAAGAAGCATGTCATCTGGTTGATCGGGATGGAAGAACTGGGGCATATCGTAGTTTGTTAACGCATACAAATGTATGAAAAAACTTAAAAGCGTCACATGAAAATGCTTATATTTGTAGAAATATAATGATAAGCTTATGCCAGACGTTATCAAACTCGACACGATCGAACAGTATAATCAATTGTATGGACTGGAAACTCTTCATCCATTGGTGGCAGTGGTTGATTTGTCAAAAGCATCCCGTTTCCCGACTCATTTTACATTAAACTATGGAGTCTATGCGCTTTATCTGAAACAGACAAAATGTGGCGACTTGCGTTATGGGAAACAGATGTATGATTATCAGGAAGGAACCGTGACTAGTTTTGCTCCGGGGCAAGTAGTAGAAGTGAAAGTGACAGACTTTGTTCCTCCGAAATCAAAAGGCTTGTTGTTTCATCCGGATTTGATCCGTGGAACATCTTTGGGCAAGGATATCAAGCATTATTCTTTCTTTTCGTATGCTTCGAATGAAGCGCTTCATTTGTCGGACGAGGAAAAAGGAATTTTCCAGGATTGTCTGGATAAGATTCAGGTTGAACTTTCGCATCCGGAAGACCGGCATAGCCGCCGTTTGATTTGTCGGAATATCGAGTTGCTGTTGGATTATTGTACCCGTTTTTATGAACGTCAGTTTGTAACACGCACAAATGTCAACCAAGATATCTTGGGTAAATTCGAAGACCTGCTGGATGAGTATTTCCAAAACGGTAAACCTCAGGAATTGGGCTTGCCTACAGTCAAGTATTTTGCGGATGGTGTTCATTTGTCGCCTAACTATTTCGGAGATTTGGTCAAGAAAGAGACCGGGCGAACCGCTCAAGAGTATATTCAAAACAAACTGCTCAATGTAGCGAAAGAAGAAGTTTTAGGATCAAACCGGAGCATCAGTGAAATTGCCTATCGTTTGGGATTTCAGTATCCTCAGCATTTTTCAAGGATATTCAAGAAAGCCGTGGGTTATACACCGAAAGAATTCCGCTTACTTTGATTGAGATTGGATAGATGGACTTATGAAAAAACGGTGTTAAACAGAGCTTTGTTCAAATAAGATATCTCTTAATGCAGATGTAGCCAGTATTCTTTCCAATGTAGAAGAAGGAGACTATGGCTTGAGATTTCGGATTCTATGTTGATTTGTCGTTGGCCGTTCATATCCATTACTTTTATCCGGTTATATTATAATATAGAGTGCAGTTTCCACGCCTGTATATGGCGGATACCGTTGTTTGACGGCAGGGAAAGATCATCGAGGGAAACAACGATTTTCTCGTAATTGTCCCGAATTGTTTCCAAAGGAGCGTATTCCCGTTTGGCCGTCTGTTCGTCAGCCAACGAGTAGGTGCTTTGTATATATATTGTCCGGTCATTCTTCTTGGCTACGAAATCAACTTCCTTGTCTTTCGAGCTGCCGGTATAAATATCGTATCCTGCCCGTTTGAGTTCCAGATATATCAGGTTTTCCAGCTTATAGCCGATCCCGTATGCAAATCCTGCATATAGGAAATTCTTGTAAGCAAGATCGTTTATATAAAATTTCGATGTTCCGGCCAATACTTCTTTCCCTTTTATGTCGTATCTGTCGCACCGGTGTATCAGAAATGATTCCTCGATGTATCCTATATATGATGAAACGGCATCATAGCTTGTTTTGCGGTTTTTCCCTTTGAAATAGTTTACGATGCTGCTTGTCGATATAAGGTTGGATGCGTTGTTTACCAGAAATGAAAATAGGTCGTCAAGCAATTTCGGATCACGGATTTTGTGCCTTTGGATAATATCTTTCAGCAAGATAGAATCCTTTATCGATGCCATGTAGTTTTGTCTGATCTCCTGTTTGTCCGGCAGGGAAAACAGTTCAGGCAGTCCGCCTGTATTCATGTAACTGAGGAAACTTTCCTTTCCCTGCGGCCTTTTCCCTATTCCCGTGTATTCCGTATAGCTGAAAGGATATATCTTAAACTCTACATATCTTCCGGATAACAGCGTCGCCAATTCGCCGGACAGCATTTTGGAATTGGAACCGCTGATGAACACTTCGTATTCTGTCGTGTAATCCTGCGAATAAGAGTTTATCGGCTTCTCCCATTCATCTATGAGCTGTATTTCATCGATGAATATGTATATCTTTCCTGACGGTTTGAGTTCGTTCCGGTACAGTTCGATAAGCTCCTCCAGATCCTTATGGGTTTTCAGGAACTCGAAATCTGTCAATTCTCTGTTTATGAATATGATATTTTGGGGATTGATACCGCTGCCTATCATTTCTTTGGCGATCTGCCTCATGATGTAGCTTTTCCCCGTCCGGCGTTGGCCGATCAGGACTTTTACCAGCCGGTTACCGATGTAGTCTCTGACTTTATTCGTGTATTCCGGTCTTGGGAATCCGAAATCGAATGTTGCGGAATCCCAAAAGTTATATTTCCGGAGTATCTTTATCTTTTCGTCCATAACCTATGTTTTGTGCAAAGATAGTCATACTTTCGGATATAAACGAAAATATGACTATCTTTTTCGGTTTGTTTTGTTATGGCCGAAAAACTTTACAGCTATTTTATAAGATTTGAGGCTCTTGCTAAATCGTCCGTCAGTTCGTCGGTTATCATTTTAAGTTGCTGTTTAAGTTTGTCTGTGGCGTTTGAAATGGCTTTTATCGCAACGGTTTACTACTTCCTCAAGGTAGGCAATGCTCCTTTAAGTTCGTAACGCCACTTTGAGCCTGCGTTCTGCAAGGCGGTGTTCATGGCATCAACGGCTTTCTGCCAGGTAACGACAGAGCCGTCCACCTTCGTGGCTTCGGTGTGGGTGTCTTCCTTATTGTTGCCGATGCCTTGTTCATGATTGTTCTTCCAATAGCAGGCGGTCACGGTGGCGTAGTTTCCTCCCAAAAAGCCGCCGATATATACCTTGCCAGTGCTACTACCTGTACTGGCTACGTTGCCCGTGGCATAGCAGGCAAGGACGCTGCTTCCTGCGTTCCATCCCACCAGACCGCCGACATCGACTCTATCTCTGTGGCCTAATTCTATGGTCACGTTGCCCGTGGCATAGCAAGCGGTCAGGGTGGCATCCGCATTCGTCTGACCTGCCACGCCGCCGACATCGCCCATCCCCTTTACTGTGGCAGAGGAACTGCATCCGGTGATGGAACCGAACCATTGAACACCCACCACACCGCCAACGTACGCCGTGCCACTGACGCTGCCCGACACCGAGCAGTTTTCAATGGTGTCATCGCTATTTCCTACCACGCCGCCGACATAGCCCGACCCGTGATTGTTTGTTATCTGTACGCCCTCCATCACCACGTTCTTCACCGTACCAGCACTATTGAGATGGCCGAACAGACCCGCACATTCGTCATTTGTCGTAAAGGTCAGCCCCGTAATGGTATGGCCGCCGCCGTCGAAGGTGCCTTTGTATGAGTTGTCGTAGTCTGTGCCTATCGGTGTCCAGTCTTTGCCTGTGAGGTCAATGTCTGTGTCGAGGGTAATGTTAATGTCGCTCTTACCTCCGTTCACTAATTCGGCTATATTCATCAGGCCATCGGCGGAGGTCACGGTGTAGCTGCCGTTGCTCTCTATGGTATAGCCCAGGTCTTTTGCCGCAGCGAGGGAGACGGTGTAGGTATATTCACCGCCCGCCTGCCAGTCGGTAGCATTCTTCATCTTATAAACGAAGGTCTTGCCGTTAGTGAAGGTGCAGGTAATGAAGGTCGTGCCAGCTGCCACACTTTGCGGGGCTACGATGGCGGTGTAGGTGTTGCTGCCCTTGTCATACGGGGTGATTATATCCGGATTGTCGCCTTCGGTGGAGAGACCCGTCAGCTGCACGGATGCCAGCCCCTCGGTGTAGTCCGTCAGAACGATGGTCACTCGCGCCGTGCGGTGGGTGAAGCGAAGCGTGGGGCTACCGTAGGTCACCGTCTGTCCGTCGGCTACGATGAGGTCGCTGCCCTCAAAGTCTTTCTGGGCACTTTGGTTGGCTTTTACCTTTACCGCAGGTGGGGTTGTCTCGCCAGCGGTGTAGGGCCACCACGCCGTGACGGTGATGTCGTTGTGGTTGGTCCAGTAGTACGGGTCGGTGGAGGTCAGCGTGGCGTTGGTGAGATCGACGGTGGAGGGCGTCACGTTGTACGTCTTCACCGTGCCGTCCATCAGAACTGCCACGCTCTGCACACCCTCCCAATTGCCGTCCACCGGGGCACGGGTGCCGGCGGTGGCTGTCGCGGCGGGGTTCAGCCCCGTGGCGGTGAAGATGATGGGTGTGCCTTCCGCTCCTTCCGGCAGGAAGCCTGCTTCGTCCTGTGTGCAGGCGCCCAATAAGAGGGCGAGCGCTGCAAGTGCAAAAAATCTTATCCTCATAATATCTGTTATTTTATTACTCTGGTTCTTTCCATTGCGGGCGTAACTTTTCCGCCCGACGGTTTACTGCTTCCTCAAGGTAGGCAATGCTCCTTTAAGTTCGTAACGCCACTCTGAGCCTGCGTTCTGCAAGGCGGTGTTCATGGCATCAACGGCTTTCTGCCAGGTAACGACAGAGCCGTCCACCTTCGTGGCTCCGGTGCTTTCCCTATTGTAGCCGATGCCTTGTTCATGATTGTTCTTCCAATAGCAGGCGGTCACGGTGGTGTAGTTATTTCCCAAAAAGCCGCCGATATGTACATAGCCAGTGCTACTACCCGTACTGGTTACGTTGCCCGTGGCATAGCAGGCAAGAAGGCTGCTTCCTGCGTTCATTCCCACCAGACCGCCGCCAGCGATATTCTTTTTGGAGGCTATTTCTAAGGTCACGTTGCCTGTGGCATAGCAAGCGGTCAGGGTGGCACTCGAATTCGTCTGACCTGCCACGCCGCCGACATTCATCGTTCCCTTCACTGTGGCAGAGGAGCTGCATCCGGTGATGGAACCGCCTATTTGAACACCCACCACACCGCCGACATACACCGTGCCGCTGACGCTGCCCGACACCGAGCAGTTTTCAATGGTGCCATCGCTATATCCTGCCACGCCGCCGGCAAAGCCCAACCTGTGATTGCATGTTATCTGTATGCCATCCATCACCACATTCTTCACCGTACCGAATTTACCGAAATTACCGAGATAGCCGAACAGACCCGCATATTGGTCATTTGTCGTAATGGTCAGCCCCGTGATGGTATGGCCGCCGCCGTCGAAGGTGCCGGTGTATGCGTTGTCGTAGTCTGTGCCTATCGGCGTCCAGACTTTGCCAGTGAGGTCAATGTTTTTGTCGAGGGTAATGTTTATGTCGGTCTTACCTCCGTTCACTAATTCGGCTACATTCATCAGGCCGTTGGCGTTATAGACCGTGTAACTGTCGTCGTTCTGTATAGAATAGCCCAAATCCTCAGCTGCGCCGCTCTCGCCGCCACCGTCAGCCCAGCTGCCGATGGTGCAACCCTCTAACGTCAGGCCGGTGGCGTTCACCTTAACGGTATATTTATAGCGGCTGCCCGCTTCTAATACGACGTCGTTCTGCGGACGGAAATAGAAGGTGCCGCTGCCGAGTTTCACCTTGACGAACGGCTTGCCTGCCGCAACGGTCTGCGGGGCGGTCAGTGCCTCGTAGGTGTTGCCGCTTGCGTTGTAGGTCTTGATGGCAGTCGGGTTGCCGTTATCGGCTGACAGGCTCACGAGGCTCACCGTGGCACCGGCGACGCTCGTGAATCCCGTGCCGGGCTTCAGTTCGATTGTCACGCGTGCCGTGCGGTGGGTAAATTCAAGAGTCGGGTTGTTAAATTCCACCTTCCGGTTCTCAGCAGAGATGAAGTCGCTGTTCTGGAAGTCAGCCAGTTTGCTTTGGTCTTCTGCCACCTTCACGGCAGGCATCTGTGTGATGTCGGCATTGTCGAAGGGCCACCATGCCGATACGGTAATCGGGTCGCGGCTGGTCCAGTAGTACGGGTCGTTCTCGCGTGAAAGCGTGGCACTCTTGAAATCGGTAGAAGCCGTTACGGTGTATTCCTTTACCGCATCGCCCATCTTGAGTGCCACGGAAGTGACGCCCTGCCAGTCGCCGTCCACAGCGGCACGGGTGGAAGGGGCTGCCAGCGGCGTTGCTTCTACGGACAGTCCGGTGGCACGGATGACGACGGGGTATTCACCTTCGGGCAGACGGTTATCGCCAGCAAGTTCGTCCTGCGTGCAGGCGGCGAGGGCGAACAGCAGTGCGGTGGCTGCGGGGATAAATAATCTATGTCTCATAATTCTTCATTCTAATCGATTAATTATTAACATCCTACAGGTCAGCACCCACATCTCCACCGTCTATATCGTTCCACTTTGCAATGGTGGCTTCGCTGACTTCAAGGACTTTGTTGCGTACCTTGACGGTATAGGTATAGTTGTTGCCCGCCTGCAGTGCGCCTTCGGGCATGGTGAGTGTGGCATGATATTCCTGACCTTTGTAATTCACAACCAACGGCAGGGATGCAACTGTCTGCGGGAAGAGGATGATCGATGACGTGAGATTGCCGTCTGCCAGATTCATGGTCAGTTCTCCGGTCTGTGCCCCGTTGTCTGCGGTGGCAATACCGTCGGCCGTGTTGAACGTACCGGTGAGTAACAATCCGTCCAGCGTGTAACGTTCAGGCTTGACCACACTGAAATTCACGCCGTCGCCCGCCTCGAAGGTAAGGGTTATCTGGCTCATGCGGTGGTGGAAGGAGTTGTCTTCACCGCCTTTGGCGGTTTTGTCGGTGAAGCTTACTACCGGGTTGTTTTTGTCTCCCGTGGCTCCTGAAGCAAAGAGGAAGTCGATGGCAGGCTGGTTCTGCTGCGCCGTGGCATCGGTCGTGGCTGTGAGGATGCCTCCCGCCGCGTTGTACGGATAGTAGGCGCGGAAAGTATGGGTCTTTGTATCTTCGATATAGATAACCTTTCCTTCTGCCTCAAATTTCCCGTTTTTCAGGATGAAAGGCACGTTGCCGTACTGGGAATCGTTGCCGATGTCGGTGATGCCGATACGGTCGCCGCCAGTCCAGGTGGTTCCGCTGGCGCGGGTGGCGGGGGCGATGTTGGCGGTAAACTGGGCGGCCACGGGGTCACCGTTCAGGTTCTCGTTGTCGTTGTTGCAGGCTACCAGTGCGAGGGCGAGCATCGCAAGTGCAAAAAATCTTGTCTTCATTATATTCTGTTATTATATTAGTTAAATTCCATTTCAATAATTGCTGCACCTTAGCAAAATCAAAGCAAGCTTTGCTTCTGCGTTCGGTTTGCTAATTATTTACAAATCGGCATTTACATCATCACCTTTCACTTCTTCCCAGCCGGTAATTCCGGCTCCGTCCACTTCCATGCCTTCGGGAGTCTCAACCAGCGTTCCGCCGAGGGT
>ENA-OROH01001976-OROH01001976.1-human-gut-metagenome-genome-assembly--contig:-NODE-1976-length-17106-cov-14.623072_pt1 | contig 17106 bp, 11 predicted proteins | sample MGYA00242125_ERZ509042 | MGnify/ENA primary metagenome ERZ509042 (study PRJEB26280, sample SAMEA2338738) | human gut metagenome | biome: human gut; feature: human-associated habitat; material: faeces... | reverse complement strand
CCAGTTCTACGGCGAGGTCTACGGCGAGGACGCGGGCGGCCTGCAGCCGACGGAGCGCGGCTACCGCTTCGGCACGTACCTGCCGCAGCTGACGCGCGATGGCTCGTGGGACATGACGCTCGAGTACGCCTCGACGAACCCGTTCTGGTACAAGCACCAGAAGTACCAGAACGGCTGGACGTACAGCGATGACATCATCGGCGATGCGATGGGCAACAATGCCAAGAAGTACTACCTCGGCGTCAACCACTACCTGCCGGGCGAGAACCAGATCGGCGCGTACTTCATGCGCACGCAGATGGACCGCGGTGCGATGAACCACCCGAACGTCTATGAGGCAGCGCTGACGGGGCGCCTCAAGCTGCAGGACCACTTCTTCCTCGACGGCTCGCTCGGCCTCGCGAAGATCGACCATGCGGACTACACGGACCGCACGGACCGCAATGTCTTTGCGACGGCGACGGCGCGCTGGCAGTACTGATGAAAGAGCCCGGATTTTGTTATGGCAAAATCCGGGCTCTTGCGGTATAATGAAGGCGTAGATTCTCGCAGTCCAATGGGCCTGCCTCGTTTGTTGTACGCCGTGTTCTGAAAAGTGATTGACAGCCGTTATCCTTTGTAGTAGACTGGTAACAATATATCTGAGGCAGGTCTCATAGTATCAAGAAAGAAGGGGTTACGTTGGCATTCTATTTCAAGGAACCATCACACACGTTTGGAGAGTATCTTCTCGTCCCAGGTTATTCGTCGGATAAGTGTATCCCGAATAACGTCTCTCTCAAGACGCCGCTGGTGAAGTTCAAGAAAGGTGAAGAACCGAAGATCTCGATGAACATCCCGATGACGTCTGCCATCATGCAGGCTGTCTCGAACGACAAGATGGCAATCGCACTCGCGAAAGAGGGCGGTGTCTCGTTCATCTACGGCTCGCAGAGCATTGAAGCAGAAGCTGCCATGGTATCCCACGTCAAGAACTACAAATCCGGTTTTGTCAGCAGTGACTCCAACATCAAGCCGACGACGACGCTCGGCGAGATCCTGGATCTCCTGCAGAAGACGGGCCATTCGACGATGGCCGTCACGGAAGACGGCACGCCGACGGGCAAGCTCCTCGGCATCGTGACGAGCCGCGACTACCGCATCTCGCGCATGAGCCTCGACACGAAGGCGGAGACGTTCATGACGCCGTTCGAGAAGCTCGTCTACGCGGATGCGGACACGACGTCTTTGACGAAGGCGAACGACCTCATCTGGGAGAACAAGCTCAACATGCTGCCGCTCGTCGACAAGAACCAGCGCCTGCGCTACATGGTCTTCCGCAAGGACTACACGGACAACAAGGAGCATGAGCTCGAGCTCATCGACGAGAACAAGCGCTACATCGTCGGCGCCGGCATCAACACGCGCGACTACGCAGAGCGCGTCCCGGCACTCCTGAAGGCCGGTGCGGATGTGCTCTGCATCGACTCCTCGGAAGGCTTCTCGGAGTGGCAGCGCATCACGCTCAAGTACATCCACGAGCACTTCGGCAGCGATGTCAAGGTCGGCGCGGGCAATGTCGTCGACGCTGAGGGCTTCCGCTTCCTCGCTGAAGCGGGTGCGGACTTCATCAAGGTCGGCATCGGCGGCGGCTCCATCTGCATCACGCGCGAGACGAAGGGCATCGGCCGCGGCCAGGCCACGGCGCTCATCGATGTCTGCGCCGAGCGCGACCGCTACTACGAGGAGACGGGCGTCTACATCCCGGTCTGCTCCGACGGCGGTATCGTCCACGATTACCACATGACGCTGGCCCTCGCGATGGGCGCCGACTTCCTGATGCTCGGCCGCTACTTCTCGCGCTTCGACGAGAGCCCGACGGACAAGGTCAAGGTCAACGGCACGTACTACAAGGAGTACTGGGGCGAAGGCTCGAACCGCGCCCGCAACTGGCAGCGCTACGACCTCGGCGGCGCGCGCAAGCTCTCCTTCGAGGAAGGCGTTGACTCCTACGTCCCGTACGCCGGCCCGCTCAAGGACAATGTCAATATCACGCTGGCCAAGATCCGCTCGACGATGTGCAACTGCGGCGCGCTGACGCTGCCGGAGCTGCGCGAGAAGGCGAAGATCACGCTCGTCTCGGCCACGAGCATTGTCGAGGGCGGCTCGCACGATGTCATCCTCAAGGACAAATTCGGCCGCAACTGACGGCTTCCTGTCATATGTCAGCCCGGAACTCGCTTCCGGGCTGTTTTTTTGTCTCGGAACGGCGTTTGTCTCGAAACGGCGGAGGTTCATGACGAAACGGCGTATTTTCATGACGCGGCAGGATTTTGACTTTGGCAGGGCGAATACTATATAAAACCGTTTGACAGGAAAAGGAGATGTATGGATTGAAAATCTATGCGGCACACTTACGGAATGCAACGGGAAAAAACAATTCGGCGGCAGAGGTTCAGACGGTTGCCGAGCATTTGCAAAACGTGTCAGCTATCATGGGGAAAAATGCGGAAGGGATGGGCGTAGCCGCTCTTGCCCGGTTGATCGGGATTCTGCATGACCTCGGAAAAATCAGTGAAGCGTTTCAGCGATACATCAGACATAATTTTGACCATCCGGACAAGAAATGGCCTCGTGGTACTGTCATCCATTCGACAGCAGGCGGAGCGTTCTTAATGGAACGATATGGAGATCTGGATGAACTCGGTGTATTGGAGACCATTCAGTTAGCCGGACTGGTTATATTTTCCCATCATTCGCCGACGGGATTATTGGATTTTCTTAGCCCGGAGGGGAAGAATCTCTATCAGAAGCGGCTGGAGAGCGAAAATTCACCGAAAATCGACGAAGTCTATTTTTTTCACCAGGTGATTTCACCTACGGATCTCGACTCGCTATTCCATTCTGCCGTAAAAGAGGTGTGCTCTCTTGCGGAAACAATCGCTTCGTGCAGCAAGGATGTACTGGAAACAGAGGCATTTTACTTTGGCATGACAGAAAAAATCCTCTACAGCTTATTGATCGATGCAGACTGGCTGGATTCGGCAGCGTTTTCACAAGGTAAAAATTTCGCAGCAATGGAGCAACATTGGGATACCGATGCCGTATGGCATAATTTTTCTCAAAAATTAGAAAATAAGATAGCGGGATTCCAAAACAGATACCCATCCAATCCCATTACGCGTGCAAGGACAAAGGTGAGCGATGAAGCTCTTGGCGCGGCTTCGCGTCCGACAGGCATATATCGGCTCAGCGCGCCAACGGGAAGCGGGAAAACGTATGCTAGTATGCGCTTTGCCTTGCATCATGCTCTGCAGAAGCATAAAAAGCATATTTTCGTTATACTCCCATATACCTCCATCATTGAGCAGAATGCGCGGGATATACGGAATGTTCTTCAAGCGGGAGAAGAGATTCTTGAATATCATTCCGACATGATGGTAGAAGATGGTGAGGAAGTATCCGAAGAAGAAAAAAATCGAACGAAGCTGATGGCAGAGCGCTGGGATGTTCCTATCGTCTTTACGACACAAGTTCAGTTCTTCAATACCCTGTTTGCGGGGTGTGCTTCGGCGGCTCGGCGCCTGTGGTCCCTGTGCGACAGTGTGATTATTCTTGATGAGGCGCAGACCATTCCGGTAAAATGTACCTATCTCTTTAATCAGGCGATGAATTACCTGGCGGATTTACAAAACGATACAATCGTTTTATGCACGGCAACACAGCCCTCCCTTGGAGCATTGCGATATCCATTGAATTTTGCAGAACATGCGGAGATGTTGCAGGATTTATCCCAAGCGTTCACCGCTTTTCAGCGGACCAAAATAGAGGCGGAGCTTCCATTGGGCGGCATGCATATCGATGAATTGGCGGCGGAAATTGTTCATGAAACAGAAAGAGAGGGAAATCTCCTGCTAATCTGTAATTTGACAAAAGAAGCCAGGGATTTATATGATGCAGCGCGGAGCATAGCAGATGAGGAGGGATTGCAGCTTGAGATCGATCATCTGAGCACAAAGCTTTGTCCGGCACACCGGCGAAAGATTTTAGACCGGATCAAAAAGCATTTGGGACAGAAAAAGCCGCTGCTTTTGATCAGTACGCAGCTAATCGAAGCTGGTGTAGATATTTCATTTGCCTCTGTCTATCGTGTCCTTGCTGGTTGCTCATCGATTGCGCAGGCGGCAGGCCGATGCAATCGCCATGGGGAGAGGCAGTACGGAAAAGTAAAGATTGTCTCTCTGGAAAATGAGAACCTCTCCTATCTTCCTGATATTGCCAACGGAGCGCAGGTCACGCGGGATCTGCTTTCGACGGGAACGGAAGCCGACATGCTGCTGCAACCCGAAATCATTCAGAAATACTTTGAAGCCTTTTATGGGAGGTATACAGAAGCACAAAAAGAATATTCCCTGAAATCTGGTATCACCTTACTGGATTTATTGGCGTGCAATGACCATGGGGTGCAAGCTTTTTGGGAACAAGGCGGTGAAGAAGAAACACTTCCGTGCTTTACGCAAAGCTTTCAGAAGGCCGGGAGGGAGTTCTTTGTCATCGACAGGAATACGGTAGGGATATTGGTCCCCTATGAACAGGGAGAGTCGTATATTACGTTCTTTGATTCGGAGATACCGCCTTGGAAAACGGGAGAGCTTTACAAAAAAATGCGGCAGGCTCAAGCGTATACCATCAATGTTTTCTCATGGGAATTGAACAAATTAGAAGAAAATGGTGCAATATGGAAAACGCAGGCAGGAATCTTCGCTTTGAAAGAAGAATATTATGATGAAAATATTGGAATTCATTTTGATATTCAAAAAAATGATTTCTGTTTCATCTAAAAGAGGTGGAAGCATGCGAAATAGCATTATGTTTAAAGTGTATGGACGCATGGCGTTGTTTACCGACCCGTTGACGCGAATCGGTGGGGAAAAGGCGAGTTATGCCGTCCCGACCTATCAGGCCTTGAAGGGAATCGTAGAAAGCATCTACTGGAAGCCGACCATCATCTGGTATATTGACGAAGTCCGTGTCATGAATGAAATCCGTACGCAGTCACGTGCCATCAAAAGGCGGAAGTATGAGAAGGATGGGAATGAGCTTTCGTTTTATCAATATTTGAGCGAGGTCTGTTATGAGGTGAAGGCGCATTTTGAATTTAACATGCATCGACCCGATTTAGCTGCAGACCGCAATGAAAACAAGCACTGGCAAATCGCGAAACGCATGGTGGAACGCGGCGGCCGACGGGATGTTTTTTTAGGGACGAGGGAATGTCAGGGCTATGTGGAACCTGTAAAATATGGCAAAGAAAAAGGATTCTATGACGAATCGGGGAAGATGCCACTTGGCGTGATGTTCCACGGCTTCAATTATCCGGACGAATCTGGCAAGGATACGCTGGAGGTAAGACTTTGGCAGGCTGTGATGGAAAATGGAATCCTGCGATTCCCACGTCCTGAGGCGTGCAAACTGGTCCGGATCATTCGCAAAGGAGTTGCTCCAAAAGAATTTGGAATCCAGGATATTACCTCTGTAGAGAAAGAGTCAAACGGCATCGAGTCTGAAATATCGGGAGGTGGGGCATATGAGTTGGATTCAACAGCTCATAGAGACGTATGACGATAATCAAGCGCTGGCAGGAAAGCCCGGACCGAACGGTGTCAGCGATGAGCTCCCCCCTGTCGGTCATATGATTGTGAATGCTCAAATTGAACTCACTGTTGATGCAGAAGGGAATTTCGTTCAAGCGCGAGCCATTCCCAAAGAGGATGAACCAACGCTGATTCCTTGCACACCGGACTCGGCATCGCGCACAGCGGGCCCTGTACCACATCCACTGCATGATAATCTGCCCTATGTGGCTCGCGATTACAGTGATTACGCAACAATCAAAAAAGAAAATCCGTATGATCTTTATACGGAGCAATTAAAAGCATGGGTGGATTCACCGTACAGTTTGCCAGCAATCCGAGCAGTCTATCATTATGTCACGCATCATGCGATGATTCATGATCTATTGCAGGAAAAAATCCTGTACGAAGAATCTCCCGGGAAAATCATGGAAAAATGGGATAGAAAAAAAGTATCAGCAGAAAAGCCGCTGCTCTATCAGGTTGCTGCGGACTCCGTCCTGAAATCGCTGGTACGGTTTCGCGTCATCGGTGTGGAAGGAAAACCGGAATTATGGAACAATCCGGAGGTGCAGAAGGCTTGGCAGGATTACTTTGTGCACAATCATGAGAAGAAGCAGGCGCTCTGTTACGCCACCGGACAGATGACGATTCCGACGGCAAAGCACAATAAGGGAATCCGTTTTCCCGGAGATGGCGCAAAATTGATTTCCTCGAACGACAAGGAAGGGTTTACGTTCCGGGGCAGATTTGATAAGCCAGCAGAATGCCTGTCTATCGGCTATGCGGCCTCGCAGAAGGCAATGAATGCCTTGCGGTGGTTAATCCGTCGGCAGGGTTACCTTGTCGATAAAAGTCGTGTGTTTCTCGCTTGGGGGAGGATGGGCGTTGCCATTCCATCCCTGACGAAGAGTACGAGACAGCTCTTGCTGCCTACACGCCGAGCGGCGCATGCGGAAAAACAGCCGAACACGATGGCAACATGGGCGCAGGCTTTGACGAACGCGATGAATGGATATCGCCACGAATTCAAGCGGCAGTCGACCAGTCAGGTGAATGTGATCATCTTAGATGCAGCCACATCTGGGCGGATGTCTATTTGCTATTATGATGAGTTGGCCGGGCAGGATTTCATCGGGCGAGTGGAGAAATGGCACCTGCACGGGATGTGGCAACAGCATGATTACGACGACAACGAAAAGAAAAGCATTTCGTTCTTTGGTGTGCCAGCGTCGAAAAAATTGTTGCAAGCTTGTTATGGGGTGAATCTCTCTGATACGAGGCTTCGGCTTGAGACAGAACGGTTGTTTACTGCCATTGAACAGGGCAGAGATTTTCCAGCTGAATTTTTGACAGTAGGATTCTGCACGGTAGTAAAACAAGCTGCTGTTCAAAGCGATCGATTCAATTGGAGAAACAATATTCTAGAACCGGTATGCTCGGTCGTCCGGTATCACTTTTACCATCAAAAGGAGGAGTATTCTGTGGCTTTGGATGAAAACAATACGAACCGCTCGTATTTGTTCGGGCGGCTGCTGGCCCTGGCGGACAAACTGGAACTTGCTACATATCGGCCAGAAGAACGAAAGACACGCCAGACGAATGCGATGCGGTACATGGAGATTTTTGCCGACCGTCCTGCGACAACTTGGCGGACCGTACAAAAGAAATTACTGCCGTACGAACACCGCAGAGAGGCTTATGGGGGTAAAGAGAGAAAACTTATCCATAAAGTAGGCAGCATGTTTGACGAGTCAGATTTTCTTTCTGATGCGCCGTTGGATGGAAGATTCCTGTTAGGATTTTATGCGCAGGAATATGCCATCGATCAGGAAATTGAACAACGCAAGAGAGAAAAAGCGCTGAGAGAAGCAGATGAAGATTACACAGATAATGCAGATGGAGAGGAGAATGCATGATGGCGGCACTCGAGCATAAAATTGATTTTATTGGGTTTGTTTTGGTCACGCGGGCAAATCCGAATGGCGATCCGTTGAACGGCAATCAGCCGCGTACCGATTATGACGGCTATGGTGAGATTTCCGATGTCTGCCTGAAACGGAAAATCCGGAATCGTCTGCAGGATATGGGAGAAGCAATCCTCGTACAGTCCAACGACCGCAGTGATGACGGGTTTACCAGCATCCGCGAACGTGTAGAGGCCAATCCGTCGTTAGAAAAAATCTTGAAAATGAAAGAAAAGGAAAAGGGCCGCAGACAGAAGTTTGCTGACGAAGCATCCAAGGCATGGATAGACGTGCGATCCTTTGGCCAAGTGTTTGCCTTGAAAAAAGCGACCGGCATCGATTCCGTGTCGGTAGGTGTGCGCGGTCCGGTGTCCGTGCATCCGGCGGTTTCCATGGATCCTGTGACCATTACGGATCAGCAGATCACCAAGAGCACGAATGGGGAACCTGGCGATAAAAAGGGGTCGGATACGATGGGCATGAAACACCGCGTAGATTTTGGCCTTTATAAATTCCAGGGAAGCATCAATGTACAGCTGGCGGAAAAAACGGGATTTAGCGAAGAAGATGCTGAGAAAATCAAACAGGCCCTTGTGACGCTTTTTGAAAATGATGCATCTTCAGCACGTCCGGAAGGAAGCCTTTCCGTCGAACGACTTTATTGGATCAAACATCCGGGGAAAACAGGGATTGCCAGTGCGAAAATCCATCGCAGTGTCACTGCCGTGAAGAGGGACGGCGTGGATCGTCCAAGGGCATATACGGATTATACGATTGATGATTCGGCGCTTAAAGCACTTCCCAACTTGAACATCGAGATTTACGAGGAAGGCGAACGGCGATGACGTAAATCCTGAGAGAAGGTATGGAAATGTGTACATGCGATGAATTTCATGAATACAAAGAGGAAGACTATCTCCAGATTGCAGAAATTCAACATTACCAGTTTTGTCCCAGACAGTGGGGACTGATTTATTTGGAGTATCAGTGGGCAGAAAATGTCCTTACGGTGGAAGGGACGATTTTGCATCAGAAAGCACATGACCCTCAGATAAAAGAAAAGAGGGGAAAACGCATTGTCGTTCGGTCGATGCGTGTTTCTTCGCCTCGGCTCGGTGTTACAGGAATGTGTGATGTCGTTGAATTCATCCGGGATGAAACCGGGATTTCCATCCCAAAATATCAGGGGAAATACCGGGTGCTGCCGGTAGAATATAAGCGTGGACGGCCAAAAGAAGGGAATGAAGACATTTTTCAGCTGACATTGGAAGCAATGTGTTTAGAGGATATGCTAGTCACCTCTATTCCAGAAGGCTGTCTGTATTATGGAGAAATCCACCATCGTACAGCGGTCCCATTGACACGAGAATCTCGCACGCAGGTCAAAAAAGTGTTGCAGGAGATTCGGGAATTCAGGAATCGCAAGTATACACCACGGGTAAAAAGACGACGAGGGTGCAAGAACTGTTCCATGAAGAACCTTTGCCTGCCAGAACTGCCCCGGACAGAGTCAGCGCGTGAATACCTTGCTAGGAGGCTTTCCGAATGAAACCTTTGCTCAATACCTTGTTTATAACGACAGAGGGCGTATATCTCAACTTAAACGGAGATACGATTGTCATCCAAAAGGAGAAGAAGGTTCTTGCCCGATTTCCTTTGCATAATTTTGAGCAGATTACGGTCTTCGGTTACACGGGAGCAAGTCCGGCTCTGATGCAGAAATGTGCAGAACAGAATATCGTGTTGAATTTCATGACTCCGGGCGGCCGCTTTATGGCACGAGTCATAGGAAAAACAAATGGAAATGTGCTGCTCCGTAAAGAACAGTACCGATGCTCCGATGATGAAAAGAAGAGCCTGCTTTATGCGCAAGGATTTCTCGTTGGGAAAATTTACAATTCACGTTGGATTCTAGAACGCATGTTGCGGGATCATTCAGACCGCATAGAAGTAGAACGCTTTCGACAGGGCAGCATGCAATTAAAACAAGCCTGCCGAGATATCATGCAAAGCGAGAGCTTGGATATCCTGCGGGGGATAGAAGGCAAGAGCGCGAAAGCATATTTTTCTCTATTTGACGCAATGATTCTTCAGCAGAAAGAGGATTTCTTTTTCACGGAACGGAACCGTCGTCCTCCGCTTGATCGGATGAACTGCCTGCTTTCTTTTCTCTACGCGCTTTTGGCAAATGACGCGGGGGCGGCACTCGAAGGTGTTGGCCTTGACTCATACGTAGGGTTCCTGCATAGAGACCGGCCAGGGAGAAATTCATTGGCATTGGACCTTATGGAAGAACTCCGGCCGGTTATGGCAGATCGGCTTGCTTTGGCATTGGTCAATCGGAAATCCATATGTTCGCAAGATTTTCGTGAAGAAAGCAGTGGAGCAGTTCTTCTTACCGATGATGGGCGAAAAAAGGTTTTGAAAGCGTGGCACGACATGAAAGAGGGAACGGTAAAGCATCCATACTTAAAGGAAACCGTTAAGTGGGGACTGGTACCGCACACGCAGGCATTGCTGTTGGCAAGAGCGTTACGCGGAGATTTGGATGCCTACCCGCCTTTCCTCTGGAAGTAGGTGAGATTTCACATGTATATTCTCGTTACCTATGACATCGCTACAACTGATCCAAAAGGAGCGACACGATTGCGGCGTGTGGCAAAGCATTGCCAAAACTACGGGCAACGTGTTCAGAATTCCGTCTTTGAATGTAAAATCAATTCAGCGGAACTTGCACAATTGAAAGAGAATCTGTTGAACTGTATTGACGAGGAGAAGGATAGTTTACGGATTTACTATCTGGGCAGTGAGAAACGCTTTAAGGTTGAACATTACGGGACCAAGGCATCTTTCGATTTGGAGGAAGTGGTTATCATTTGATAGAAGTGCGAACCCCAAGCGAACAGAAATCATCACTTTTGCAAAATGTACGAGAAGCCTTTTAGAAAGAGGGGAAATGAAAAGAGACAGGGAAATGAGTGCTGGGAACGAAAATTAACGTAATCCCAAAAAATAGACAAAATCGCGTCAAAAGGGGGAGATCTATCTCCTTTTCATGCGTGGCAGAATCCCTCTTGTGGAATATTCTGCCGTCGCTCCCTATGTAGGGAGCGTGGATTGAAACGTCGCGATGCTAATGAATCCGCATCTCAAAGAGCGTCGCTCCCTATGTAGGGAGCGTGGATTGAAACTTTGAGCGTCGTCGCGCTCCTTCCGCAGCTGACGTCGCTCCCTATGTAGGGAGCGTGGATTGAAACTCGCTGCATTGCCCATCTCTCTCATCTCCTCAAGTCGCTCCCTATGTAGGGAGCGTGGATTGAAACCCAAAGCGTTATCGCTGGTGCCTGACGCAACAGAGTCGCTCCCTATGTAGGGAGCGTGGATTGAAACGGCGCTCCCGATGTAGCTGCTGGCGGGTGCGCGTAGTCGCTCCCTATGTAGGGAGCGTGGATTGAAACCCGTCACGGCGGAATTTTGTGTAGTAGTCCCACAGTCGCTCCCTATGTAGGGAGCGTGGATTGAAACTTGGTCGACTTGAGAGATAGCGATGTCGGTCGCTGGTCGCTCCCTATGTAGGGAGCGTGGATTGAAACAAAAAGCAATCGACAAAAAAGTAGCAGCTTATAAGTCGCTCCCTATGTAGGGAGCGTGGATTGAAACATCATGAATACGCTCGGCGCGAAGGGACTCTCAGTCGCTCCCTATGTAGGGAGCGTGGATTGAAACTCGCATCCTCGCGCGTCATGTACTTGTGGCCGTGTCGCTCCCTATGTAGGGAGCGTGGATTGAAACGAGGCGGGTGAGCTTCGCGGTGGCGGTCTGGATGCGGTCGCTCCCTATGTAGGGAGCGTGGATTGAAACGATGAGGATGAGGAGGGAGAAGCATGATGACAAAGTCGCTCCCTATGTAGGGAGCGTGGATTGAAACGGGCCATCTTCCGACGGCCAAGCATCAAGAGTGGAGTCGCTCCCTATGTAGGGAGCGTGGATTGAAACCCTATATCGTCGAAAATTGGCGTATTGTATCGCGTCGCTCCCTATGTAGGGAGCGTGGATTGAAACAACTAAAGTATACTACAAAAAACGTTGTACTGCAGTCGCTCCCTATGTAGGGAGCGTGGATTGAAACTCTACATCATATTACTATATGTTATCACATGTGTAGTCGCTCCCTATGTAGGGAGCGTGGATTGAAACTTGCTCGTCGACTGTCTCAGCAGTCCGGATGCCGGTCGCTCCCTATGTAGGGAGCGTGGATTGAAACGCTACCCGAAGCCCTTCGGCCCGGGCTTCCTCTTGTCGCTCCCTATGTAGGGAGCGTGGATTGAAACATTTTCACTCCTCCTCTCTCACGGTCTCGGGTCAAGTCGCTCCCTATGTAGGGAGCGTGGATTGAAACGACTGCTCGCGGTCGAAAGCGTACCAGATCATTGCGTCGCTCCCTATGTAGGGAGCGTGGATTGAAACCTCGGCGACGGACGCCATGCGCGAGGAGTCGCCGAGTCGCTCCCTATGTAGGGAGCGTGGATTGAAACTTACTTATGATGTCGACGACCGTCCCCTTGCTGGCGTCGCTCCCTATGTAGGGAGCGTGGATTGAAACGTCGTGGTGATGGCTGTCTTGGAAATGTTCTCGGGTCGCTCCCTATGTAGGGAGCGTGGATTGAAACCATTAGCTGCTTATTGATCCATTCCGCTGCATCTGTCGCTCCCTATGTAGGGAGCGTGGATTGAAACAATACTTTCATCCGTGAATTTACAGAGGACGTAAGTCGCTCCCTATGTAGGGAGCGTGGATTGAAACCATGCGCACAGCCTGAGAAGGTACTTTGCTAACGTCGCTCCCTATGTAGGGAGCGTGGATTGAAACTGCGAGAAGAAAGGGAGATGCTGTATGAGAAAGGTCGCTCCCTATGTAGGGAGCGTGGATTGAAACTCGTACGCCTTGATTTCTTTATTCGCCGCGGCCTGTCGCTCCCTATGTAGGGAGCGTGGATTGAAACTCGACCCGCTCTACTACACGGCCGACGAGATCGTCGCTCCCTATGTAGGGAGCGTGGATTGAAACATCATGAATACGCTCGGTGCGAAGGGCTTGTCATGTCGCTCCCTATGTAGGGAGCGTGGATTGAAACTGTATGCCCTTATGTATACCAGTATGGCGACCATGTCGCTCCCTATGTAGGGAGCGTGGATTGAAACTAACATCAAGCAGAATTCGTCCGCCGCCTGGCTCGGTCGCTCCCTATGTAGGGAGCGTGGATTGAAACTCATTGACAACGATAGTTATACGATGTATAATTGGTCGCTCCCTATGTAGGGAGCGTGGATTGAAACCCTAGGGAGGGCATTGTGATTCGTCCCATTGAACGTCGCTCCCTATGTAGGGAGCGTGGATTGAAACCCATTGAATATCAAAGTAAAGTACCACAATCCGAAGTCGCTCCCTATGTAGGGAGCGTGGATTGAAACGGATAGGAGGCGTTGCAGCGGGCAAGGAAGTTGGTGTCGCTCCCTATGTAGGGAGCGTGGATTGAAACTATTTACGCGCGCGCCCTTGTGTATCCCCTTATGTCGCTCCCTATGTAGGGAGCGTGGATTGAAACTCTTCATGTGGCGGCAGGTCAAGCGTGCTGGCGGTAGTCGCTCCCTATGTAGGGAGCGTGGATTGAAACGATGCAAAAGGCGGGGCTGCCATTGTAAAGCCCCGTCGCTCCCTATGTAGGGAGCGTGGATTGAAACTTTGAGCGTATCGATGCGGGTGCGGGCGGCCTGGGTCGCTCCCTATGTAGGGAGCGTGGATTGAAACCTTTTGGGTGCCGGCTATTCTCTGAATCCATCCGTCGCTCCCTATGTAGGGAGCGTGGATTGAAACACTTCAAGGCCAGCTCGCTGACACCAGTCGTAGAGTCGCTCCCTATGTAGGGAGCGTGGATTGAAACCATCCGATTGCTCCCGAGCGTCCAATACGGTTTCGTCGCTCCCTATGTAGGGAGCGTGGATTGAAACATGACGGGCTTCTTCGGCTTTGCCGTGTAATCCGGTCGCTCCCTATGTAGGGAGCGTGGATTGAAACCTCCTTGAGCTTCTTGGCGTCATCCTCGAGTATCGTCGCTCCCTATGTAGGGAGCGTGGATTGAAACTACTTACGACGCCAGCGCGTGTGATCTTGTCGCGTCGCTCCCTATGTAGGGAGCGTGGATTGAAACACGAATGAAGTATCTTTAAAAGATACTAAAAGAAGTCGCTCCCTATGTAGGGAGCGTGGATTGAAACTGGTGCATATGGGACATACGGCACTTTCTCCACGTCGCTCCCTATGTAGGGAGCGTGGATTGAAACGATCAGCGTGTAGAGGTCTCGTCCAGCTGTCGTCGTCGCTCCCTATGTAGGGAGCGTGGATTGAAACACTCGCGCTGCGATTGCACTGCAGCGCACTTGAAGTCGCTCCCTATGTAGGGAGCGTGGATTGAAACTTCTTACGACGCTTCGGCGCTCGAAGGCGACCCGGTCGCTCCCTATGTAGGGAGCGTGGATTGAAACACCAAACGGATTATAATCAATCATTACCGTATGTTGTCGCTCCCTATGTAGGGAGCGTGGATTGAAACCGGTATCGAATGAGCTGCTTGCAGATGCCGACATCGTCGCTCCCTATGTAGGGAGCGTGGATTGAAACTTTGCCTGCTCCAATGTGATAGCCATCGCTATCACCGTCGCTCCCTATGTAGGGAGCGTGGATTGAAACCGTGATGTCCTTCCAGGTCTTGCCGGACGTCGGAGTCGCTCCCTATGTAGGGAGCGTGGATTGAAACGACCATCTTCGTGACGCCAAAAAGAAGGTGGCTGTCGCTCCCTATGTAGGGAGCGTGGATTGAAACATCTTGTAGGTATAGTAGGGTATGTAGGCATGGCACGTCGCTCCCTATGTAGGGAGCGTGGATTGAAACGACATGTAATCGATGAACTGCTGGTCGTTATCAAGTCGCTCCCTATGTAGGGAGCGTGGATTGAAACGTCGCGGGCAAGCAGTGGACAGATGACGACAAGGGTCGCTCCCTATGTAGGGAGCGTGGATTGAAACGGATGCCGGAGCCGACAGAAGAAAAGACCGGCAAGTCGCTCCCTATGTAGGGAGCGTGGATTGAAACTAACAAAACCGACACAGGCTATCATTACAGCGTGGTCGCTCCCTATGTAGGGAGCGTGGATTGAAACTCGTACATCGTCGCATATTCGAGCTGGTTCCCGGGTCGCTCCCTATGTAGGGAGCGTGGATTGAAACTCGCACTAACCGTCGTGATCGGATATGTCATTAGTCGCTCCCTATGTAGGGAGCGTGGATTGAAACTTTGATTTGTTAGACCTGTGCGCAAAGTATAATGTCGCTCCCTATGTAGGGAGCGTGGATTGAAACAAGAAAGGATGATTTTTATGAGCAAGTGGACAGAGTCGCTCCCTATGTAGGGAGCGTGGATTGAAACCATCCTTGCGTGATGACTGCCGCGAAGGGACGGGTCGCTCCCTATGTAGGGAGCGTGGATTGAAACTGCTCCAACGGTCAATATCTCTGGACAGGCAGACGTCGCTCCCTATGTAGGGAGCGTGGATTGAAACATTCTGACGTACTGGCAGGAAGTCGATGTGCCGCGTCGCTCCCTATGTAGGGAGCGTGGATTGAAACTTCTTGCGGGCAGTTGTCTTTCTTGTAGCCATGTGTCGCTCCCTATGTAGGGAGCGTGGATTGAAACTACTTGCTTTTCTGGACAGGCATGCGCGTCGGTGTCGCTCCCTATGTAGGGAGCGTGGATTGAAACGCTGGCATCGTCGTGCTGCTTGGCACGATTGTGGCGTCGCTCCCTATGTAGGGAGCGTGGATTGAAACGCCAGTGCTGTGAAGGTTGGCGACAGATTCGACGGTCGCTCCCTATGTAGGGAGCGTGGATTGAAACGCGACAAAGCCGCAGATTATGGACGCAACGGGCGGTCGCTCCCTATGTAGGGAGCGTGGATTGAAACTACGATGACGCGGTGAATGACATGGAGAAATCAATGTCGCTCCCTATGTAGGGAGCGTGGATTGAAACCTTGCACAGCGGTGCATCTGGGATATGCTCCACGTCGCTCCCTATGTAGGGAGCGTGGATTGAAATGGCACGTCTACACCATCCATGTAACGTCGCTCTCCGTATAGAGAGCATGGAAGGCGTAATGGAGGCGAAGGGGGAACGGCGGCTGTTCATGACGAAACGGCGTATTTTCATGACGCGGCAGGATTTTGACTTTGGCAGGGCGAATGCTATAATTATGAATGGAATCGTTTACGGATGTGCTGCGCGGAGGTCTACCGTGGCTCTGGCGCGGGCACGTGACGGGAGAAGAGAAGGCGGCTCCGGCTGGATGCAGGAGCTTGGAGCCGAGGAGGAATGGACATGACGCTGCAATTCACGGAACGCGAGGTGAAGGCAGAGATGGCGCGGCTCTCGAAGGAGTACGATATCGTGCGGCTCGTCGACCCGGAGGAATGCCATGCGTTTTCGGTCGGGGCGGACCATTCGTGCAAGTACGGCGAGGGCTGTTATTCGGTCTGGCGCAGCACGAACCGCTGCCGCAACTGCACGAGCCTGCGCGCACTCAAGACGGGCATGGAGCTGCACAAGACGGAGATCAAGGACGGCGATCTCTACTTCATCACGTCGCGCCCCATCGAGCTTCTGCTCGCGGACGGCACGACGTTTTCCTGTGTCATGGAGCTGATTCGCATAGAGAGGGGCCGGGGCATGAAGAAGGACGGGCATCACGCGATGCTGCAAAAGGGATTTGACCGGAAGGTGTTTGAGGAGACGCTGCGCATGGCCATGCAGAACCTGCCGACGGGTGTCGTCTGGTTTGATATGAGCGGGCACTGCATCTATGCGAACAGCGAGGCGTTCCGCCTCTTCGATGTCCCGGACAGCCTGGCAAAGCTCGAGGTCATCCTCAAGGACTGGTTCCAGGAGGATGCGCTCTCGAGCCCGGAGGCTACGGTCTGGCTGCAGCAGTACGGGGAGAAGGAGAGCCCGCGGTCGCTGCAGATCTGCCGCTACCCGCTCAACGACGGCACGGGCATGGATGTCGGCATGTACTTCCTCATCAGCGACTGCACGCAGGACCAGAAGAACCTCGACCTGGAGCACTTCGGCACGATGCACGACGCCCTGACGGGCATCTACAACAAGTACGGCTTCTACCGGCAGGCGCGCCGCGTCATGGACGACAACCCGCATGTGGAATACCTCATGGTCTGCCTGAACTTCGGGGACTTCAAGCTATTGAACGGGCTCTACGGCATGACGAAGGGCAATGAGCTCCTGGTGCGCGTCGGCGGCATGCTGCGCCGGCGCTACGGCCAGAACCGGCGGACGGCCTACGAGCGCATCCGCGCGGACCGCTTCGCCATGCTGATCCCGGCGGAGGACTTCGTGCCGGAGGAATACCTCAAGACGGTCGAGACGGTCATGCACGAGCTTACCTCAATCCACTTCGAC